>SXGT01945647.1_pt1 | contig 11844 bp, 12 predicted proteins | sample 3176221 | NCBI WGS metagenome assembly SXGT01 (sample SAMN11356862, study PRJNA531348) | freshwater metagenome | isolation source: freshwater sample F1-120 | place: China: Fuxian Lake, Yuxi | collected 2017-12-25
CTCTTTCACTCTCTTTCACTCTCTTTCACTCTCTTTCACTCTCTTTCACTCTCTTTCACTCTCTTTCACTCTCTTTCACTCTCTTTCACTCTCTTTCACTCTCTTTCACTCTCTTTCACTCTCTTTCCTCTTTAAAATGTCTGAATTGAAGGCTTGTGAATCAAAGAAGAACTTTGTTGATACTTTGATTCAACATTTTAAGCAGTTTGACATCAATCATTTTTCTCCCGCGGATGAAGAAGGGGTTAGCTGGAATGACGTCAAAAAGGAGACTGAAAAGTACAACAACAATCTTCGAAAGGAATTGTCATACTTGACGACGATTCTGAGCTTCTCTCCTATGTATCTTTCAGCAGTTCGACGCATTGCTGAAATTCTCGGAATGACTGACATGTACACTGAAAAATATGTTGGTAGTGCTGTTGATGCATTTGTCGTATACAGTCCCTGTTTTAGTAGTAGCACTTCGAATAAAGAGTTCATCTACCAGTCTGGAGAGTTTTACTGTGTTACTGGTATTGACGGTACTGTCAGGTACACATCATCTCTTGAAGATATTTCAGAATGTAAGAGTATCCGGAAGGTTTCGTCTCAAAGGAATCTTGATGTTGCGATCGCGCTTCTTGAGGAGATTCGAGATGATATCGAAAAACATGATCTCGAACGACGTTTTCGATCCATTGATCAGACCTATGCCGCAGGGTTTCTCCTCGTTCCTTTGTCAAAGCGATATGATGATATTTCAATGCTAACTGGTGTCGACAAGCAAGTTTATGACTATGCATCAACGAAGACGACACAAAAACTTATAATCAAGACAGAATGTATTTCCAGTTTGAACGGCGAAGTAGATGATTTTTTGGATTTTTTCTACCCTGCCGATGGAATTTACTGTCTTTCAGAATCAGAATGTGTTGAGTACGGTCAATATACAGAAAGGGGTTCTCTTCCTGTTCATATTTGCGATTATGATGTTTGCTTTCTAGTTGGTGAGTTTGATTTTGAGTTGTCTGAAGCTAGGGGTTAGAATGGTAAAGAATAATATCCTTCGGGATATAAAAAAGATTCTTTGGTGATAATATTCGAAAGAATACAGTAGAATGTAGTACAAATACGTTTTATCTATACCTCAAAGGTATAGATATATTCTTGTGATTCGCGTCACACCTTGTGATTGCGAACCCATTCCTTCTCTTCAACAAGTTCTTCCCTGATTTCTCGAAGGATATCGAGATAAGCACAAATTGGAGTAAGTGTGATTTCGGTCGCTCCGTTCGGGACTGATAGAGTAAAATTTGGAATTTGTTCTTCGATCATCTTTCCTTCAACGGTGGTGTACTTCAAAATGTATCCAACAGGAGGAAGAGAAACATCACGATCTTCACTGTTAAGCACCTTCATAGTAAGGAAATGAACGTAATCGTTTGGAACCTCGTCAAACATTTCTTTGAGTTCGTCGAAACTCAAAGTTTCATCACTGTATGTCTTCTTTTCGATGAGGAACCGTTCGACAAGCTTGTCAGTGTCAGCAATGAGTTGCTCGTAGTACTCTTCAGAGAACTTAAGACGATACTTATCGATGGACATTTTAGAGTAAAAGTTTGGAGTTGAAAGAGAGTTGGGGAGTTGGGAGTAAAAGAGTAGAAAGGTAAAAATTTCCTTACTCTTTTTAAAAAATTTCACTTTTGTTTATACCTCGAAAGGTATTATGATCTCCGCGATGACTTGAGTGAGGACGATGAGGAAGTGATACGAAAATAAGTATTTTTCCAAAAAAGAGTAGCTTCAATGGAACTCATAATCTAAAAACCCTAGCAAGATAAAAATGTTACCAATCCATTTAATTACTCTTGAAGAAACACCTGAAAGAGAAAATAAAGCTCTCCTTGAACTTAGCAAATATCCTTTTGAAGTTAAGGTTCACCGATTTAAAAAACAATCTCCAGGCTGGAAAGGATGTATTGATAGTCATCTTCAAATTTTTCAACATGGTAAAGATACAGATGCAGAGATGTTATGGATCGCAGAAGATAATTTAGTTGCTACCCCATCAGCTAATTCTCCAAAAGACTATGAAAATTTAACTCAGTTCATGAAAAAATGCCCTGATTGGGGTATTATCTTTGTTGGAGGTTATATTCTCCGTCCATGGGATTATTGCCAAGAAACTATATATCCTCAAGTATATGAAACAAGAAACAATAATCACGGTACAATCTCTTATATTATACATAAGCGATTATATTTAGAAATTTTAGATCTTCATAGGCTGACGCCTATAAACATTCATTATGATATATTTCTTACTCAACAAACAAAATGTTATATTTATAATCCTCTTTTATTTTATCATGCCCATAATGTAATTAGTAATGTGAACCGAAGTTCAGATATATGGAGAAAAGTCTGGTTTCATCCGAAGATGATGACTTTACATTCTTTGATATTCTTTCACAGGGAATGGTTATACATTTTATTGACGTTACTTGTAATAATCTTGGGAGGCTTGTGGTGCAAACGCAAAAGATGTTGAAACTCATCTTGAGTTGTATAATCTGACTTATAATATACACCCTGAATGTATTCTTTGGGTTTCGAACAAAGAACACAAACCTTAAGATACGGAGAACAAGTAGTATATTTCCCCTTCGACAATCCTCCTGAAATGGCAAGTACTTCTAAACAAGGAAGTTGAGTAATCTTCCTCTTAATTTCAATAAGATTACTGCTAACACTTACAATAACTTTACGAAGTTTTTGACACTTCCACAAAGTATCAATATTCAGATCATGCTGAGAAGTAACAATAAAAAGTTCTTCAAGATTTGGAAAAATACCCCAATCAACTGAAACATGAGCTTCTTCAATAAACAAAGTTTTTACCTTTGGATAACTTGATTCACGAGTACAACCTGTAAACATACCGTTGTATGTAGACAAAAATCCAAGCGATGAAAAGTGTCCGAGAAAAACATATTCTGGGAGTGTAGTGAAAAATAACTGACTATCCCGAACACAGTTAATAACTAGGGCTTTTAGCGAACGTTGTCGCTGTGCTTGAATAGCCATACTTGGATTATGAACAAAGAAGTAGTTTAAATGGTAAATTAACTTTGAAATTCGCTTGAATTCTTGACATACCTTTCCAAAATGTACAATTTCATCTTGATGCAAGAACTCCAAAGCATAAAGCAAGACATCATCACACAACTCAATTGAGTTACGGTTGGTACGTTGAGTACGATAGGTACGCTGAGTACGATAGGTACGCTGAGTGTACCTATAAGGCGCTACAGAAGATGACATTGATCTTTTTTTGTTCTGGTTGTAGCTGTCGATTTCTTTTTCAATTTTACGAACGCAAAAGCATACCTCAAAAGGTATTATTCCTATGCATCTCAATTAGATCGATTAGATCATTCTTCAAGATGTTTTCAATTTGGGTAAAAATTTCTACATACCCAAACAAAGGTGTAACTGATACATAAGTTCCGTGTTGGAAAAATGTAGTATTCTTAACGACTTGTGATACTTCTGTTCCATTCTCATCAGTATATTCGATACGAAAACCGTAGATAATGTTTACGTTGTTTCGATCTGCAGAATAGATATGAGCTACAAGTTCATCGATATCTTCATTTTCAATTGAAGATTGTTCGAGTAGGTTGCACAATTCAAGCCAATTCTCATAATCTTCCTTCTTTGATTCAATTTCAGCGATAAGAGTTTGATAAGTTGCAATAAGAGGGGACTGGGAAGACTGGGAGGATTGAGAGGACATTTTGAAAGGAAGGAAAGAGGGGAAGAGAATTACTTTAAATTTTTAAAATTAAGTGCTAATTCATTTTTCCGGAGAGAAAATTTCTAAAAGGGGTTTTTGAATTTTCCGAAGAAAATTTATTCATTAGGGACAGAAACAAAGATTAATACTCCTCTTCATCTAGGAAGTTACCGAAATACTTGCACAACTTTCGAATTTCAGCAACTTCCTCCATTTCATCATCTGATGGATCTTTGTGATCTCTAGGATTGTAGATGTCAATCTTATAAAGATTTGGGCAGTTTCGAGCGAATGTCATCAACAAAGAATTGTTGATGTTTGGACACTCGTATAGGTAAACCGTTGTAAGATCACGGCACTTTTCGGCAATTTCAACAAGAGAATCATGGCTAAAGAGACAGTGATCAGCAATGAATTTCTTCAACTTCGGACAATTCTTTGCAACGGCATGAGCAAGCTTGCTTGTAACATTTTCATTTCCCAAAATGTTGAGATTGGTCAAATTCGGATGTGTCTCTACCAAATGAATGAGTGAAGCGTCCGTAAGGTTTTCACATGAAGGAGCTGAAAACACCTTCAACTTCGGGCATCTGTTTGTCAGTTGGATAACAGACTCGTCAGTGAGTTCAATGATACCAAATTGATCGTAGATGTAAAAATGTGTCAAATGCGGACAACCATTCGCGAGAGCGATGAGAGTTTCATCAGAAATAGAAGAACTCACAGCCAAATATTCGAGCTTTGAGCACTTCTTGGCAATTTGTTGAATACCTTCTTCCAGAACTTCTCCGTTAAACACAAGATGTGTCAAATTCGAACACTTCTCTGAGATCTCTTGGAGGATATCCATAAAAACTGTGCCAGAAAAGTAAACGTGGGTTACACTTTCACTGATATACTTTCTCACAGTGTCAACAGTGCACTGCGAATCAATGACCAATGAAAAGTAGTCGGTCGAGTCTTTGGTATGCGAGTAAGCAATGGAAATTTCTTCGGTATCATCACCGTCACTGTCGTCGTTGTCACCGTCACTGTCGTCGTTGTCACCGTCACTGTCGTCGTCACTGTCGCTGTCGTCGTCGCTGTCGCTGTCGTCGTTGTCACTTTCGTCGTTACCATTGTCAGAAGAAATTAGAGTTGAAAAGGCAGAACGCGATTTCCTCATACGAGAAATCCGCTGTTCATAGCGAGCATGACATGAAAAGTGTTCGTCATCAGAATCTTCAGGAGGAGTTTCTGGCTCGTAATTCTCGTCGTAAAACTTTTCGTCAGTTTCGCGAATTGAAGACATTTTGGAGAGAGTTTGAAAGAGAGTTTGAAAGAGAGTTTGAAAGAGAGTTTGAAAGAGAGTTTGAAAGTATTTTCTTCAAGCAAAAATTTTTGTAAAGTCAATTTTTTATCTTATGCTAACTAAACATTAAAAATTGAATATATGAAGGTATGTTCAATTAAATAAAAATGCCTTCTATCAGTACTGACGCTCTCTTAGAATATTTTATCTGGATGGTTATTATCTACATCCTTCCTACTTTTGTAAGTGCTGCTTTGGTTACAACTACACTTAACTCTTCAAGATCTCGAAGTATTTTTGAAAACGGAATCGAACTTGTAAATTTTAAAGTAAACGAATGGGCTTTGCACCTAGAGAATTTCCATTCTTTCGGTCACAAGAAGTCTTCCGAGAAATATTCCGATAAGACTTTGTCGTAAAGGATTTACAATGAAGGTTTATTTTAAAGTCAAAATTGACTTTAAAATTTTTTAACATCAGTAAAATCGCCTCTTTTTCTTTCTTTCTTCAACTCTTCAACTCTTCCTCTCTTCAACTCTTCAACTCTTCCTCTCTTCCTCTCTTCCTCTCTTCAACTCTTCAACTCTTCAACTCTCCTTTCAAAATGCCCTTGAAGCGTGTTGCTGTCGTTGTTCACAATGATAACAACGACATTCTTGTTCAGCTTTCGAACAAAAAGTACAAGTTTCCTTGCGGGAATCATCTCGCTTCTGCTTTTCTTTCTCTTGAGGTCGAACTTGAAGCAGTCTACCTCAAGACCCATTGCACAGGAAATCTTCAATGGGTCTTTGCGAAGTCGCGCACTCTTTTCCCTGAATCGGCAAAGTGGGTTCACATGACTGATCTTTTCGATCTTGATCTTGTCAAATCTGCAAAGAAGATTGTCCCAATCATCATTTCGTCTCTGTCGTCTCCGTCGGCTCTGTCGTCGTCTCTGCCGTCGTCGTCTCCGTCGTCTTTCGGAGAATGCTATGCTACCCATTTTGCAGTCCCTTCTCCTCTCCTTCCTCCTCCTCTTCACGACTCGTCTTCCCTGTCTCTTCCCACTCTTCCTCCTCTTCCCACACTTCCTTCCCCTTTTTCTCCTCCTTCTCTTCCTTCTCTTCCTCCTTTTTCAAATCTGCCATCTATTTCTTTTGATGATCTCTTTCCATCTCCAGTCACTCGAGTTAGAGCATTTCAAACTTTGGAGATTCCTCAACAGATGATTGTTTCTCCGCTTATCCCTTTTCCCTTCTAGTTCCCGTTACACTGAATAAATTTATTTCCTTCGGGAAAAAAATTAAGATACTTCATTACACTTCATTACACTTCATTACACTTCATTACACTTTAGGATAAAATTGACTTACTTAAACAGTCTTCGTTAGATATAAAATGTCTGTCCCATCTTGGTCTCGTTCCTACAATCAACCGTATTTTCGTTCTAACCCTGTAAGGTATACTATGGCGATTCTTTCTGAACATGCTTGTATCCATGAAGATCGAATTGAATTTCGTGTTTCGGAAGTTGAAAGTCTAGATACTACACTTCTTTTCCAAGGGTTTGAAAAGTCATACCATGGAGAAGGGATGTGGTCTGACGGAGAAAAGATTTCTTGGTCTGGTTCTAATTTAACTGAGCTCTGTTTCGCATTTCTAAACAATGGCGCTGATGTAGATCTCGTTTCGAGTTTGAGGGATTTTTGTGAAGAATACCTGGCTCGAATGCCTCGAGGAAGTACCTTTTATAAGTTAGCATGTCCGGAAGCGATCGCTCCTTACCGTAAAAATCACTCCGATGCTGGGTTTGATCTTCACCTTGTAAAGAAACTTAAGAGTGAAAATGGTATTGACTTCTACACTACAGGAGTCATTCTGGAACCTCCTCCTTTGATGTGGTACATGCTTGTAGCTCGAAGCAGTATGGCAAAGAGTGGGTATGTTCTTGCAAATGGAGTTGGAATCATCGATTCAAGCTATCGTGGAGAAGTTATTGTTGCTCTTCGAAAGACAAGCGAAGACTCTCCTTCGATTGAACTTCCTGCACGAATGGTTCAAGTTATTCCTCAACAATGGTTTTACACTGGAATGGTTGAAAAGAAAGAAGTTTCCTCAACGAGTCGAGGAGATCAAGGAGGACTTGGAAGTAAGCAGTTCAGTGATTATATCTGTACTAGCTTTTCTCAACAAGAAGAGTTCGAAAAGCTTGTGAATAGCGTAGATATCTCAAAAATCGAAGAGTTTGATAGTGCACATCTTTTCTATGTGTCAAACGTAGTATTGGAATATTTCCTGAACTCTCTTGAAGAGTCAAACAACTTGAAGAAGTTGAGTTTTTCGAAAGACGTACTTTCTGAAGAGATTATTGAAATGGCACTTGAGAAACTGAAGAATCTTGAAGAATTGGTTATTAACTCTCACTTGAGACTTTCCTCTGAGTTTCTCGAGAAAATCAAGAGTGCGTATCCTCGGGTCAATATTGTTTGGACTCAGTATATTAGCTATCCGCATGTTAAGGTAGATTTGTAAAGTGTTTTTAATACCTCGAGAGGTATTATATTCTTAATTCACATATTCACGACAAAAAATCCCTTCATCCTACACAAATCTCGATAACTATCATCTCGATCGATATAAATCGAGAAAAGGTCGTAAGACTTTCGAGCAAACCCACGCTTAAATTCTCCATTTTCAAAAGTGTAGACAAAGTTATCATACTTGAAAGGAAATGCGACAACAGTGGATGGAACAACCGAGATGTGTCGGTTTTTTGACATCAAGAAGTTATACATCTCTCGATCAGTCTTGACGAGATCTTCGATACTTGTGTACGTCTTGTAAATTCCTTCGAGGGGTACCATAAAAGGCTGGTCTGGAAGTTCACTTACTTGAGCGAGTTCTTGAGAACGATCAAGTTTAATTGCCGTCAACCATTCTTTCTCGGTATTTCGTTTGTGATCGATGATACATTCCTTCATTTTTTCGATGATGATTTCTCGCTGTGAAAAAATCTTGATCTTCAAATTCCTTGCGAAAGGGATGTCAATATCTCTGGTCATCTTACACTTGACTTGATTTTGATCTCTATCGGTGTATTCTACCAATGAAATTGGTTCAAATGTGAGATATTTTCCGCCCATACACCAAAGACAAGGATAAGGATAACGTTCACCTTCATCTTTTTGAAGATGAACATCAAGATGGTATAGCTGGGAACAATCGAAATATCCAGTCAAATTTGTAATGTTGCTTCTATCGCTATCACTGTCGTCGCTATCACTTTCGTCATCGCTATCACTCTTTGAATCATCGTCTAGATCCTCCAGAATCTTCAAGACATGATTGTGAAATATTTGACCATCACCGCGACACCTTTCAGCTTTCAATCCTTGGTAAACACCGTAAACAGGAAAAATGGTAAATCGAGTAAAACTTGGGAGAAATTCATAAGAACACTCAAGTGGGACAAACACTGCAGTGTCTGTCATGTCTGGTTCACTACTCCGAGAACCGTACCCCTTGGTAATTCGTTGCTTGAAGTGTTGAGAAACATTCTTACCATTTACCTTCAAAGTTTTAGGATCTCGTGTAACAATAAGAGTCATGATATGAGGAAGACCGTTAAGATCAGGCTTCTTTTCCTCAAAACACTCCTTCATAAAACGATGGTTTCCATCAATCATATATTCCGTTCCAAGTCCGAAATGAACCTTTGAAAAAAGCTTCTGAATATCAGAATTGGGTTTGAACACTGCGATGTTTCGATAGGCGATGTGCTTGTAAGTTTCTGTCCTCACTTCTTCGCTATCGTTCGATTCGCGGAAAGAATAGTAACAAGACGGAAGACCGATCGAAAATGGGAAAAGAGTTGGAGTTTCAGTAGACATTTTGAAAAAGGAGAGGAAGAGAAGAGAAAAAAGAAAGAGAAGGAAAGGTAAATTCTCACTTAGTTAATTCTTTTGAAATCATTTTTCACTAAAGGTTGTTAGTGTCATTAAACGATCCCGTCGCTATTGTACACTCCGCTTCCACTCAATCGATATGTTAATTTTCCAGCAATAAGTTCAAAAGCGGGTTGAAGCGTTGTGATAGTTGCTGTTTCATTACAAAATTGGTAAATCTCTCCATTTGTTAAAACTGTGAAACCACCCCAATTCGAACTGTTTGAAGCCCAAGTACTGTCAACTCCTGAAAATCCAACAGTTCTTGCATTTGAAAGAGGACGATACCCGACTGGCAATGTCGCGATAATTTGATTTCCTCGAGCATTTAGAGTAGGCATATTAAAATGAATCCCACCTTGACGATAAATTGAAACATCGACTTGACATACTTGTCCATTTCCATTGCGAACCGCTTTCACCATCATTTCATGCCCTGCTGTTGTCGGAGTTGATGTAGCACCTCCAAATGTCTGATTTGAATTTAAATAAAAAAGGGGAGATTCACCGCTTGCTCCAGTATTTCCTGTAGGACCTGTAGGTCCCGTCGCTCCCGTATTAGTAGCTGATCCAGGTGCTCCTGTAGGTCCTGTAGGTCCTGTTACTCCTTGAATTCCTTGAGCTCCCGTCTCACCCGTAGGACCTGTTGGTCCTGTAGCTCCCGTATTAGTAGCTGATCCAGGTGCTCCTGTAGGTCCTTGAGGACCCGTCTCACCTTTAGGTCCTGTAGATCCCGTCGATCCTGTTGCACCTGTTGGTCCTGTAGCTCCCGTATTAGTAGCTGATCCAGGTGCTCCTGTAGGTCCTTGAGGACCCGTCTCACCCGTACTTCCTGTAGGTCCCGTCGATCCTGTAGGTCCCGTACTTCCTGTAGGTCCCGTCGATCCTGTAGGTCCCGTCGATCCTGTAGGTCCCGTCGATCCTGTAGGTCCCGTACTTCCTGTTGCACCTGTCGGGTTTATCAAACTTCCTCCAGTTGATGGTCCAGGAAGAATAAGCATAGGACTCGGATTAATAAAAAAACATGGAGCCGTTGAGTTAAAACTCGGTGTAAGATTTTGAATTCTTGACATATTAAATTCTTAACATTTTAACAAGACAATATTATAAAAAAGAGATGGGTTTAATACCTCCTAAGGTATTAATTATTCTAATTAACTACAAATACACTATTGATTGTATTGTACATATACCTTTTTTCGTTGTCATTCCTAATTGAATAGTGGTATCAGTCTTCAAAAACACTTCCGACATCGTGGTTGATAGCTTTCAGCTCCGCCAATTAATTCTATTCTATCACCTGTAACAATTCGTTTAGTAAAATATGCATCTTCTCCACAGATAGAACATACTGCAGATAAGTTAATTATCTCTTCTACAATGGGAATAAGCTTGCTAATTACAGGAAAAGATTCCCTTTTATAATCTCCATTTAAACCAGCTACAACAACAATTTTACCGCTATTTGCGAGTATTTCGCACACTTCGGGAGCATCAGTGAAGAATTGAATCTCGTCAATCAAAACCACATCAGCTTTTTGTAATTGATCACTATCATAAATAGATGTGAGTTCACTACATGAAAATGTTGCTTGGAGAGTATTTTGATTATGTGAACAAATTTCATTAATCGAATAACGAGTATCCTTAGAATATTTAATAAGTACAATATTTCGACGTGCAAGAAGATGCCTGCGTGCATGAGTAATCAATGTTTCTGTTTTACCGGCAAACATACAGCTAAGAATTAAAATAATTTTACCACTCTTGCTACTCATACTGCTACTCATACTGCTACTCATACTGCTACTCATACTGCTACTCATTTCACTTGTAATACAAGACATTTTTACAATAGTCAACTCAAATGTTTATCTCACTTTTTACAACCTAAAGACGCGTAAAAAATCTAAAAATGTCTCGTCCTCATCCAAATTTTTTTCCTAACCGAATTCAAACAAGTTTTTATGGAACCTTGACTAAAAAGAAGGTTACTGAAGATGATGACAGTCTTCCAAAAGATATTGAAAGTCAAGATGAGACTGCTTCGACCTCAACCTCTGGTTCTACTTCTACCCCTACACCTAGTTCTACGAAACCTTATAGAAATTCTTTAATGGGAATTGTACAGTCGCGAAAGCCAAAAAATTTTATCTAAACTTTATTTCACAGAAAATGAATGAGTTGTTATGTAGGAAAAAAAATTGACTTTTAAAAATTTTTTAGAAAGGAAAATCACCCTCTCAACTCTCAACTCTCTCCTTCAACTCTCTCCTTCAACTCTCTCCTTCAACTCTCAACTCTCTCCTTCAACTCTCAACTCTCTCCTTCAACTCTCCTTCAACTCTCACGATGTCCAACTTTGTTGCTCGTGCGGATGCTTTCCAGGCTCTTGGTAGCAAGGAGATCATCAGCAAGCACAACGCAAAGACCAAGATGTGCCAGTTCACGATGAAGGGCAAGCACTGTCCTATTAAGAACTGCGGCTTTGCACATTTGAAGAGTGAACTTTCTGTTCCGAAGTGTGTCTTTGATCATACCTGCCGATTCTTCAACTCATCCAAGCCGTGCTTGTTTGTTCACACCGGCGAAGATGCTTCTTCGTACACGTCGCGAACAAACAAGCCGTGGCCACTTGATGTTGTCGTTCCCCCTCCTCCGGCTGTCGTTGCATCAGCAAGTTCTTTCAAGATGATCGAGGACGAGACTTACATGGCAATCTTGTGCAAGAAGCATGATGAGGAAATGTTGTCGGCTTCCTCGTCGTCGGCTTCCTCGTCGTCGGCTTCCTCGTCGTCGGCTTCCTCGTCGTCGGCTTCCTCGTCGTCGGCTTCCTCGTCGTCGGCTTC
>SXGT01318560.1_pt1 | contig 11843 bp, 9 predicted proteins | sample 3176221 | NCBI WGS metagenome assembly SXGT01 (sample SAMN11356862, study PRJNA531348) | freshwater metagenome | isolation source: freshwater sample F1-120 | place: China: Fuxian Lake, Yuxi | collected 2017-12-25
GCCTGATCGGAAAGGCGCAACCATTCGCACAGCGTGGCTCGCAAGGTGAAACGAAACTGGTTGAAATTCATGGGGCGATCTGGCGACAAGGAAGCCCGCATTTTCACCGCACGAGTCAGGCGGCGCAAGCTAGAATGGCCGTAGAAAAGGAGACCTTATGGAACTTTATTTGCTCTCGGTGGCCCGAGCCCTGGTTGAGGTTGCTGGGCTGGCCCTGCTCGGTCAGGGCATCCTGGCGCTCTTGTCCGGAAAACACCGGCACCAGAATATTTTTTACAAACTGTTTGAGATCGTAACGGGGCCAGTGGTCCGCCTTGTGCGCTGGATGACCCCGCGCGTGATCCTCGATGCGCATATCCCCTTCGTGACCTTTTTTATCCTGACCTGGCTATGGATCGGCCTGGCCATGGCCAAGCGCGCCTTGTAGTGTCAAGTTTTCCTTTGAATGAGCGAAAGTACTGACCTGGCACGACTCATGGCCACATAATGCATCACCAAATTCTGGCCGGCTTTCGTCGGAGGCAGAAGGTCGGTGACGATGATGGCCTCATTTTCCAGCCCCTTGAAATTTGCAATCTCAGCAAAACTGGTTTTTGCGCTGGGGAAATTCCTCAGTGAATATTCGTCAAGCGTCACGATCTCATGCCTGATTTTTTCTGGCAGCAAGGCAACGCAGGAATCTCCGAAAGGATAGGGTGACAAAATCGTAACATCGCCTGGTGATAGGCCTCCATGGTCAATGAGCTCAACGAGTTCAATCGCCAGAAGCTTGGCGGATTCCTCTTTTGACGCACTGATCATCTCCCGAATTTTTGGCCCAGCTCCTGCCCCCCTCGTTCCCATATCTGCTCCAAGTGACTTCTGCACTTTATCTAAGATAACGCGAGTGTTTCGACAGTTGGTACGCAAAGGCACTTGCATGGGTTGTATGGATGCCAGGTAATCCATAGCTTCCTGATCAACTTCTCCAAACAAGCCGGATTGATTGTTGATGTCATGGAATATGCACCAGCGACCGTCGATTAATCCCCCGTTTAATACGGAGTCTAGGCAGTCGAGGCTAGCTATGTCGAATATATCCTGCCCTTCATCAACGATCACCGCATCGAATCTATCTAACCCTTGGCGTTGGCACGCATTTCGAACTGCACTCACCAGCGAAACTGTTAGTTTTGGAATGGAGAATCTTGCGTCCAGATAGTTCTTCAACCATGGAGAGCGACATACCAACGCAACATTCATGCCTTCCGCTGTCCAGCGACGGGCTAATTCCAGCGCCAGAAAGGTCTTGCCGGTTCCGGCCCCCCCCGAGCAAAGTACCCGACGGTTGGCTGCGACGACATCCACCATAGCCATCTGATCTTCCGTCAATGTAGCAATGCGTTCCTCCGCGCCAAGCGCCTGTACATGTAGCGGAGTGGCTGTCTCAAACTCTGGTCGTAAGTAATGACGCAATTCTTTGAGTGCGGGGGCAGTTGGATACCGATGGCCGCCATCCTTGCCTCTCCAATACTGGAATAATTTTTCTAACCAGCGCTCGATATCTTTGTAGCCCCGTGCATCAGCCACGGTTTTGGCATCCCACTCCGCGCCTGATACGGGCCACTCGCAATCCGGGAAAATGACGCCATAGCCGATCGAAAACTGTGCCACCACCCGGTCAGGGAGATTGGCGCGCAAATTAGCCATCAGTCCGTGGAGGGCTGATTCGGCCTGCTTGAATGGTCCTTCATTGGAATCGGTAACATCGCCATACCGGTTGGTGTACTGCCAAACACCGTTATGACAACCGACCCGACCACCCTTCACTTCAAGAACGAATATCCCCTGAGGGCAACAGACCAGAAAATCAATCTCGCCGAAGCGTTTGTAGGCATGACGGGTCAGATTGAGGGAATGATATGCCGTGAAAATGCCATCTTGCTCGTTGGCAAAGGCCGCACGCAATCGGTCGAAAACGCGTTTCTCAGCTTGGCTGTGCGTGCCATGTGGCGTGTCGGGAATCATGCGCATAGCGTCTCACGCATTCTTCTTCGACTTGCCCTTGCCAGCCATCTTGTCAGGGGCTATCCCTGGGTTCAGTAGGTTACGAACTTGGCTGTCCTGCTTGTCGGAAATGCCGGATAGCGGTGTGCTCGCCAGCGCACCAAAAAACTTCTCTCGATCTACCTCGGTCTCCACGGCTTTGGCCTCACCTGCAACGATGATGTGCATCCCGCTGCCATCGACAACCAGCCGATAGTCACCCTTACCCAGGCTAACACGGGTCTGAATACAGCCCCATTTGCATTCCCGCGCCAGAGCTAACGCAGCATCTTTCTGGGCGGTGCTCCAGCCTTTGGGGCCAAGCAAAAACAACTCACGCAACGGCAAGGGTCTGGATGGTGGCGATCCAAGGTTAAGACCGGTACCAGCCATACGATGAGCCATTGCTGCCATACGGTGCAAGATGGCAGCTTGAGAACCGGGGAAGTTGCGCAACTGAAGCGGCAGCCCCAGCCAACCATCCCGGGCAGCGAACAGAATTGCGGCGACGATGCGATCCGATTCTGTTAGCAGTGGATGTTTAAACGACAGCAGGTCGGCGCATTTCTCCCGCAGAAAAAACAGCATCATGACGCGCGAGAAAGATTTCGGATGGCGCTCGAAGATTTCAGTAATCGTGCTATTGGCGAAACTAGCGATGGTCCGCAGGTCATTGACCACTTTCACAAGTGCAAGCTTCATCCGTTCGTCCATGCCTTCGCCGGCCGACCCCAGATAGTCGAGCACCACATCCAGCGGCGTGAATGGACCATCGAAGAACCGACATGCAGCCACCTTCATGACCGCACCCCAGAATAACTGGTTCGAAACATCGCCTGATTCGATTGTCTGACCCGTCTGCATCCACAGCCCTAGCGGTGAAATCAGCGGATCGGCAATGGATTGCGCGACAACGGCCTCGGCATCGAAAGCCAACCGACACGCATTCATGCCAACTTCGCCAAGATTACCCAGATGCAGCAACATTGCCATGACCCCGCCTGCCGCGAAGGGCGCATCAAGGACAACTTCTTTCGACGGAATATCAATACCGGATGGTGGCCAATGCCATCCAGTGGCTTTTGAGAAAGTGGATGCGCTGACCTCCCGCTTAAAATCCAGCAGCGGCACATTCCCGAAATCCCGCGCATCGGCCTCGCATGTGGCTTTGTTGTCGCTCGACTGGAAAGCGATGGACGTTACCCAACTAACAGGCAGCGGAGCCGGAATCAGCACAACCTGTTCACGGCCATCCAACCCATCGGGGAAAAGGACTTCCTTCGCCCCCCCCTCCGAGTCGATGGCCATCACCGTACCCTGCAAAGAGGCCAAATTCATGGTGGCAATGCATGGGATGAGGTGGTTGCGTTCGCTGACGGAATAGGCAATGGCAGCCATGGGAACATTATTCGCAAAAACAGGGATCCAGCCGGGATAAGCGGCCAGCGTGTCCTGATAATACTTTTTGCCAAACCCCTTGGGCGGCATGACCAAACCAGCGGCCAGCATGTACAGAAGATTCAAATGGTTGCTCACCAACAACCAGCGTGTCGGTGACTTGGCTGAGGGTGCAGGGCTAGCTGCGTCAAACAGATCGGGGTTGGGTTCCATTACTTGCGCTCCAGAATTTCAGTGTCTTGCGCTCCAGAATTTCAGTGTCTTGCGGGAGGATGGCATCGACAGGGCAATGCTTGCCGACCTCTTTCAGCATAATGACCGTCTCCTTGGCGCGGGCTACCATGACGTAAAAAAGGCGTTTTGTTTGATCCTGATTTTGGGTATTGCAAAAATGCTGATTGATATCCGCTAGAACTACCGTATCGAATTCGAGCCCCTTGCATGACTGGGCGTTGATCACCATGATTCCGCCTTCGTTGAAGGGTATATCTGGGCTTGAACCAGACAAATAAGTCTGGACGGCAGGGGGGGGATTATCGAGCTTCGCGGTGGCCTTCGTCTTCATCAGTGCTTCGAAGTAGCGCTCACGAGTCTTGTTATTCGGCGCGATCAAACCGATGAGTTTCTCTGGTTTCGTATCCGCATTTTTTAAAATAAGCTCAATCAGATTCTGGAAATCGCTTTGCTTATATGTATAGAGTATTGGGCGGATGGCGAATGGCCTATTTGGAAGTGCTGGCGGGGGGCTGGCGAGGTTGCCTGTATAGAATTCGCGCGCCAAGCGAGCGATGGGATACGAATTTCTGTGGTTATCTTGTAGCTCGATGACATCATTGGGTGCAACACCCAAGCCATTCTGGATGTCCTGTCTTGTACTGTTTTGGCCAGGGACAATTTGTTGGTTCTGGTCGGCAACTACATAGAAGTTTTCAAACCCCAGATTGGCAAGTGCCTGATAGAACTCGGGCGGCATATCCTGCCCTTCGTCGATGATCAGGAACGGATGTTTTACATCCCTTAGATGGGGTAAAGCAGCAATGATTTCTGATGTACGAACCCAGTCAATCTCTTGCCAACCGTTTCCATTTTGGGGGAGCTTAGGCACAGCCTCTCCCGCTGCTGCTCTGAAGATACTTGCGAACCAACTTTGCCACTGCTGACTGCACAGTTCCATTCCAAACAACTGTCGACTCGCTTGGTTCAACAGTTTGTTGTAAACGAGGAAAACATAGTCATCCTTGTTCTGCTGATGCCGTCTCGACCGCAGCAACGCGAGTACCGACTTCCCTGTGCCGGGGCCGCCGATAATGAGGTGTTGCCCCTGCTTAGGCAGAGCGAGAGCATCCTTCCACTCCTTGCTGGAGCCTTGAATGTCCGGCAGATTGAATTCGCGCTTTGCCATGTCCCGGCCTTAATCCAATCCACTCAGGAATGCGGGCATACCTGTTGCAGCATCGCCTTTTATGAAAGACCGGTCCAGCAATACATTGCCGTAAGCGCAACTCGGCTCGGGGATCAATGCGCAGGCGTGACAGGCCGCACGGTTGAGCAGGCTGGGTCCCTGGCCGCCATGTTCAGAACACACCGGGTCAAGTGAGCACCATTCTGCATGGTCGAATACGCTGGACAACAGGAGCAAGAAACGCTCTGGCGTGGCAAGCTCGGCAAGCCCGCCCAAAGAGCCCACTACATCTGGCACCGCCACATAAACCAAAATGCCCGACATGGGCAACTTGCCTGCGGTGCAGTAGATACGCTCTTTCAGTGAAGCCGCCGGGTAACCCGCCTCGGTCTCCAGTTGCCGGATCAATAGATGTGCGAGTGTGTGCAGCAGCAAGAAACGCGGGGTGACGATGATCTCGGGGTCAAATCGCAAGCCGGTGGCAGCAAAGCGGCGCTGGAAGTCATTTGAACGCTCTTTGATGGTCGGGTGGGACTCCCATCGACTCAGCAAGTCTTCACCCAGGCTGAAAAACACACCTTCCCCGTAGAGTTCCAGCGCGGGCAGCCAAGAGCTGCCGCCAACAATATCGGGAGGTACAAGAGCGCCTTCCTGTCCAAGGCGTTTGAAGCCCTTCAGCACCATGATTTCCTTGAGACGATTGACGGCGATGAGTTGGCTCACGGCTCTGATGATCCGAGATGGTTTAGTGCCGTCAGGCAGTGTCCTGATCAGGGCTTTCCAGTCTCGGGTGTAATGGTGAGTAACGAAGTCTTCGTCATCCGCTATGTCCGGCATCTCGTTGCACAAGGCCTGATATTCGTTTTCGAGCAGAATTCCTTGCGTGATGTTTTGCCCATAGAGTGGGTAACCCTTGCCGATCTCTTTCAAGGCATCGTCGATTTTCGTGATGGTACAGCGCAATTCGCTGGCGATCAGGTTCAACACTCCCTTTCTCGCAAGCGGGGTTTTCGCCCTCTCGATCTGTTGCAACTTTTGGGTGCTTGAATACAGGCGATCCAAGACGGAACCCTTGCGTATGCGCGACTCGGGCGGGATGACCAGCGCATTGCGCGTTTGTGGTGCATGTACGCGCGCGTCATTGATTTCCAGCACCGTAGCCACGCTATCGGTAGCGTCAGCGTCTTCCTTAATCCAAGGTTGTTGACGCGTCTTGCCATAAGGCATTTGGAGGCCATCACCGAAATCGCTTGTGGCTTCACATTTTTCACAATGCAACTGACGACTGGAGGCATCCTTGTCAACCAAGCGCAGATAAGGTTCGTTCCAGTCTGCGCGGCACTGTTTTTGTTTTGGAGTCCTTGCTTCACCATGCGCAAGAAAATGCCAAGGCACATCGGCAATGTGGCCATCAGTGTGAATCAACGCCCACGGCGCTTGCTCAAGTTGTGGTTTGCTCTGGCACTTATCCGGATCGATTTCCCGGCAGCGTGGTTTTTCACCCGCTGGTAGCCCTCTCCACGGCTTGTAGTGCAGCAGGCCACAGGATGGGCAACGCATCCAGGATGGAAATATCTGTGCAGGCACACACACTCCCTCGACCCGTCCGGTATCCAGCTCTTTCGCAACAGGGGGTTCGCGCAGATCCTGCTCAATACCTAGTGCAGAGCGAACGCCATCCACGTAACGAATAGGCTCACCGGCTGGCTGCCCGCTCTTGTCCGTCCATTCGCGAATATCTTTGACGGTCATCAGATAATCAGGGCCGCGCACAATGGCACCCACCGAACAATGACGCAGCAAGTGCGATAGCCGAACGGGGATTAACTCGGTTTTCTTGCTCATAGTGGTTTTAGCAAACCGGTGTTTTCGACATTACGCATGGACTGTAGTGTTGGCCACAGCCCTTTGATCTGGTCGTCGTGGTTGTAGAGCAGACGATTCGCGGCCTTGTCCTTGTCGAGTGCTTGGTAATTCAACTGAATTTTCGATACCTGACAGTGTACCGCTTCGGCGTGCCATTGCTCGACTAGCCGGTCGAGATGAGAAGCGGTCTCCGCAGCGCGTTGAGGGTCAGCCTGTTTACAGCGCTGCTTCAGTGCCTCGACAATTTTCTTCACATAATCATGGTCTGAACTGAATTGCCCGGCTTGGTTGTTGGCCCGCAGATAGTGACCGGCATGTCGGATGGCAATCACAAGTGCCGCATGCAAAGCGCGGGTGCGCGCCTGATAGGTGTAGGGGGTGACACTGGTAGGCTCAACGAAACGGTAGAAGGCCTCGTGATAAGGGCGAAAACTTTCGTAATGCGACAGGCTGCGCGCCTGGTCGCGGTAATAGTTGGTAAACACCAAGCCGGGCACCTCGCTACGCCCAACCCGACTGCTCGCCTGAATGTATTCGGCCGTGGTCAGCGGTTGGCCGTTGACGATCATCAGGGCGAGGCGAGCGACATCCAGCCCGACTGAAACCATGTTTGTGGCCAGCACGGCATCGAGGCATTCCGGGTTGTCGCGTGGCTTTTCCAAACGGGAAAAAGTATTGGCATTTTCCTCCGCGCTGGAAATGCTTGTCAGCTGTGCAATGCGTGCCGCGAGTCGCGTGATCGGCGCGGCGATTGTGATTCCATTCGAGGAGGACTTGTTGTCCTCTCCTTTTTCTTCCGCGCCAGACTCTTTCGCTGCTTGCTTGAGTTCTTCTGTAAGTCGCCTGACAGAATCCCGCACATCGATATTGAAGGCATTGTGACTGTTTCCCACGCCTTTCAAACTGCCGTGATAGACCACCTGAGTCCACCAGGCTTCGAGTAGGTCGGCTCGATCTTCCTGTCCAACATCAAAGACCACCTCGGGTGCCGCCAATAACGCTGCCGCGAGCGGAGCCATGCAGTGCTGGCGGTCAAGCATGGGGGCCAAATAACCCACATACATCCGGCCAGGGCGTTTATCTAGGGGCACCGTACGGGCAAAGTACGAGTCATCGCAGGACAAACCAGGGGGTGGGAAAACGGCCAAACTACGCCCATAGAGACGCTCCACCTGCTGACCTGCCATGCGGATGGTGGCGGTGGACGCGATGTATTTCGGGCGGATGCCACGCGCCTTCAATACGGTGTCCAGGGCTGCCTCATACAACCCAGCCACGGACCCCAACGCCCCGGCGATCAAATGCAGTTCGTCCTGGATAACCAGTTCCGGCGGGCGATTGCCACTTAATCCAAAGAAGGCGTTGGCACGCTCATCCCAAGCCAGGCGAGCGAACTTGTCGATAGTGGCGACCAGCAGCGTGGGGGGCTCGTTGTAAAGCGCTTCATCCACCACATTGCAGGGCAGGATGCCATGATTCTGTTGCGCGAAATCGCATGCTTTGTTGGCGCAACAAAAGTGGAATTCGGTTTCGGTCGCGATATAGCTTTCTGGTGCGGTGAAAGGCGTGCCGCACCAGGGGCAGTTCTCCAGAACTAGGCTACGGAGTGCTCTAGTATTTCCGCGGCTGGCTTGCACAACGTACTTCATGGCATCTTCAAATCGGTTTGGGCTCGTGGCCGAGCCTACCCACATGCCGATAGTAATGGGGGCACCATTCTTTAGCTTGGGCGAGTTTCTGCGAATCAACTCTAGCGCACAGATCATCCGGGTAGCACGCTGAAATTGCTGCGCTGTCAGCAGGCGCAACGTGTAGCGCATGAGTACAGTCGTGCCTCCACCAGAGGCGGGGTTGGTGAGCCTGCGCCAGACGATGAGGAACGCGATCAGACCCAGGTACGCCTCGGTCTTGCCACCGCCGGTGGGGAACCAGATTAGATCGACAATATCCCGGAAATCATCGTCTTCCTGAATGGCTGATTCCATTACAGTCAAGAGAAAGGCCAACTGGAAGGGTCGCCACCGATAGTCGTTGTCATCTCGGCGCTTGCCACGCACATGGTCAGCCTGGCGCATCTGATCCAGCATGGCCTGGTTGGCCAATTTGAACGATTCGGCGGCGTTGGAATTGCTCCTGAGTAAGGCCACGCCCCGGCGCATCCGTTCGAGGGCGGTTTCCATGCGTGCGGTAATGCGTTTTGCCGCTGCGCGTTCGTCAGGTTCAAGCTTATTGATCTGGGTATTCTGCGCCTGAACCCATGCTGAGTATTTCTCAACGAACTGGTCGAGTTCCTTGAACACTTCCGCTGCGGTTTCACTTTTTGCTAGATAGGCGAGCGAAAGCACATGGTTGTCGTCGCCCGCCACATCGGCAGTAACCTGTGGCACTTCCACCGCCGGCATAAACTCGGTCCATATTTCTTTAACATGACCCTGTTCAACCCGCCAATCCACCGCCGCACCGTGACCAATGGCATAGATATGCCGGTGCTTGTATTGGAGTTCCAGTTCTTGGTCTTCCTCACTCAACAGGCATTTGTCGACGCGGGGATAGGTGCCGATTTCACCCGCTTCCAGAAAGCAGCGGAGATTGACCTCAAACAGGGATTGTTCAATGCGTTGTTTCTTGCGATCACCAGCTGAGCTTGATTCCTGTTTGTTGAATAGGGACACCGTGACAATCCAACCATCCAGAAAGGGACGCCATAACACGTCGATGCTCGCCCGTTCGTCAAATACGTCCTCGCGTTGGTTTGACGGCGTGGCCGTTTTTTTGTCTGGTCGAGTGAACGTTTTTGCTTCGTTATCCCCGCCAATGTGTACTGGCGTGTACCGATCAGTGAATTTTCCAGAATCCCGCTTCTCCTCGTAACGTGTAGCGGAAAAGACAACGTGAAATCGTACTTCTTCACCGCTAGCAAAGAATGAGAATCCAACTGACGAAGGCGGCATGTAGCGGCGGCGCTTCGTTGCTGTCTGCGCATCGTCTCCCGCAGTCGTGTCATCCCCCAGGCTTTCGGTATCGTCGTCATCACTCACCGAAGCCGGATCAATGCCTTCTTCGTCACGCAGGACCGGAAACAGAATGCCTGTCGGGTAACGATCCAGCGGTGATCCTCGCAATAAATTCTCACCAGACGCCGGCCCAATCAGCTGCTTTTTAAGCCATTTGAGCAGGGAACTCCTTCCCTCAACATAATTCACTTTTCGCTGCTCCGGTAGCGACGAATGCAAGCGTCAAGATTGCTGCGGTCCGCGGTTTGTATGGCAACCAGCAACTCGTGGCTCACTGCTGAAAGGCGAAAGCGTAGCTTGAGTTCGTGTTGAATACGCAGCAATAGATAGGCTGTGGCTTCTGCATCGGCCAGTGCACGATGGAAACGGCCTGCTGTGGGCAGGCCCAAAGTCTGTACGAGAGTGCCCAACTTGTGATTCGGTGCTTCCGGGAAAATGCGTCGAGCCAAGAGCATGGAGCAAGCAAATTCCTGTTTGCGCACTCCTTTAATTCGGCGTAACTCAGCGTCCCAAAACTTGCTGTCAAAGGCTGCGTTGTGCGCAACGATCGGGTGCGTTCCCACAAATCGCACAGCATCTCTCATCACGGCATCGACTTTGGGAGCCTTGCGAACCATTTCATTGGTTATGCCTGTCAAGACTTGTATGTCATTGGGAATCGAGATTTCTGGATTCATCAAACTCTGAAACCGATCGATGATCTTGCCCCCAGCAATGAGGACAACCGCGACTTCTGTCGGTCGCGCACCAAGGGCCGGTGAGAGGCCGGTTGTTTCGAAGTCTAGGACTGCATGAGTTGTCATTCTGTGCGGCGCTTTTCTGCGCCTATCCCCCAAGCTGAAAACAGGCCGGTTTGTACGGTGTTATGGGTGCTGCATTATGGTTTTCGGACAGGTGATTTTATGCTCATTAGAATGGAATGTCGCCATTCTGGTCGTGGTGCGCATCTCTGGGTCTGCGCCAAGGTTGCCGATGAGAATGACTTTGTTTATGGATGCCATGATGCTTTCCTGCGGATGAAGATAGGGCGCATGATTAGTGCGTTTCCCATGGGATGCCATCCGGCTCGAGGTTTTCCGCTTCCAAAATATTCATTTCGTTGCCCGAACTGAGTTCAAACGCGCTGTATTCGGGTGAATAAGTGCCGGTCGCCCTGCGTAGCGATTGGGCGCTTTCAGCGCGAATAGATATATAGATTTTGCTTTCTATTCCCTCGCTGCGCTGACTGCGGGCGAAGAGCGTGGCTTTGCGATCACCCGTGACCGTCCTCAAGCGTCGCGTCACCGCACCGATGAAGCTGCGTTTGAAATCCGTTTGATCCCGGTAGGGAGACCCTTCTCCAATCAGTCTGTCCAATGCGATGGTTCTTTCCTCGGCGAACTGCTTAAGGACATCTAGGCTTTTTTTGCTGATGTTTGCGATTAAGTGGGTGGCTTGTTCTGCGGAAATGGTGACCACGGACTTGTTCTTATGTGAGATGCCAGTGTCCAGTTCTACGAAATTAGCGGGTGCAGAGTTGGTCGCCCATAGGTCGTTGCCACGGGTGAAGAGTTGCATCAGTTCCTGTTGGCAGACGGTGGAAAGCTTGGCGAAGTCGTCCGAGGTCAAGAGTAGTTGCATGGCTCGCCTCCAATGAATATGAACATATCATATGTAATGATATGTTTAACAATATATGTTATCAAGTATGATATGCAAATTAAGTGAAGTCTTAAGCCGTGAGTGTAGTGTACGCAGCCTGGGGTTTTCGGTGTCGATGCGAGGCGCCCCATGGGCGGTGGAAGGAAGAAGATGCCTGATCGCGGCGATTGAATGCGATTGAAGAGCACATATGGGGTGTTGGGAGTATGGAGGCTGAACTCATGCATGAAGATCTAATCGGGCCCTCCACGGAGGCGTTCCCCAAGGTGTTTGGTTCCGTGGTGAGAGATGTCCGTCACCTCGAGTACGAGCTTTCCTATCTCGATGTGGAGGGTGCGCCGGAGGTGTCGCCCGGAAAAGTGGCTGTGGTCTGCCTTGGCGGTAAAGGCATCAACGATGCAAAGTACCTCCCCACCCGAATTCCAAAGACGGTTTCGCTCTACGCATGGGATGAGGAATTCATAGCCAAGCCGGCAGATAAAAACACGATGGACCAC
>SXGT01548789.1_pt1 | contig 11843 bp, 17 predicted proteins | sample 3176221 | NCBI WGS metagenome assembly SXGT01 (sample SAMN11356862, study PRJNA531348) | freshwater metagenome | isolation source: freshwater sample F1-120 | place: China: Fuxian Lake, Yuxi | collected 2017-12-25
CAACTGAGCTACAGAGACTTTTTTTATTTTTTTCCCGTGCATATTAATTATACTATTTCAAAAGCTTCTTCTTTTTAGAAAAAGAAACTTTTGGAAAAAGATTCATCTAAATCTTAGAAAAACCCTAAACTAATAGCTTTGTCAATAGGCATGGTAGCACCAACTCCTAACCAAATCGCTACAAAAGTTCCAAGAAGAAAAACAATCATAGCAATCGGTCTGCGAAATGGGTTTTGAAATTTGTCTACATTTTCAAAAAAGGGAACAGTAAGTAATCCTAAAGGTACAGCAGCCATTGAAAAAACACCTAATAACTTGTTAGGTAAAACTCTTAATAAATTAAATGTTGGATAAAAATACCATTCAGGTAAAATTTCTAAAGGTGTAGCGAAAGGATTGGCTTTTTCCCCAAAACTAGAAGGTTCTAAAACAGCTAAACCAATAATACATGCAAATGTTCCAAAAATAACAATAGGGAAAACATAAAGTAAATCATTTGGCCAGGCAGGCTCACCATAATAGTTATGCCCCATTCCTTTTGCTAATTTTGCTCGCAATTTTGGATCTGCTAAATTCGGTTTTTTAATAACTGACATAAAAAGAAAAAAAAAAAAATTATAAAGGTCCAGAAATTCCTTGTTTTCGAATCATTAAAAAATGAGCTAACATAAAAACGGCAGTGATTAAAGGTAAAACAAAAGTATGTAAACTATAAAACCTTGTTAAAGTTCCTTGTCCTACACTCGCTCCTCCTCGTAAAAGCTCAACTAAACTAGTTCCTACAACAGGAATAGCTTCTGGCACGCCAGTAACAATTTTACAGGCCCAATATCCGATTTGATCCCAGGGTAAAGAATAGCCAGTAACACCAAAAGAAACAGTGACGGAAGCTAAAATAACGCCTGTGACCCAAGTTAATTCTCGTGGTTTTTTAAAGCCACCGGTTAAATAGACTCTAAAAACATGAAGAATCATCATCAAAACCATCATACTCGCTGACCATCTATGAATAGAACGGATTAACCATCCGAAATTCACTTGAGTCATCATATATTCGATGGATGCGAAAGCATCAACTACTGAAGGTCGATAGTAGAAAGTCATTGCGAACCCTGTAGCAACTTGAACAAGAAAGCAGACAAATGTGATTCCACCTAAACAGTAAAAAATATTGACATGAGGTGGAACATATTTTGAAGAAATATCATCTGCGATTGCTTGAATTTCAAGCCGTTCTTGAAACCAATTATAAACTTTTGCCATTGGAAATCTTTAAAATTTTTTCGCAGTTAAGCACTTAAAAACACTTTGAGAAACAAAAACAAAAGAAAAAGAATTTGATTTTCCTTATTTGTTATAAGGATTTCGAGAAGTATCACTAGATAATAAACCAAAAACAGCAATCCAAATACAGAATAAAGCTGATGCGTAAACAAAAATTTTCAGGGTTAACATAAGAAAAATTAAAGGTTTTGAAGAAGTTGTCTAATAATTTCTCTTTGTCGAATTAAAATCCAACAAAAAGAAAAGCTAATGAAGATTACTAAAACTTGACTAAATAATAAAATTGGGTCTAATCTCCATCCATGAATAACAATAATAGAGCTATAAACAATTCCTAAGGTTGTAAGAAAAATGTCCCAATCTGTAGAAAGGTTAGCATTTAAGAATCGCAAAGCGTATAAAGCAAGCATAGCTAAAGCAAAGATCCCTCCTAAAAAAAAGGAAGGTTCAAGAATAATGTTAATCATAGGAGAAAAGGAATTTGGATTAATCTTCTTGTCGACTAATTGGATCGATGCGACTTACAAGAATTAAAGCAAGACTAATGGGAATAATCACAAGAAAAGAACCCCAAAATAAACTTCCTAAAAAATTTGCTAGTGAAGCTGTCATAATCAGTAATTTTTAATGAAAAAAAATTAAGAAAAAATAGTTTGAAAAGATGAAGAAAATTCATTTTCTTTGGACAAAAAAAGCATACAATGACAGGCTTTTCGTTCTCGCATTGGAACGCAAGGACAATTCCAAAAAGCTAAACTAATTTCATCTTCTTTATTGTTATAATACCGGCAAGGACATAAAGGAGCACCTAAGTTTTCTTTGTTTTTTGCTAATCCAACAATTACAGATTCAGTGACATCCAAATCTTTGCAAAAATATGTATTTGTTGTTTTTGCATAACTTTCCGCAAATTCTTTCATGGAATCTAGAATTTTTTTCTTCATAGTGTAGCTTTTTTACAGAAAATCTGTTTTTTCCATTTTTCTGGGAGACAAAAGTTTCAAAACTTATAATAAAAACAAATCAAGAAAAAGAGGTAAAAAATGATTCCATCCTATCTTCCTGCTATTTTGGTTCCTATTGTTGGACTTTTCTTCCCAGGAGTAATTATGGCCCTTTTATTCATCTTTATCGAAAAAGATAGCATTGAATAACAAGACAAAAAAAACAAACTTTTTTCTTAATTTTTTTTAAGATTAAGAAAAAGAAAAAAGGTTTTATAAAGAAGATCCAATCCCAGAATAGGAACCATAAAAGAATACGCCTACTAAAGTAAAGACTGCTAAGCCTCCAACTAATGCAATAGCCCATAAAGGCACACGACGATTTGTATCAGCCATTTTTTCAGAAAAAAAAACTAATTAAAGAAATAACTTGAAAATAATACAGATAAAACAAAGATTAAAAGTAATCCCCAATAAAGAGAAGTTCGGTTTAATTCAACTGCCTGAGTATTTGGATTCGGTCCTGTCATAAGAAATTATCGTTGAATAAATTGCATAGAAGTAATAGAGCCTAAAAAGAAAACCGTAGGAACAGCAAGGGCATGAATTGCTAACCATCGAAATGTAAAAATAGGATATGAAACAGAACGGTTATAGTTTTTATTCATAAAAAAAGGAAAAAAGTTATTTTAAAGCTTCTAATTCTTGATTTGCATTAAATCTTTCATTGGCTAAAGGAACTTGTTGACGGTCTTGCGTAAAATATTCATCCGGACGTGGTGTCCCAAAAACGTCATATGCTAATCCTGTACTTACGAAAAGCCAGCCTGATAAAAAAAGAGTTGGGATTGTAATACTATGAATAATCCAATATCGAATACTAGTTAAGATATCTGTAAACGGACGTTCTCCTGTTGAACCACCAGACATAAAAAAAAATATACCAAAAAATTCTTCTTTTGGCGCTCCAAATTTTTTTCGCCACAGCTATATTATAAGTTTTCCTTTTTTTATTGAAAAATCGTCATCTTTAGCTATTTTTTCCAGAAAACAATAACCAAATAAACTTTTAGTTTTTTAAAAGCGAAAACAGGATTTTTACTAGTACTTTTTTTTACTAAAAATATTAACTAAGAGAAAAACTTTCTTTTTTTTATACCGTTTTGATTGCCCAAAAGATCAATAAAATAAGAGATTAATAGAAATTTTTTTTTTATTTTTTAATACTATACGCTTGATCGATTCATATAAAGAAAAAAATTAGATAAAAAACGTTATCAAAAATTTTTTAACCTCATGATTTAATCTTTTTTAAAAAGAGTGAACCAAAAATTTGGTACTATTAAAATTTATTTATAAAAAAAGCGAAAGCACTTTTATTCTCAAAAAAGTGATTAAATATTTATGTTTCACTACCATTTTGATTCATTCGGATCATCAATTGGCTTCATAAAATGAGACAAAACGTGTCTAATTTTCTTCATTTTTAAGTGGAGTATAATACTTTAAATTTTAACTCTTTATTTTCTATATACCACATTTCTATAGTATTTAGTCATGAATGCAACGGACTCTACTTTTTTTGAAAAGATTATAATTTTCGGCTTTAAAAATAATCCGCGTTGGAATTGAAAAAAGTTTAAACGATAATATTAAACTCAACATTTTCTATTTTTTTGCGATTATTGCAAAAAGTAACACAAAGACTATACTACCGACTCTTAAAGCTATAAGGAATTTATCGCTCTTTGAAAAAGAAGGATTTTGTGCCAAGGTAAAAGCCAAACGTATATGACTGCGAAATGCGGAATAATAAGAAGGACAAAAGCATTACACTACTCGAGTGTTTTTTTACAGCCTTTTCTGCGAGCGTTTTCCAAATTTTATGAAGAAAATCGAAAAAAGTATTATTTATCCATATACATTTTTTTTTCTTTTTCTTAAAAAAAAAAGGTAATTTGCTAAAAAACCTTTTTTTCTCCATAATTTTTTAAAGTGAAATTTTATCAAAAAAAATTAGAAATAAATGCGTTTTTAATTTTTTTTCTAATTTAATCAGAAAAAATTGATTCCAATTATTCAAATAGTGCTAAATACTTATCAATTATCCGGTTAATGTTTTGACGGTAGTTGGGATCTACAGATCCAAGAAGAGTTGGTAAGTTTGGACGTTTTTGCTCGATGTATTCTAGTACCTTATCAATATCCCCCCTTACCGTAATTTCTATACCGATCGCAGGTACGCTTAATTTTTCACCTGCTTGCAACTTGAATTCTTCTTTAATAAAAAAAATTGCACCTTGTAATGATTTGATGAAGCGAAATACTTGACCAGGAGCCTTCATCGACTTGTCACTTCCATGGAAGATTTTTTTGCTGTTTTTCAGGTCCAAGCAATTTAGTGAAGATAACCCACTTTGTCCGGAACATGGCGATAACTTCATTTGACTGATTACGCCATTGGGCGTAATCAGTAATTTTTTGAAAGATTTTATTCTCAAGAAGGGTCAAAATTAAGGATTCATTCAGATCGCAATTAGGATAGACTAAATGCAGATGTTTTACGTTTAAACGAAATTTTTTATTTGCGCTTTGTGCCGCATCTAATATATTTTTTGTTTTTTAGTCATGGAAAGAGTTCGATTGAGCTACTTCCAATGATACTTTGAAACTGTTCTTTTTTCAAAGCAAAAAAGTCTTCTGGTTCAATTTTTTTAAGTGTTTGAAAAGTAAGTTGTTTTTCTTTTTTCAACATTTTTTGAATTCTAATTGCCTGATAAGCAAAGATTTGATATAACAAAAGCTTAATGGTTCTTGCATTAGCAAATGTTGGAAAATGAACTAATTGCTTTAAATAAAAAGCTACAATTTCTAAAGCCTCTGGATGAATTGTATACCGAAATTCATGAAGAAGTAAAGATTCTGTAATTTTAGTAAGTTCATTTACATTATAATCAGAAAAATGAAAATGATTCCCAATTCTAGAAGACACCCCAGAATTCGCATGAAAAAAATTCTCAATTTTTTTTTTGTCCCCTGCGAAAATAATAATCAAGTCTTTTCGTTGGTTTTCCATGACTTGAAGTAACAGCTCGATGGCTTCTGGACCATAATCCCGTTCATTATCTGGCTTGTATAACTCATACGCTTGGTCAATCATTAATACTCCGCCATGGGCATTCTGTAAAACTTCTCTGGTTTTAGGAGCCGTATGACCAACATACTGACCAACTAAATCGTTTCTCGTTGCAACAACATGTATTCCTGTTTTTAATAACCCAAGATCTCGAAACATTTCTGTGATTTTTTGTCCAACAAGACTTTTCCCAACACCTGACCGACCTGTAAAAGACATGTGTAAGCTTGAACTTAAGACGCTTAAGTTTTTTGACTCCCGAATTTGATCAAGAAATACGAGGGAAATTATTTCTTCTATTTTTTTTTTTATTTCATGTAACCCTATTAATTGATGTTTGAATTGATGTAGCATGTTTTCTACACCAGCTTGGATCAAACAATCAAGGAGACGTATACTTTTCTTAGAAAAAGAGACAAGTTCTTCAATTTTTTTAATCATAACAAATACTTATAAGTTGTATAAACGAGGATAAAATACACCAACTGGAGAATGAAACTGAGGCAATGCTATCCTCAACTCCCACGCGCTTAGTTTTTAAATTTTATTAAGTATAAAAGAAGTATACACCAAAAAAAATAAACTTTCAAAATTAAGGAAGAGGTGGTAAATTTCCTCGACCAAATATTCGTTTTTTTGCAAAAGATACAAAAGATTTCATAGCCGGTTTTATAAGACTTTCGTAAGTTAAAGCAGCACTTTCATATGTCACTTTAGCTCCATAGAATGTTCCAACCCCACAAGCAACCGTGCATATTAGAGGTTTTAAAGTAAAATCAGCATAACTCTTTTCTATGCATTCTGAAACGCAATATCCGGCTAAAAAAAAGCCTATATTTTTGATCTACTCAGATGTTTTTAAAGTAATTGTTATATTATTTTGGATAAAATTGTTAACTGTAAAAAGGGGACTTTTCAAAAGTACATGTTTAATCCTACGATCTATGGCAACGTCTTTCTCAAAAAGACTAATTAATTCATTAGGATTGTTAGACGTGACAACTTTTATAAGATCTGAAGGTATATGCGGCGTATCATGAAGTACACGTATATCCGATGAACGGTCTTTATCCAGCAAATGAATTTTTTGTTCCCGAGAAATTTCCGACCAATTAATGTCATCAAAGATTAAAGCCTTACGAGAGCTTTCTAACTTTCTTAACGAATTTAATTCTCTAATCAAAAGAGGATTAAAATCTTTTAACCAAAAAATCATACCTTCAGTTTTACCCGAACCGCTAGTCCCAGTTAAAAAAGCCGTTTTGCGTATATTCTAAAAGGTCTACTTGGCTCAACTGAAAGCTCATGTCTTATAAAACAAGAACCGATTATAGGTGTTTCGTTTTTTTTAATACATTCCATAAAAGATGTAAAATTTTTAATCAATTCACATATATTTGCTGCAAAAATTTAAAGTTATAATAAAGTGAAAAAATTTTGTGTAAACTAGTGTAAAAAAACACCAAATTACACCTTGTTTTCACCAAATTTACACCGACAGCACATGGGCGTTGAGGCAATGCTATCCTCAACGCCCATGCGATTAGTTTTAAATTTTGATTAAAACTAATAGAAGTATACAAAAAAAAGAAATTTATAAGATTCAGGAAAAGGTTTGAGATTTCCTTGACTTAATTTTTATTTTTTGTAAAAAAATGCAGCAGATTTCATTACCGGTATTACAAGACTTTCGTAAGTTAGAGCGGCACTTTCCTAAGTCATTTTAGCTCCGTTCCAACTCGGCAAATATCTATAGGAAGGAAAGGTTTTCTATGCATTATGAGTATCGAAAAGGCAACTGATTAATATCGCATTCCTTCTGAAGCCATTTGAACAGCGTAGCTATTTAACGTATAAACAATATTACGACCTTTGGATTCTTGACGGGTTAAATAAAAACCAGGTTCAAAAGCTGGTCGATTGACAATGAAAGACATTCCAGTACTTTCAACACCACGTTTATTATTAAAGCCGTTAATTTTAATATATGCATTGGAATGTGCTTTTCGACATTCAGATAATTCATACATAATAGTAGAAGCATCAGGGATTCCAAAAAGAGGTAAGCCCCACATTTCCCAATAGCAATTACGAGGATGAGGATCTTCTGTCCATTCAATAGAGATAGCATATCCTTGTTTTAATCCATATTGAATTTGTTTTTTGATTTGTTCGTCGTTTAAATCAGGTAATAAAGCAAAATTCCCTTGAGTAATTCTAGTTGCAATCGCTGTCATAGTGAGCTTCTCCAAAGAAAATAGAAAAAAAATGTTAAGATGCAGATCGAATAGGTGTAGCTTCGTAATCTAAAGTATCTGTAGAAGCATAGTTGAAAGTGATCGCTTTCCATAAGTCTAAAGCAACTTGTAATGGACGGCAATCTTTTGCAGCATCTTTGAGAATTTGTGGTCCTTCTTTTAAGTAATCACGTCCTTCATTTTTAGCTAAAATCATAGCTTCTAAAGCTACACGATTAGCTGTAGCTCCAGCTTGAATTCCATCTGGGTGACCAATGGTTCCACCACCAAATTGAAGAACAACGTCTTCACCTAATAAATGTGTTAATTGATGCATTTGTCCACAGTGGATTCCACCCGAAGCAACAGGAAGGCATTTTCTTAAAGAAGCCCAATCCATATCAAAGAATAATCCTAATCCACGATTTTCTTTCAGAGAAGGTAATAAAAGAGTGTCATAAAATCCTTTGACAGTATTAGGATCTCCTTCTAATTTTCCAACTACTGTCCCAGCATGAATATGATCTACACCGGCCATTCTCATCCATTTGCAAATAACACGGAAGTTAACACCATGATTTTTTTGACGTGTATATGTAGAATGTCCTGCGCGATGAAGATGAAGAATCATATCATTATTTCGAGCCCAAATAGCCATACTTTGGATAGCTGTATAACCAATGATTAAGTCGATCATAATGATGACTGACCCTAATTCTCTTGCAAACTCTGCTCTTTCATACATACTTTCCATTGTAGCTGCTGTTACGTTTAAGTATGAACCTTTACATGCACCTGTTTTCGCCACGGCTTTATTGATTCCTTCCATAACGTATAAAAATCTTTCACGCCATCTCATGAATGGTTGAGAATTGATATTTTCGTCATCTTTTTAGATTTATAATCCGCCACGTAAACCTTCATATACTACACGTCCATAGTTTTTTCCAGATAGTCCTAATTTAGGTTTAACTGTAGCACCTAAAAGAGGGCGACCAAAAACATCTAAACGTTCACGCTCAACAACTACACCAGTAGCGGGACCTTGGAAAGTTTTTAAATAAGCAAAAGGAATACGCATATCTTCTAAACGGAGAGCTTTTACGGCCTTAAAACCAAAAACGTTTCCAATAATAGAGGCTGTTAAGTTTGCGATGGATCCTTCTTCAAATAAGTCACATTCATAAGCAATAAATGCGAAGTATTCATTAGCACTATTTGGAACTTGTTCCACAAAATATGCTTTTGCTCGATAAATTTCACAAGCTGTTAATAAATCTGTCCAAACAACTGTCCATGTTGCTGTAGATGATTCTCCCGCAACAGCTGCAGCTGCTTCTACTGGATCTACTCCTGGTTGTGGAGTGATTCGGAATAAACATAAAACATCTGAGTCTTTCACTGTGTAATTGGCATCCCAGTAACCCATTTTTTTATATGGAATTACTCCAGATTCATAACGTTCTGTTTTAATACGCGTTCTTTCTGATGCGTCACTCATTCAAGCGGGTACTGATTTCAAACTTTTATGGATTTTAAAATGAATAGAGTTTATTTTCTATTATAACCATCTTTTTTTTTATTAAAAGGTTTTTTAATCACAATATATCTAGTAGATATTTTTTTCTTCTTTGAAAAGAAGAAAAAAAAAGCTTTTTTTGATTTAAAGATGAAAAAGTAGTTTAACGTGAATAATATTCGACTACTTTTAAATCTTTAATTTTCAGAATATGATTTGCTCGTTTAATAATTTTTGCGACTTTCCCAGTTAAGGACTGAGAATTCACTTCAAGATGACCTGGTAATAAATATTTTATATTTTGTTTTCTAGAAACTTTGAAAAGTCTAATTCGAGTTTCTACTAGTTTTCGTTTTTTCTCTAAGACGGATAAATAAGAAGAAACTAGTTTTTTGATATGATCTTTCTTTTTCACAGAAATTAAATCTCCTTTTTTACAAAGAAAACTTGGAATATTGACTATAGTATCATTCACTAAAATATGTCGATGATTAACAAGTTGCCGCGCACTAGGAATTGTAGGAGCAAAACCTAAACGGTAAACAATGCAATCTAATCTAGATTCTAAAAATTTTAAAAGAAGACTTCCTGTAGATTCTTTTCCTTTTTTTGCTTTCTTGTAATAAGAGATTAGTTGATTTTCTGTAATTCCGTAGTTATACCGTAATTTTTGTTTTTCAACTAATCTTTCTCGATAATCCCCAGATAAAGATGGTCGTTGAGCTTGAGCGAAACGAACTTTTCCATGTTCACCAGGAGTTTTGAGTAGTTTTCTTGTGACTTTTCTTGTTAAGCCGGGTAAGATTCCTAATCTTCGAATAATTTTTTGTCTGGATCCTAGATATTTCACCATTTTTTGGAAAAAGATCTCGTTGTATGAAATCATTCTCTATTATAATGAAAAATCTACAAAAGAAAAAACGCGGGCGAATGACGGGGATCGAACCCGCGCATAATGGAACCACAACCCACTGCCTTAACCACTTGGCTACACTCGCCAAGGTCGAGAAAGGCGTTTCCTTTCTCTGATATTATACTTTTTTTTCTGTAATTTTTTTTTTTCTGAAATTTTGTACAAGTTTTTGAGTCTGTTTGGTTTGAAATTCTAAATATTTCAAACGATTCCATTGTAAGACTTTTTCATAAATCGCTTCACGGTAGTTCATAGAAATGGGGTTTTCGTCCAGAAAAATGAGATTATTCTCCTTATCAAAGAGTTCATAAAGTACAGAAGAACGAAAGAGTTTTTGTTTCATTTTTATTTTTAATAAATAAGCATAGTAATACTCTTTAGGTGACTCAAAGAAAAGATTACGATCTTCCAAATGAATAGTAGAACATAATCTTGCATGAACAATATCCCAATTTTCTTTGGATTGTAAGGTAGCTAAAAAGAAAGTTTTTTTATCTTCCATTAGAGTAAGAAAAAGGATTTCAGGAGTAATCACAAAGGTTTTAAAGCGTCGATATGTATTTTGCGCTGCTTTTAAAAAAATATGAAAGGTTTTTTTCGAAAAAGGTTTTTGTTCTAGACGTGATTTTCTTTTTTGGAACAGAATGTTTTTTTGAAAAAACTTAAAAGATTTTCGAAAGAAAAAAAAAACCTTAAAAAGGAAGTTTTCAGTAATTTTGTGTTTTTTCAAAAAATTTCTTACAAAAGATTTGCTATCCAGGCCTACTTTTTGAAATAATCGACGGATAGATGCTTTTCCAAAAAGACAAGCTAAGGTTAAAACTTCAGGAGTAACTTCTTTAAATTGTAAATAATCACTAATTTGTCTTGCTTTTAAAAGGATTCTAATACTATCTGGATTCATCATATCAAAAACACTATAGTTGGATGATAATAAGTCTAAATTTGCGTAAAACTGAAAACGACGTCGTTGTTCCTGAAATTTAGGACTTTTGACTTTTTCTGTCCAAGTCTTTCGATTAAAAAATCTTTGCGCTGACTGAATGGTCTGAAATTTTTGGAGTGGAAAGTTCTTTTTCATAACAATGTTTTGGAGTGGATTTTTTTTTCTTTTTTTTTCTAGTATAATAGAATTTACATCAAAAAATTGGATCATTCCAGGAAAGAGAGAAAAAATGAGTAAGAAAATATCTAGTAAATTCATTAAAATTATAGAAGAAAATTTTCAAAAACCTGAACCAATTTCTTTAAAAATCGGAGAGATTATAGAAATTTCTTATAAAATTGTAGAAGGAGGAAAAGAGCGTATTCAAAAATATGAAGGGATTCTCATTGCCAAAAATAATAAAAACTTAGGAAAAACTATAACATTACGACGAACGGTGCAAGGAATCGGAGTGGAACAAGTTTTCTTTCTTTTTTCACCAAGAATTCAAACGATCAAAAAAAAAGAGAAAATTTCTGTTCGAAGAGCAAAATTATATTTTTTACGAAATGTTTAAGCATGCACCTAGTTGGATTCGAACCAACGATGTTTTTTGGAAAACCATAGATTATGAGTCTACTGCCTTAAGCCACTCGGCCATAGGTGCTTTTTTGAGAAGAAAAAAAGGTGAGGCTTTCTCAGTCTCCCATTTTTTCAAAAAAAACTTATTTTCCTAATGTGGCTGCTTTAGAAAGCATATCCTGAATAGGGCCAACTAAATAAAAAGCTTGTTCAGGAAATTGATCAAATTCACCTTCTAAAATTTGTTGAAATCCTGCTACCGTATCATTTAAAGAAACATATTTTCCTTCTAATCCAGTAAAA
>SXGT01181149.1_pt1 | contig 11842 bp, 10 predicted proteins | sample 3176221 | NCBI WGS metagenome assembly SXGT01 (sample SAMN11356862, study PRJNA531348) | freshwater metagenome | isolation source: freshwater sample F1-120 | place: China: Fuxian Lake, Yuxi | collected 2017-12-25
GCCGGCGTCGCAGGCCAGCGTTTCGATGCTCTTGACTCTCACGTTTTCCCCCTTGGTGTCTGCCATGTGCCGCTGAGCACCGACGCGAGCACGGCGTCCAGGACAGCCTGCGCCTGCATGCCGTCCTCGAGCGAAGGCGAGGCGGGTTCGCGGCGCTCGATGGCCGCGAGCATCTCGCGCACCATCGGCGCCACCGTCGTGCGGCCGAGGATCTCGCGCGCATCGGTGTCGGCGGCGAATGCGGCGGTCGACGCAACATCGACGCGGGTGAAGTCTTCCCCGGATCTCGCCGCGCGCAATTCCCCCGTGTGCCAGTCCTTTCCGCTGCGCCCCATGCGAAGGCTGAGCGCGCCGTCCGCGCCGTAGGCCTCGATCGAGTGCTCGTTCACGCCGTGCGCCACGCGGCTCACGGTGAACGCGACCTGGGCGCCGGAGGCAAGCTCGGCGTTCACGCTGCAATGATCCTCCGCGTCCGGCGCCGCGCCGCGCGGCGCGTGGCGCGCGGGGTAGGCGATGGCCGATTGCGCGACGACGCGCGTGAAGTCGCCGAACAGCCAGCGCATCATGTCGATCAGGTGCACGCCCTGGTCGCCCATCGCGCCGTGCCCCGCCTGGCTGCGGTCCATGCGCCAGGTCGCAGCGGCTTCGCGCGCCGCCCAGCGGCCGTGCAGCCAGCGCGCATTGACATGGAACACGCGGCCGAGCCAGCCCGCGCGCGCCATCTCGGCGAAGCGCTGCATGGCCGGCGCGTAGCGCCAGTTGAACCCGGTGATCGCTGCGCGACCGCTTGCCCGCGCAATTTCGACCATTTCCACGGCCTCGTCGCGGTTCATGGCGAGCGGCTTCTCGCACAGCACGTGCGCGCCGCCTTGCATCGCCGCCCTCAGGATCGGCAGGTGCAGCGCCGGCGGCGTGGCGATGGCGACGATGTCGGGCCGTGCGCGCTCGAGCAGTTCCTCCCAGCGCGCGAACGCCGCGGGTACGCCATGCTTCGCGGCGACGGCGCGCGCGGCTGCTTCATCCCTCTGGCAAACGGCGACGACCTCGCAGCCCGCGCCGCGAAACCCGGCCAGGTGCGCGAGGCCGAAGCCGAGTCCGACGATGCCGACGGTGCGCGGGCGCGTTGCCATGCGACGATTGTCTCATCCGCGCGGCGCGGGCAAGCCGAGGTCGATGCGCAGCCCCGCCTCGACGCCGACCGCCGGCACAAAGCCGAGGTCGTCGCGCAGGCGCGAGAGATCCACAGGTCCGCTACCCTTTCCGCGGCCCTGCCAGATGGCGTTGCCCGCGCCCGGCGCCAGCGCGCGCACCGCGGAGTAAAACTCGCGCAACGTGATCCAGTTCTGCGGCGGCCCGCCAACGTTGTAGATGCGGTGGGCGGGCTTCGGGTGGAGCACCGCGCGGCAGGTGGCTTCGGCGGCGTCGTCCGCGTGCGTCAGGTGGCTGTGTTCCTCGCCGGTGGCGCCTTCGATCACGACGTCGCGGCCGAGGGCGCACTGCTTGATCTGCTGGCGCACCAGCGCCATGCCGGGGCTGTGCACCTCGCCCGGGCCGAACACGCCGGCATAGCGCAGCGCGACGAATTCCAGCCCGTGCAGCGCGGCATAGCGCTCGCCGAGCATCTCGCCCAGGCGCTTGGTCATGCCGTAGAGGCCGGTGCGTGCGCCCGGTGGATCGTCCTCGCGCATCAGGTCGCTGCGCTCGCCGTAGGCGGCGATGCTGCTGGCGAACACCATGCGGCGCACGCCGAGGCGGCGGCACGCTTCGAGCACGTTCACCGTGCCGTCGACGTTGACCTTTACCGCCTGCGCCGGGTCCTGCTCGCAGGCGTACTGCAGGAACGCCGCGAGGTGCACCACGACGTCGGGCCGCGCCGCCGCCAGCGACTGCTCGAGTCCCGCGGCGTCCACCACATCGGCGCTGCGCCATTCGCAGTCTGCCGGCAGGCGCGCGGGTTCCTTCCTCGATAGCACGGTCACCCGCGCACCCTGCGAGGCCAGCCGCGCCGCCGTCGTGCCGCCGATCAAGCCGCTGCCGCCGAGCATTGCCACGCGCATTCCGGATCCCTATACCACCGTCAGCGGCTGGCCAAACCCGAGTTCGCGGCGCAGCGTGCCGCAGATTTCTCCATGCGTGACGCCCGCCTCGGCGGCGTCCACCACCTTCTCGAACACGTTCTGCCGCGGGTCGCCGGCGGCGCGCGCCAGGGCGTCGAGCGCGCGAGCGACTGCTTCCTGCGAGCGCGCGGCCTTGAAGCGCAGGAAGTCCTCGAGGTGGCGGCGCATGCGCGCGGGGTCGGGCCTTTCGAGCGCCGCGCGCAGCGCCGGGTCCTCTTCCACCTGGTAGGCGTTGACCCCGACCACCGTCTGCTCGCCGCTCTCGACGCCGCGCTGGAATGCCAGCGCCGACTCGCCGATCATCTTCTGCACCAGCCCCGACTCGGCCGCGCGGTACATGCCGCCGGCGTCGTCGACGATCTGCAGCACGCGCAGGATCTCGGCTTCCATCTGGTCGGTGAGCGTCTCGACGTAGTAGGAGCCGCCGAGCGGGTCGATGACGTCGGTGAGGCGCGATTCCTCGCGCAGGATGTTCTGCGTGCTGACGGCGATGCGCGCGCCCCCCGCGGTGGGACAGGAAAGCGCCTCGTCGAAGGAATCCGTGTGCAGCGACTGCAGGCCGCCGAAGATCCCCGCCATCGCCTGCACGGTGACCCGCGCGATGTTGTTGAGGGGTTGCTGGCGCGTGAGATCGGCGCCCGAGGTCTGCGCGTGGAACTTGAAGCGCCAGGAGCGCGGATCCTTCGCGCCCAGGCGCTCGCGCGTGAGCCTCGCCCAGATGCGCCGTCCGGCGCGGAACTTGGCGATTTCCTCGAAGAACGCAACCGAAACGTCGAAGAAGAAGGTGAAGCGGGGCAGGAACGAGTCCGGGGCCATGCCGCGCGCGATGCAGTCCTCGGCGTTCTGCAGCGCGGTGGCGAGCGTGAAGGCCATGGACTGCGCGGGCGTCGCGCCGGCCTGCTGCATGTGCTGGCCGACCACCGACATCGGGTTCCAGCGAGGCACGTGCCGGTTGCAGAACTCGATGTGGTCGCCGAGGATGCGGCGCGCGCCGGCGAGCGCGATGCGGAAGAACATGTGGTTGGCGACGAAGTGGCTGAGGTAGTCGCTCTGGTTCGAAGTGCCCGAGATCCCGCGCCAGTCCACGCCCCGTCGCCTGGCGGTGGCGAGGAGGAAACCCAGCAGCGTGAACGGCGAGGGATCGTTGAGCGCCACCGACGTGCGGGCGATGTCCACGCCGTCGAGGCAGGTGTCCATGTGCGCCGCGGTGTTCACCACCACGCCGCAGGTGCCGAGCAGCTCGAGGTGCGACTCGTCCATGTCGTAACCGCGGAACACCGAGTTGCAGGGAATCAGCGAGACCGCGGTGCCGCCCTGTGCGAGGACTTCGCGCAGGCGCGCGTTGTAGTCCTCAGGCGTACCGAGGCCGATCAACTGGCGCTGCGTCCACGTGCGGCCGCGGTGCATCGTGGCGTAGATGCCGCGCGTGTAGGGCGGCTCCCCCGGATAGCCGAGCGCGTCGCCGTCTCCCGCCTGCGGCCGGTCCGCCGCCGTGTACAGCGGTTGCACCGCGATGCCGGAGCGGTTGCGCACGACCCGGTGATCGCCGGCCTGCGCCGCGTATTGCGCTTCCCAGCGGGCCCGTGCGTCGGTCGCCTGCACCTGATGCGGGTGGAGTAGCCGGGTATTCATGATGGTGGCTTCCTTGTCGTGGCCTTCGATTCGATTGGCGCGCGCGGTTTTGCGATCGCCTGCAGAGCCCGCTGCGCGGCATCGTCCAGCCCTAGTTCGCAGCGCGCGAGTCCTTCGCCCAGAGCCTCCAGTTCGGCGCAGTCCGCGGCGAGCACCTGCGCCCGCGCGGCGTTGGCCGCGGCATCGGCGAGCATGCGGCGCAGGCGCGCGCGCGGGTCCGGCCTGCCGCTCGAGCGCTGCGCGCGCAAAGCCGCGGCGTCCAGCAGATCGGCCAGAGCGGCGATTCCCTCGCCCGTCGTCGCAGTGGTGGTCACGATCCTGGCGGCTCTCGCCGTCGCGCTGCGCAGCGCGAGCATGGATTCGAGCTGGCGCACGGTCTCGCCCGAGAGCGGATTGTCGGCCTTGTTCACCACCAGTATGTCGGCGATCTCCAGGACGCCGGCCTTGATCGCCTGGATGTCGTCGCCGGCGCCAGGGGCGCACAGCACGACGCGCGTGTGCGCGACCTCGGTGATCTCCACCTCGGATTGCCCCGAGCCGACCGTTTCCAGGATGATGTAGTCGGGGCCGTAGGCATCCATCACCTGCACCACGCCCCAGGCGGCGCGAAACAGGCCTCCCAGGTGCCCGCGCGAGGCGAGCGAACGCACGAACACGCCGGGGTCGGCGGTGTGGGCGCCCATGCGCACGCGATCCCCCAGGATGGCGCCGCCCGAAATCGGGCTCGACGGATCGACGGCGAGCACTCCCACGGTCTTGCCGCGCCCGCGCAGTTCGCGGATCAGCGCGCCGATCAGCGTCGACTTGCCGGCCCCCGGCGGGCCGGTCACGCCGACGATGCTGGCGCGGCCCAGGTGCGGCTGGATCGCGGCGAGGATCGTCGCGCAACCCGGGCTCGAGTTCTCCACCAGCGTGATCGCGCGCGACAGCGCGCGCGGCTGCCGGCTGAGCAGGCCTTCGACCAGCGCCGCGTGCGCCGGCGCGAGGCCCGCGTCGATCATGCGACGACCAGGGGTTCGCCGAAGCCGACCGCCGAGCGCACCCGGCTGCAGACTTCGCCGTGCGTGGCGCCGGCGTCGATCGCGTGCACCACGGCGCCGTAGGAATTGACCGCCGGGTCGTCGAATGAGCGCGCCAGCGCGTCCAGCGCGCGCACCACCTCGTCGGCGCTGCGCCGCGCGCGAAAGTCCTTCAGCCCTGCGAGGTAGCGGTCGAGCTTCCCCGCGCTGGGCCGCTGCAGCGCGGGCGGGCGCTCGGCGGGATCGTCCTTCCCGCGGTAGCCGTTGACGCCGACCACGATCTGCTCGCCCGCGTCGACCCGCTGCTGGAACTCCAGCGCCGACTTGCCGATCATGCGCTGCACGAAACCCGACTGTACGGCGGCGTACATGCCGCCCTGAGCGTCGATGCTGCGGATCACCTCCATGATCTTTTCTTCCATCCGGTCGGTCAGCGATTCGACATAGTACGAACCGCCCAGCGGGTCGATCACGTCGGCGAGGCCGGCTTCCTCGCGCAGGATGTTCTGCGTCGCCACCGCCACCCGCGCGGTGGCCTCGGTGGGGCTGCCCAGGGCCTCGTCGAAGCTGTCGGTATGCAGCGACTGCAGGCCGCCGAAGATGCCCGCCATTGCCTGCACGCCGACGCGCGCGATGTTGTTGAGCGGCTGCTGGCGGGTCAGGTCGACGCCCGAGGTCTGGGCGTGGAAGCGGAACTTCTGCGCGCGGGGGTCGCGCGCGCCGAGGCGCTCGCGCGTGAGGCGCGCCCAGATGCGCCGCCCGGCGCGGAACTTGGCGATCTCCTCGAAAAAGCTGATCGAAACGTCGAAGAAGAAGCTGAAGCGGGGCAGGAACACGTCGGGGTCGCGCCCGCGCGCGCGCATGTCGTCGGCATACTGGAGCGCCGAGGAGATCGCCAGGCCCATCGCCTGCGCCGGCGTGGCGCCTGCCTGCTGCATGTGCTGGCCGACGACCGAGAGTGGATTCCAGCGCGGCGCGTGCCGGTTCATCCAATCGATGTGATCGAGCAGCACGCGCTTCTGCCCCGGCAGCGCGAGCCGGTAGAACATGTGCAGCGCCGCGTAGTGCGACAGGTAGTCCGACTGATTGGTGGTGCCGGCCAGGCTTTCCCAGGGAATCGAGCGTTCCCGTGCGACCTTGAGCAGCATCGCGCTGAGGGTGTAGGGCGCGGTGTCGCCAAGGCTGACCGATTCCCGCTCGAACGGCAGGCCCTCCATGCACGCCGCCATGTCCTCGGCGCTCGAGATCAGCGTGCCGCAGGTGCCCAGCAGTTCGCGCTCGACCTCGTCCGGGTCGAAGCCGCGCATGTGGCTGTTGCAGGGCGCCAGGAACAGCCCGGTCAGGCCCAGCGCGTACAGCCCGCGCATGCGCTCGTTATAGTCCTGGGGTACGCCGCAGCCGACCACCATGCGCGGGCTCCAGGGCCTGCCGCGGTGCATGCTGGCGTGGATGCCTCGCGTGTAAGGGGCGCGGCCGGGGAAACCCAGGTCCGCCATGTGGCGCGCGCTGTTCCAGTCCTCGGGGCCGTAGAGCGGCTTCAGCTCGACGCCCGAGCGGTTGACCGGCGGCGTGTCGCGCACCGCCTGGCCTTCGTATTCCCGGGCCCACTCACCGCGCGCCTGGTCATAGCCCTCGGGTTTGCCGGCCATCGCGCTATCCCTGCGTCTGCGTCTCGAGGGATGCGCGCGCCGAGAGCGCCGCGATCGTGTTCACGATGTCCTCGCGCGTGGCGCCCGGGTGGAAGACGCGCGCGACGCCCGCGGCGCCGAGGAGTTCGAGTTCCGAATCGGGCACGATGCCGCCGACCACCACCGCGACGTGCGCCAGACCCGCCTGCCGCAGCGCATCCATCAGCCTGGGCACGATCAGGTGGTCGGTGGCGAGGCTGGAAACGCCGATCAGGTCGACGTCCTCCTGCAGCGCGATGTGCACGACGTTGTCGATGCTCTGCCAGGGGCCGGTGTAGACCACCTCCATGCCGGCATCGCGCAGGTAGGCGGCAACGATGCGGCTGCCGCGGTCGTGGCCGTCGAATCCGACCTTGGTGACCAGCACCTTGGGCGGGCGTTGCGTCTGACCCATGGCGGGCCTCCGGTATGGTTGCTTGCCGAAAGCGCCAGTCTAGGGAAAATGCGGTAAGCCAACAAGTGTTTGTTTAAAGATGACGCCGGCGCGCTAGAATGGCGCGTTGCCACAGGCGCCCGAGCGCCTTGACGAGGTCCGCCATGTCCGCCGCACCGCGCAGCCGAGCAGCCCGCGCCGACAGCCGCCTGCCCCAGATCCTGGACGCGGCCGCGACCCAGTTCGCGGCCAATGGCTACCAGGCGGCGTCGATCCGGGACATCGTGCGCGCGGTCGGCATGCTGCCGGGCTCGCTCTACTGCCATTTCGCCAACAAGGACGAACTGCTGGTTGCGGTCTACGCCGAGGGCGTGCGCCGCATTTCGTCCGCGGTGACAACGGCGGTGGCGAGCCGCACCGATCCCTGGGAACGGCTGGAGACGGCCTGCGCCGCGCATCTCGCGGCGCTGTTGCACCGGGATGCCTATGCCAAGGTCGTGACCAGCGTCGTTCCCGAGAGCGTGCCCGCGCTGGCACCGACCATGGTGGCGTTGCGCGACCGCTACGAGCGGATTTTTGTCGCGCTGATCGCCGACCTGCCGTTGCCGCCCCGCACGCCGCGCAGGACGCTGCGGCTCATGCTGCTGGGCGCGCTGAACTGGGTCACCACGTGGTATCGCGCAGGCGCCGGGCGCTCGCCGCAGCGCCTGGCGCGCGAGTTCGTCGGCCTGTTGAGGGTGCGGCTGCAGTCAAACGCCGACAAACGCGCCTCGCGCGGGAGCAGTCCCGCGACGTAGGGGGGCAGGACCGATCCTTTTCGCGAGACGCGGCACCGATTGCGTACCTGCACTCGAGTGCAATTGTCTTTGTCGATGTCCGAGGGCCGGTCGAAATCCTAGCGGCGGTCCTGGGGAAACCCCCGGCGCGCAAGCGCGACCACCTCGGCAATCCCAGGGCTTGGAAGCAGGCGACCGATTGCCGCCGCATCCACCGTGTTGTCGGGAGAGGCCGCGAGGCATTCGGCGACCCGCTTTGCTTCCTGCCGGCGCGCCTGCGTGTCAGCCTGGTTGAGGAACAGCACCTTGCGCGCATGGACCGGACAGCCGCGCGTGAGGCCGTCGGCATGCGCCACGCATCGCGCGAGCGATTCGGCGCTGATCGGCGCGCCAAGCGCGAGCCCGCTCAGCCGCGACCAGATTTCAGCGCGAAACAGGTTCTCCTCGCGCAGCGGCAGGCCCAGGCCCTGCAATCCGGCAACGACGATGAGCGCATCGGTCGCCGATGGAATCACCGGCTCGTGCGCGGCGGGCGCCTTCAGCGGCTTGCGTGCCGATCCGTCGGCCTCGACAAGTATCCGGTCGAAGTGGTCCGCGGCTGCCAGTTCGTCGATCAGTTCCGGCGCAAAGCCGATCATCCGCTGCAGGCCTTCGCCGGCCCTGGAATAGGCGATCACCGCTCCCTGGCGCCCGGTTCCGGTTTCAGGCGGCAGCCGCTGCGCGCCCTCGATCACCTCTGCGGCGCTCGCCGCGGCCAGCGAGGGCCATGCGTCGGCCTCGTCGCGGGCGATCTTGGTGGTGGTGGTGATGAGCACGCGTTGGCCCGCGGCGACGAATTCCCGTGCGAGCGAGAACATCAGCGTCGTCTTGCCGCCGGCGCCGCACAGGGAGATCACGCGCGCGCGTTGCAGCCCCAACGCCTCGATCAGCATCGCATCGACGCGGGCCGGTTCCAGTAACGCATCACCCCTTCGAGCACCGCGCCGGCGATTGCGCGCGCCTTGTCGGAGATCGTCAGGCAGTGCTCGCGATTGGCGCGCGGATCGATGTCGCCCAGCTTGAGCCCGGCGCTGACCGCCGTTCCCGGCCGGATCAGCCCGCGCAGCATGCCGTCCAGCGCGGCGATGACCGGCTGGCCCGCCACCTCGCCGACGATCTCGCCGCGGCGCAGCGTGTCGCCGATCGCGCGTCGCGATTCGAACCTTCCCGCAGCCGGCGCGCGCAGTACGCGATCGCCCGTGTGGCCGGCGATTTCGCCCGGGATGCCCGTGTTCGGTTCGGCGCAGCCGGAGGTGATGACGCGCCCCAGGTCGTGCCCGCGATTGGTTTCGATCACCAGGTGGCAGTCCTCGCCCGCGGTGAAACCCGGCCCGAGCGCGATCACCAGCGGCGCCGCGTCCTTGCGCGTGCCGAGGTTTCTCTTGGCCAGGATGGCGTCGATCAGCACGTCTGCCGCCGGCGCTGTCGCGCCGAGCCCGGCCCACGCGGTGGCGCCGAGTACGGCGATGCTGCGCGCCTGCCACGCGCGATGGATGTCGTCCAGGCTGCGCGCCGCCACCGCGCGCACGCCTTCGACCAGCGCAGTGTCGGTTTCCAGCGCAGTGCAGAACGAAACCTGGCGTCGCACGCACAGCGGCCGGTCCAGGTCGAGCATGCAGATGCGCTGCAGGTTGGCCATGTACAGGCGCCACGCCACCGCGCTCGCCATCTCGCCGGCGCCCCTGATCACGATGCAGGGCGACAGCGGGGCTTCCGTTTCCGCCTCCATGGCGGGGAGTCTACGCTTCGCGGATCAGGCGCCGTGCCTTGCCCTCGACGCGCGGCAGCGCGCCGATCTCGCACACTTCGACTTCGGGTGTCACGGTGATGCGGTATTTCACCGCCTCGATGAAGAAATCGCGGGCCTTGCCGAGCTGCGCCTGGGTCAGGTGCTCGCCGGCCGGCTCGACGCGGATGCGCAGGTGCTTGCCGCTGCCCAGGGCCGGCACCACGACCTGGTACTCCTGCGAGAACTCGTTCACTTGGTGCAGCAGGTGCTGGATCTGGCCGGGGAAGATGTTGACCCCGGCGAAATGGAACATGTCGTCGGAGCGGCCGAGGATGCCGCCGTCCAGCCGCAGGTAGGTCCGCCCGCAGGAACACGTCGCGCGGTTGAAGCGCACCAGGTCCCGCGTGCGATAGCGGACGAGCGGCATGCTCTCGCAGCTCAGGTTGGTCAGCACCAGTTCGCCGACCTCGCCGTCCGCCAGCGGCTCGAGCGTCTCGGGATCCAGCACCTCCGGCAGGAACATGCTCTCCACCACGTGCGTTCCCTCGTGCCTGATGCATTCGTAGCCGAAGTTGCTGATCTCGGTGGAGCCGATGTCGTCGAAGCACTCGGCCCCCCACTGGGATTCGAGCGCCTTGCGGGTCGAGGGAATGCTGGCGCCCGGTTCGCCCGCCGCGGCCATGCGGCGGATCTGCGACCCTGGCAGGTCGATGCCGTTCTTGCGCGCGGTCTCCGCAAGGTAGAGCAGGTAGGACGGCGTGCCGCAGATCGCGGTGGCGCCCCAGTCGAGCATGGCGCGCAGGCGGTCCCTGGAGGACAGGCCGCCGCCCGGAATGACCATCAGGCCGGCTTTCTCCATCGCCGTCTGGAAACCCCACCAGGCGATGTACAGGCCGTAGTTGAAGGGCACGAACAGCACGTCGTCGTCGGTGAGGCCGAAGCCGCAGCGGAAATGCATGAACTGCTCGTAGAAGGTCTCGTGCCAGTCCTTGCGATTCAGCATGATGCGCACCGGCCGTCCGGTGGTGCCCGAGGTCTGGAACACGCGCACCGCCTCCCTGGGGGCGATGCAGCCGAAGTCCCCCCACGGTGGATGGCGCTCCTGGCTGAGGCGCAGATCCTCCTTTTCGGTGAGCGGGATGCGCCGCACGTCGTCCATGCCACGGATGTCGCCTGGCCGGATGCCCGCCGCGTCGAGCTTGCGGCGATAGAAAGGGCTGCGCTCGCGCACGTGTTCTAGCTGTGCGCGCAGCGCCTGCAGCTGGTGCTGCTCGATCTGCGCGCGCGGCATGCATTCCTGCCGCTGGTTCCAGTAGACGACCGTCTCGGCCGCCGCCACAGCGCTCACGCGGGCACCTTGCCGCCGGTGCGGGTCTTCTTCGCCTCCAGCTCGAGGGCCTTCAGGCCGAGCAGGATCTTCTCCGCCGAGAACGGCGTCGAATGCAGGCGCACGCCGGTGGCGTCGTAGACCGCGTTGCCCATGGCGGCCAGGATGCCGGAGATCAGCCCTTCGCCGACTTCCTTGGTGCGGTAGGGCTGGCCGACGCGGTACTGCTCCGTGATGACGTCGGCATCCTCCGAAACGGCCATGTTGTGGATGGTCGGCATGCGGTAATCCAGCCAGTTCGGGTTCAGGGTGTAGCCGTCCTTGGTGAGGATTTCCTCCATGAACGCGTGGCCGAGCGCCATCGAGATCTGGCCGTCGATCTGTCCCTTCACCAGTTGCGGGTTGATGGGGAAGCCGCAGTCGTGCACGGTGAGCGCCTTCACCAGCCTCGCTTCGCCGGTCTCGATGTCCACTTCCACCTCGGCCACCTGCGCGCTGAACGCGTAGTTCTCCGTCCAGCGGCCCTTGGTCGTGGCGAGGCTGGGGTGCGCCGGCTCGTCGCGCATGGTGCGCCAGAAACCCTCGCCGATGATGGTGTCGCCGCGATGCGTGGCGACGCTGGCCGCGATCACCTCGCGGTAGCTCATCCTCACTTCGGGGTTGAGGCGGTGATAGACGACCTTGTCCTTGAGCACCAGGTGTTCCACCCGCGCGTCCATCTTCTCGGCGGCCACCTGCAGCAGCTTCTCGCGGGCGTTGCCGGCGGCCTGGCGCGCGGCGTTGCCGGTGACGTAGGTCATGCCGCTGATCCAGGCGCCGATGTCCTGCGGCGTGGTGTCGGTGTCCGAGGAGACGATTTTCACGTCCTCCATGCCGATGGAGAGTTCCTCGGCGACGATCTGCGAGATCACGGTTTCCGAACCCTGGCCGATGTCGATGGCGCCGGTGAGCACGATCGCCGAGCCGTCGTCGTTCATCTTGACGATGACGCCGGAGCCGTTGGGATAGATCAGCGTGCCGCCCATGTAGGCCGAGGTGCCGATGCCGATGCCCCTGCGGATCGTGCCCTTCGGCGCCGCCGTCCGGTTGCGGCCGACCTTGGCGAGGAAATCCGACCTTTCCGCCGCCAGCGCGACGCAGGC
>SXGT01053282.1_pt1 | contig 11841 bp, 14 predicted proteins | sample 3176221 | NCBI WGS metagenome assembly SXGT01 (sample SAMN11356862, study PRJNA531348) | freshwater metagenome | isolation source: freshwater sample F1-120 | place: China: Fuxian Lake, Yuxi | collected 2017-12-25
AGCTGGTGGATCTGCGCGAAGAATTCGATCTCTCGGATGCCGCCGCGGCCCTTCTTGAGGTCGTAGCCGGGGCCGAACGCCTGCCCCTGCGCATGGTGGTCGCGGATGCGGCGAGTGATGTCGAGGATCTCGCGCACCGCCCCGAAATCGAGGCTGCGGCGCCACACGAACGGCCGGATCGCATCGAGGAAGCGTTGCCCGAGCGCCACGTCCCCGGCGCAGGCCCGCGCGCGGATGAAGGCGGCGCGCTCCCACGGGAGCGCCTGCGATTCGTAATAGCTCGTCGCCGCGTCGACGGGAATTGCGATCGGCGTGACCTCGGGCGAGGGACGCAGCCGCAGGTCGACGCGCAGGACGTAGCCGTCGGCGTCGCGCTGCTGCAGCAGTTCGAGCACGCGGCGCCCGATCCGGACCGCGGCGTCGGCGACGTCCTCGCGCTCGCGATGCGGGAGCGTGGCGGGGTCGTAGAGGAAGATGGGATCGATGTCGGACGAATAGTTGAGCTCGCCCGACCCCTGCTTGCCGAGCGCGATCGCGGCGAAACCGGTCGGCGCGGCGCCGGGGACGCGCTCGGCGATCGCGGCGGCGATGGCGGCGTGGAGCGCGGCGTCGGCGAAGTCGGTCAGGCGGCCGGTGACGGCGCGGATATCGAGCCCGCCGGCGAGATCGCCGAGCGCCACCTCGAGCGCCAGCAGCCGCCGCTCGAACCGCAGCCGCCGCGCCACCGGCAGCTCGCCCGCCAGCGCGGCGCGCAGCATCGGCTCGGCCGCGAGCTGCGTCGCGAGGAAGGGCGATTCCGCCGCGGCGCGGTGTTGCGCGGATGCCATATCAGACGCAAACGTGTGTCATCGCAGCGAAACCTAAGTCGCGACGCTTCGTTCTTGAAGGCATGGCCGGCCCGGTTCCCCTTCCCACTCCTGCGCCCCGCGGCGCCTATGCGGTGCGCATGCCCCGGCATACCGACGCGCTCGCCGCGGCGCTACGGTCGGCCTATTCGGTGGAGAAGTTGCCGGCGGATATCCGCGCGGCGCTGGAGCGGTTGGACGAGGAATGAGGGGGGGCGCTGCTTGCGGGGCAGCGAGCGTTTGCGATTCGACCTCTAGGTCGTCTGCGGCGTCATGCCGACGCAACGGCAAATTGGACGAAAATGCCCGCCTTCTTCCGTCGTCCCCGCGAAGGCGGGGACCTATCTCCTAAGCTTTCCAACCAGCGCGCGCGGTCGATAACGACTGTCCTGCGAATGGCCATGACACGAGATGGGCCCCCGCCTTCGCGGCGGCGACGAAGAGGGATGAGGCTCGGTCACCAACGGCTGTCGCCGATGCGGTCGCGGCGGCACACGCTCCTACCGTCATGCCGGGCTCGATCCGGCATCCACTTCACCGCACGCGGCTCAAGCTGTTGCTGAAGAGGTGAGACAAACCCCGCACCAAGCCCAGCGTGATAACCGGTCACGCCCCCCCGGCATCACCCCGATCACCGATCCCGCGACAGCTCGTCCACCTCGCCCATGATCGCGTCGAGGGTCGACTTGTCGCCGTTGCCCTCATGGTCGCGGCGCGAGGACAGCGCGCCGTCGCTCATCAGCGCCTCCAGCGCCACGCGGCCGCGCGCCACGCGGCTCTTGATCGTGCCGACCGCGACGCCGCAGATTTCGGCCGCTTCCTCGTAGGCGAAGCCGCCCGCGCCGACGAGGATCAGCGCTTCGCGCTGCGGCTGCGGCAGATGCATCAGCGCGCGCTGCATGTCGGCGAGTTCGACGTGCTTGTCCTGGCTCGCCGGTGCCGCAAGCACGCGGTCGGCGACCAGGTCGTCCCATTCGCCCTTGAAGCGCGCGCGGCGCATCTGGCTCAGGAACAGGTTGCGCAGGATGATGAAGGTCCAGGCGCGCATGTTCGTCCCCGCCTGGAAGCGCTTGCGCGCGGCCCAGGCCTTGAGCAGCGTCTCCTGCACCAGGTCGTCCGCGAGGTCGCGGTTGCCGGACAGCGAGCGGCCGAAGGCGCGCAGGTGCGGGATCACCAACGCCAGCTGCTTCTTGAACTCGGGATCGGAAAGCGCGACGTGCTCGACCGGCGGCGCCTGCTCGCGCAGGTCGTCGTCCGCGTCGTCGGCGCGCGAGGGGGATTGGGTCATGCCGCTCCGTTGCCTCGGCGCCCCGCCCGTCGCGGGTGCGCCTGAGGCGGTAAGATAGGGATCGCCGGGTCGGTTGACCAGCGCCATGCGATACATGGCGTCAGGACAGCAGGATCGCGGCGAAGATGACGATCACGAGGATCAGCGACGCGCCGAGGATGTAGCGCGTCATCCCCGGGGTGGAGCCGGCGCGCGCCTCGTCGGTGTCGAGGTGGATTCGATCGTCGTTCTCGGCCATGTCGGTTCAACCCGCTCGCATCGTTTTGACATCGTACCGAACGTCCAACGATACGAGCGGTTGCACCGGGGCCGTCGAAACTACGCCGGCACCGTCGTTTGATCGAAGAACAGCGCCTGGCTGATCGCCGCTTTCACCGTCGAGCGCTGGAACGGCTTGGTGATGAGGAAGGTCGGCTCGGGCCGCTCGCCGGTCAGCAGCCGCTCCGGGAACGCGGTAATGAAGATCACCGGGATGGGATGGGTGTGCAGGATATCGTTGACCGCATCGATGCCGGAGGAGCCGTCGGCGAGCTGGAGGTCGGCGAGCACCAGGCCCGGCCGCTCCTCCATCGCCAGCGCCACCGCCTCGTCGCGGGTGACCGCGACGCCGGTGATGTCGTGACCGAGGTCGCGCACGATCGACTCGATGTCCATCGCGATGATCGGCTCGTCCTCGATCACCAGCACGCGGGCGCGCGTCTGCTGCTCGATCTCGGCCATGGCCTCGGCGACGAGGCTGTCGACCTCGGCCGGCTCGACCTCGATCAGATAAGCCGCGTCCTCGGGCGTGAACCCCTCCATCGCGGTCAGCAGCAGCGCCTGGCGCGACAGCGGCGTCATCCGCGACAGGCGCGCGCGCGCGACCGCCTCCTGCTCCTCGACCGAGTCGGTCTCGGGCTGCTCGTCGTAATTGGTCGAATTCCAGATCGCCTGGAAGGTGCGGTAGAGACCCAGCCGCGGATCGACATCGCGGGGGAATTCCTCCGGCGCGGCCACGATCGCCTCGAGCGTCGCGCGCACGTACCGGTCGCCCTGCGCCTGGCTGCCCGTCAGTGCGCGACCGTAGCGGCGCAGGAACGGAAGATGCGGCGCGAGCTGTTGTCCAAGCGACATGTGGTATTGGCCCTCCCTGGGCGCCCCGGCGCGAACGAATGTCCGGGCAGCGCCATTGATCGACACGATATTCCGGACGTCGTCCCCCCGGCCGCGGCGAATGGTGCCGCGGAAACGGCGATTTTTCGTCACGTGACGGTGGAACCAACGAAGCGATCTTTGGTTTCATGGGCCGAGCGCGGGCGACACGCGCTGGCCGAAAGGGTCTTCATTTTGTGACACGGTTCGACCCCTCGATCGGGGCGATTGGGGGGTTTGAGCGTTGACGTCGGACAAAAAAGCGTCGGAAAAGCCCAAGAAAGGCGCCGCCGCACAATCGAAGAATCGCGACATGGGCTCGGCACTCCGCTCCGTTTACCAGAAGACCGTCGAGGAAGCCGTGCCTGACGACCTGCTCTCGCTGCTCGGCAAGCTCGACTAGCCGGGCGTGGCGAGCGAGACCGCCGCCGCGCGTTCCTCCCTGCCGCGCGACAGCATCGTCGCGCGCTGGCCGACCGGCGCCAAACTGTTCCTCATCCTGTCGATCGCGCTGCTGCCGCTGGCGCTGATCGCGATCTTCGCCACCCTCCGCGTTACCCAGATCGCCGATACCGAGTTGCGCTCGCATTTGCGGGTGGCGGGGTCGGAGGCGAGCCGCGCCATTACGATCGAGCTGGTCGGCGACATGACCGCGCTGCGCGTCGCGGTCGACGCGCTCACCGCCGACGCCGCGGACGCGCCGAGCTGCGCGCGCGCGCAGGGCGTCTTCGCGCAGCAATCGGCGCAGGGCACCAGCTTCGTCATCGTCGACCGCCGCGGCCGCGCCTTGTGCGGCGAGCCCTTCCCCGGCGCGGCGCAGTTCGCGCGCCAGTCGCCGTCGCAGGTGGTCAGCGCGCGGCTGGTCGAGGAGCGCGGCGTCATGCTGCGCGTCGCCGGTCGCCGCGATGGGGTCAGCGCCGCCGCTTTCTTCCCTGCCCGCTTTCTCGCGCGCATCAGCCGCCCGAGCGGGTTCGCGACCGACTACGGCGCGGCGCTGACGCTGGGAGACGACCGCCTCGTGCTGTCGGACCTGCCGCGGCTGACCGCGCTCGAGCGGCGCGAGACGACGCGCGCGGATCTCGGCATCGCCGGCCTCGCGCTCGAGGTGCAGGTGCGCAGCGCGCCGGTGCGCACCCCGCTGCTGATCGCGCTGGTCCTGCCGCTGATGATGTGGGCGCTCGCCTCCGCGATCAGCTGGTTCGTGGTCGACCGGCTGCTGATCGCGCCGCTGCGCCAGTTGCGCGGCAGCATCGCTGCCTATGCCCCCGGCGACCAGCCCGACCCCGCGCTGCTGCGCGCGCTGCCCGCGCAGGAGATCCGCGAGCTCGGCGACACCTTCCGCGCGCTCAGCCGGACCGTGGCGATCCACGAGGCCGGGCTCGCCGAGGGACTGGTGCGGCAGACCAAGCTGACGCGCGAGGTCCATCACCGCGTCAAGAACAACCTCCAGGTCATCTCGAGCCTCATCAACTTCCACGCCCGCAGCGCCAAGACCGCGGAGGTGACCCAGGCCTATGCCTCGATCCAGCGCCGCGTCGACGCGCTGGCGGTGGTCCACCGCTACCATTTCGCGGAAATGGAGGAGAATCGCGGCGTCGGCATGCGCGCGGTGTTGGGCGAGCTCGCCTCGAACATTCGCGCCACCGCGCCCGAGGGGGCGCGCGTCGGCATCGTCCTCGACATCGATGACGTCCATGTGACGCAGGACGTCGCGGTCGCGGTCGCCTTCCTCGTCACCGAACTGGTCGAGCTCGCCATGACCTGCGACCCTCAGGCGCAGCTGCGCATCTCGCTCAAGCCGCAGAAGGGCGAGCCGCCGCGCGCGGTGCTGCGCCTCTCCTCGCGCGCGCTGACCGACAGCGACCGGCTGCGCGACGGGCTGCGCGACCGCTACGGCCGCGTCATCGAGGGGCTGACGCGGCAGCTGCGCTCGACGCTGCAGCACGATCCGCTGACCGGCGCGTACGAGATCGCGGTGGCGGTGACGTCGTTTGAATAAGATTCGCACTGCCGCAAAAAAGTCGCGGGTCGTCGGGAACCCACCCCGCCCTTCGTCGTTCTGACCTTCGGATCGCGACCTTATGCCCCCCCGCTCTCGCGATCCACGACATAGGCCCGGAAGCGTCCACCCCTCCCCCCCCCCCCGGTGACGCTTCCGGGCCTTTAACGTCTTCGGGACATCCAACCTCTTCATTGCCGCAGCGGAACGAACCCGCGCCACAGGCATTCACGCCACGCAACGAGTGGAGGCGAGTGCAATGCGTAAGATCGTGACGGTGACGATGCTGGCCGGTGCGGTGCTGCTGTCGGCGTGCAACACGGTGGCCGGTGCGGGCAAGGACGTGTCCTCGGCCGGCGACGCGGTCACCAAGACCGCGAACGACGTGAAGAACTGAGGCCGACGCCTCGACCCAAGGAGGGCGCGGACGCAGCGATGCGGACCGCGCCCTCTTCTATTCCGCCACCGCGGCTTCCGCCTCGCGCTTGCGCTTGCGCTCGGTGAACCAGATGCCGACGATCGCCAACTCGTAGAGGATGCACAGCGGGATCGCGAGCAGCAGCTGCGAGCCGACGTCGGGCGGGGTCAGCACCGCCGCGATCGCGAAGGCGCCGACGATGGCGTAGCGGCGCGCGGAGATGAGCTGCTGCCGCGTGACGATCCCGGCGCGCTCCAGCAGCATCAGCAGCACGGGCAGCAGGAACGCGGCGCCGAAGCCGAACAGGAACTGCATCACGAACGACAGATACTGGCCGATCGCGGGCAGCGCCTCCTGTTGGATGCCGCCGATGTTGCCCTGGAAGCTCAGCAGAAAGTGGAGCGCCATCGGGATGGCGATGAAATAGGCCATCGACGCGCCGAGCGTGAACAGCACCGGGGTCGCGAGGAGGAAGGGCAGCAGCGCGCGCTTCTCCTTGCGGTAGAGGCCGGGGGCGACGAACTGCCACAATTGCATCGCGATCACCGGAAAGGCGATCATCATCGCGGCGAAGAAGGCGACCTTCACCTTCACGAAGAACGCTTCGAACACCTGGGTGTAGATCACCGTCTTCTGCCCCGCCGACAGCAGCGGCTGGACGAGGAAGGCGAAGATGTCCTCGGCGAAATAATAGCCGACACCGAACGCCAGCACGATCGCGACGATGCAGTAGAGCAGCCGCCGGCGCAGCTCGAGCAGATGGTCGAGCAGCGGCGCGCGGGTGTCGTCGAGCTCGTCGGCGGGGATCGCGGGATCGGTTGCGGTGTCGGTCACGGTGTCGGTCACTGGGCGGCCCTGTCGCGCGGCGCGGTGTCGGGGGCGGCGTCACCCGGGACGACCTGGGGCCTCTCGACCATCACCGGCTTCTGTTCGTCGCCGAGCGGGAGCGCGCCCTGGACGTTCTCGCCCCCATCAACGCCATCTCGGGGAGTCTCGACCCATTGGTGCCGCGGCGCTTCCATCTCGACCGGGGCGTCGGCGGCGGGCACGTCGTCCGTGGCGGTGGCGGGAGGGGGAATGGCGGGATGCTCGCGCATGATGCGCTCGTTCTCCGCCCTCCACTTCTTCTCCATTTCCTCCAGCTCGGCCTCGCGCACCATCTCGTCGAAGCCGGCGCGGAACTGGCGGCCGACGGCGCGCGCACGTCCGACCCAATAGCCGACGACGCGCATCGCCTTGGGCAGGTCCTTGGGACCGATCACCACCAGCGCGACGAAGGCGACCAGCAGGAATTCGGACGGAGCGATGTCGAACATGGCCGCGGGTCAGCGCGTGGCGGCGATCAACGGTCCTCGCGCACGCGGTCAGCGTCGCGGTCGATCACGGTCTCGCCGGCGGGGCGCGCGGCGGACTGCGCCTCGATGCGGGGCTTGGGGCGTGCGGGACGGTCGTCCTCGTCCTCCTCGCTCATGCCCTTCTTGAAGTTCTTCACACCCTTGGCGACGTCGCCCATCATGCTGGAGAAGCGCCCGCCGCCCAGCAACAGGATCGCGACGATCGCGAGGATCAGGATATGCGGAAGGCTGAAGCTGCCCATGATCGGTGTCTCCGTGAGTTGAGGCTATCTAGGCGCAGCCGGCGCGAGCGGCAACCTAGCCATGCTCCTCTTCCGTTCGTGCTGAGGAGGCGCGGAGCGCCATCTCGAAGCACGGTGAGTCCCACGTCCTTCGAGACGAGGCTTCGACAAGCTCAGCCTCTCCTCAGGACGAACGGTGGATAGGCGCTCGCTCGCCTCACGCCGCCTCCTCCTCCCCATCCCCCACCGCCGCCTCGAACGCCAGGTCCACCGGATCGAGCAGACCCGCCGCGCGCAGGTCGTCGAGGCCGGGGAGGTCGCGGCGGGTGGCGAGGCCGAAGTGGGTCAGGAACTCGGGGGTGGTCGCATAGGCGAGCGGGCGGCCGGGCACCTCGCGACGGCCGGCGGGGCGGACCCACCCGGCTTCCATCAGCACGTCGAGCGTGCCCTTCGCCACCTGCACCCCGCGGATCGCCTCGATCTCGGCACGGGTCACGGGTTCGTGGTAGGCGATGATCGCCAGCGTCTCGAGGCCCGCGCGCGACAGCTTGCGCGCCTCCTCGCGGTCGCGGCGCAGCAGGTGGGCGAGGTCGCCCGCGGTCTGGAAGTGCCAGCGCTGCCCGCGTTCCACCAGCTCGATCCCGCGCCCGGCGTAATCCTGTGCCAGCCGCGCCAGCGCGCCCCGCACGTCGCCCTCGCCGACGTGGCTGCGGATCGCCTCCGCGGTCAGCGGCGCCTCGCTCGCGACCAGCACCGCCTCGACAGCGCGGAGCAGGTCGTCGGGCGGATTCATGCCGGCGCACGCAGGTACAGCGGCGCGAACGGGCCTGCCTGGCGCAGCTCCACCCGCCCCTGCCGCGCCAGCTCCAGCGCGGCGAGGAAGCTGGACGCCAGCGCGGAGGCGCGGAACGGCCCCGCGGCATCTGCGGGCAGGAACGCCTCGATCGCGGCCCAGTCGACCGCGCTCCCGACCAGCGCCGAGACGCGGGCGATCGCGGCCTCCAGCGTCATCACCTCGCGGTCGCGCACGACGTGCATCACCGGCCGGTTGCGCGCCGAGACCCGGCCATAGGCGGCGATGAGGTCGAACAGCCCCGCGTCCCAGCGCGCCTTGCGGATCGTGCGCAGCCCCTCGGGCGCGGCGCGCGCGAAGGTGTCGCGCCCCATCCGGTCGCGCGCCATCAGCCGCGCGCCTGCCTCGCGCATCGCGTTGAGCCGCTCGAGCCGCAGCTGCAGCCGCAGCGCGAGTTCCTCGGGGCTGGGCTCGACCTCGGGGTCACGGGGGAGCAGCAGCGCCGACTTGAGATAGGCGAGCCACGCCGCCATCACGAGAGAGTCCGCCGCGAGCTCCAGCTTGAGCGCGCGCGCCCGCTCGACGAAGCCGAGATATTGCTCGACCAGCGCGAGGATCGAGATCGCCTTCAGGTCCACCGTCTGCGCCCGCGCGAGCGCGTGCAGGAGGTCGAGCGGCCCTTCCCAACCGTCGATGTCGAGAGTGAGGGTCTCCTCGCTCATGGCCGCGAATGTTGAGGAAGTTGACGCGCCGGCGCGGTTTTCGCGCGGCGCGCGCTTGCCCGGCGGGGCCGGATCGATCGCGGAAAGAAGGCGTGCCCCGTCATGCCGCGATGTTGACAGATCGCGCCGATGTAGGACAGCGCACGCGCTTCAGCTTGGGAGAAGTCCATGATCCCTCATCTTTTTTTCGCCCTCGCCGCGGTCACGGGGGCGCAGGACGACGGCGCCTCGTCGCTCGATCGGCTGCTGGCGTGCGAGTCGCAAGCCGACGATCGGCGGCGCCTCGCCTGCTACGACGAGGGCGCCCGTGCGGTCCGACGCCTCCGCGGCGCGGCGGTCCGTGCGCTCGACGCGACTTCGACGCCACCGCCACGCGCCGCCTTCGCGCCGGTCGCGTCGACGGTGCGCGAGGTGGCCGCGCTTCGACCCGGCTTCTGGCGCATCGCGCTGGCGGACGGATCGGTGTGGCAGAACAGCGAATGGACCGGCGCCGTGCCGCGCGCGGGCAAGCCGATCGCGATCCGCAAGGGCGCCCTGGGGGCGCTGTGGGCGAAGACGGAGGGGCTGCCGAGCACGAAGGTTCGGCGGGAGCGGTAGGCGCTGTCTCTGTCGCGGGCGCGGAAGCGGGACCTTTTCGATTGTCCACTCCGTCATGCCGGGCCTGTCCCGGCATCCACTGGTCCGCACACTCATAAGCTATTGAGAATGCGGAACAGTGGACCCCGGCACAAGGCCGGGGTGACGACGTGTTTTGGGTGGTTGTGGAGGCCGCCGCAGACGTACCGCCTGCGAGACGACGGTCGGCCGTCGGCCTAGGCCAGCGCCAGCAGCGCGTCGCGCTTCTCCAGCAGCGCGGCCATCTCGCCGCTCGGCGCGGCGCGGCCGGCCATCGCGGTCTCCAGCCGTTCGCGGGCGCGCGGGGCGATGTCGTCGAGGCGGGCGGCGATCGCTTCCATCTCCGGCATCCGCGCCCAGCAGTCGAGCACGAGGTCGCATCCGGCGGCGATCGCGCCCGCGGCCTTGTCGGCCGGGGTGCCCGCCAGCGCCTTCATGTCGATGTCGTCGGTCATCAGCAGCCCGTCGAAGCCGATCGCGCCGCGGATGACCTCCTCGATCACCACCGGGGAGAGAGTCGCGGGACGATCGCGGTCCCATGCCTCGAAGACGATGTGGCTGGTCATCCCCATCGGCGCGTGCGCGAGGCGGCGGAAGGGGAGCAGGTCGGCCTCCAGCTCCGCGCGCGAGGCGGTGACGGTGGGGAGCAGATGGTGCGAATCGACCAGCGCGCGGCCATGGCCGGGCATGTGCTTGACGACGCCGACCACCCCGCCCGCGGCGAGCCCCTCCAGCGTCGCGCGCCCCATCGCCGCGACCCGCAGCGGCTCGGCGCCATAGGCGCGGCACGCGATCGCATCGGTCGTGCCGTCGATGGCGACGTCGAGGATCGGCGCGCAATCGACGGTGATCCCGACCTCCGCCAGCATCAGCCCCAGCGCCTGCCCGTTGGCGCGCGCCGCCTCGATCCCGGAGATCGGCGCGCGTTCGTAGAGGCGGTCGAAGTCGGGGCCGGCGGGGAAGGCGGGCCATTCGGGCGGCCCCAGCCGCGCCACGCGCCCGCCCTCCTGATCGACCAGGATCGCGACGTCGTCGCGCCCCTCCAGCTCGCGCAGCGAATCGGTCAGCGCCTTTAGCTGCGCGCGGTCGACGACGTTGCGCTTGAAGAGGATATAGCCGGCGGGGCGCGCGCGCGCGAAGAAGGTGCGCTCCTCGGGAGTCAGGACGGGGCCGGAAAGGCCGAAGATGACGGGCTTCATGCCCCCGTCCTTACCCGCGGCGCGTTGGGTGCGGGAAGCCCGCATTGACGGAACGGCCGGCGCCGCCGATCATCGGGGCCAAACAGGGGATCGTCTCACCGCCATGCGCCACCGCCTCCTTACCCTCGCGACGGCGCTGGCCGTCCTTCCCTCGACCGCCGCGGCGCAGGAGCAGGAGGAGCGCGTGCCGACGCGCGTGCGCGTCGGGCTGGGGCCGCAGATCGGGCCGGCGTTCCCGGGGAGCGACGATGCGCGGCTGCGCCCGCTCATCAGCCTGTCGCGCGCCAAGGGCGACGAGCCCTTCGGCTATGGCGCGCCCGGCGACGGCCCCGCCTTCCCGCTGATCCGCAGCGAGCGGCTGTCGCTCGGCCCCGCCTTCCGCATCGAGGGCAAGCGCGAGATCGACGACGCGGGGGGCAGGCTCACGCCGGTCGGGCGCACGGTCGAGGTCGGCGCCTTCATGGCGGCGTGGCCGACGACGTGGCTTCGGCTGCGCGGCGACGTGCGCAAGGGGCTGGGCGGGCACAAGGGCTGGGTCGGGACGGTCGGCGCGGACTATGTCGCGCGCGACGCCGATCGCTGGCTATTCTCGATCGGCCCGCGCGCGACGCTCGCCGACGCGAAGCGCGAGCGCGCCTATTTCGGGGTCGACGCGGCCAGCGCCGCGCGCACCGGGCTGCCGGTCTACGACCCCGACGGCGGGATCGAATCGGTCGGCGTGACGAGCGCGCTCAGCTACGCGCTGACCCCGCGCTGGGGCGTGCAGGGGCAGGTGCAATATGCGCGGCTGTCGGGAGACGCGGGCGATTCGCCGGTGGTCCGCCGCATCGATTCGCGCAACCAGCTCGCGGTCGGCGCGGCGGTGACGTACACCTTCTTCGTGCGGTAGCGCGCACCGTCGCCCCTGCGCAGGCAGGGGCCGATGACTCTGTCGTCCTGGATCCGACTGTCGCCGGGAGGTCGCTCGCGGTGACAGATGGTTCGCTTCGACGAGACAGTCATGGGCCCCCGCCTGCGCAGGGGCGACGCACGAGATCAGCTGGTGACGAAGCACCCCTCGCCCGCGACCTTCAGCCGGCCGCAGATGTCCGCGGCGGCGCCCGCGCTGCCGGCGTTGACGCGCAGGCGGTAGACGGTGCGGCCGTTGACCTCGGCCTTCGCCACCGACTTGCCGAGCTGCGCGACATAGCCGAAGCGGCGCGCGATCGCGCTCCAGGCGGTGTTCGCCGCGGCCTCGGTCGGGAAGGCGCCGAGC
>SXGT01283081.1_pt1 | contig 11841 bp, 11 predicted proteins | sample 3176221 | NCBI WGS metagenome assembly SXGT01 (sample SAMN11356862, study PRJNA531348) | freshwater metagenome | isolation source: freshwater sample F1-120 | place: China: Fuxian Lake, Yuxi | collected 2017-12-25
GCGTGGGCGGTGGCTCTAATGCTATCGGCCTGTTCCACCCCTACATCGAGGTGGAGGGCGTGAAGATCATCGGTGTTGAAGCGGGCGGCTATGGCCTGGCGACCGGCAAGCACGCCGCACCGCTGACCGGCGATGCCAAGGTGGGGGTGCTGCATGGCAACAAGGTATATCTGATGCAGGACGAAAACGGTCAGATCATCGAAACCCATTCGATTTCTGCGGGCTTGGATTATCCCGGTGTCGGCCCGGAACATTGTCTGCTCAAGGATATGGGCCGGGCGGAATATGTAGCCGCTACTGACGAAGAGGCCCTGGCTGCCTTTGACGCACTGTGTCGTTTTGAGGGCATCATCCCGGCGCTGGAGTCCAGCCATGCCTTGGCACATGCCATCAAAATCGCGCCGGAGATGGGCCGCGATAAGGTGCTGCTGGTCAACCTGTCTGGCCGAGGCGACAAGGACATGAACACCGTCGCCCGAATCAAGGGCATTACGCTATGAGTACATTGCAAAACCGTATTCAAGCGACCTTCGATCGCCTCAAGGCAACCCAGCGCAAGGCATTGATTCCGTTTATTACCGCAGGCGATCCCACGCTGGACATGACCGTGCCGCTCATGCACGCACTGGTTGAAGCGGGCGCTGATGTCATCGAACTGGGTGTGCCGTTTTCCGATCCGATGGCCGATGGGCCGACCATCCAGCGCGCTTCTGAACGCGCTTTGAAAAACGGCATGACCTTGCGTGGTGTGCTGGCGATGGTGGCTGCGTTCCGTCAGCAGGATGCGGTCACACCCGTGGTGTTGATGGGTTATGGAAACCCGATCGAGGCCCTGGGTTGGGAGACCTTCGCGGCGCGCTGCGCAGCGGTGGGCGTCGATGGTGTGCTGACCGTGGACTTCCCGCCGGAGGAAAGCCACGTGGCCTTTGAATATTTGCAGCGTTACGACATCGCCCCCATTTTCCTGATCGCACCAACCACGACCGAGGCACGCATCGCTCAGGTTGCCAGGCTGGCGCGCGGTTATGTGTATTATGTTTCGCTGAAGGGTGTCACCGGTTCAGGCAACCTGGATGTCGACAGTATTGCGGCCAAGATGCCGCAGTTGCGTCAGTTTTTGAACCTGCCTATTGGTGTCGGCTTTGGTATTCGCGATGCTGAAACTGCGCGACAGGTGGCGCAGGTGTCGGATGCCGTGGTGATCGGCTCGCGCATCGTGCAGGAGATTGAGTCATCGGCTCCGGATAGGCTGCTGGATAATGTGCAGAACTTTGTGGCAGGTGTTCGCGCCGCACTGGATCGAAAGGAAAGATTGTGAGTCCCCGGATTCACTTCGTTCACTTCTTCCACGAGGGGGACAATGCCTCTTTCGGGATGGGATTTCAGGAGTCATGATATGAGCTGGTTTCAGAAAATTATTCGCCCCAAGATACAGCGTCGTGAGACGCGCAAGACCGTGCCTGAGGGACTGTGGAGCAAGTGCCCGGCCTGTGACGAGGTCCTTTACAGTACCGACTTGGATAATAACGCCCATGTTTGCCCAAAGTGTGGTCATCATCACCGCATTGGTGCACGGCGCCGCCTGGATCTCTTCCTAGATGAAGCGGGGCGTGTCGAGATTGGTCAGACGGTCTCGCCGGTGGATACCTTGAAGTTCAAGGACAGCCGTAAATACACGGACCGTATTACGGAAGCCACTCAGGCGACCGACGAGAAGGATGCGCTGGTGGTCATGGAAGGGACGGTGCATGGTGTTCAGGTCGTCGTAGCGGCCTTTGAGTTCAAGTTTATGGGCGGCTCGATGGGTTCGGTGGTGGGCGAGCGTTTTGTGCGTGGTGTTGATGCGGCGATCAAGGGCAAGAAGGCCTTTGTGTGTTTTTCGGCGAGCGGCGGGGCACGGATGCAGGAAGGTCTGTTGTCTTTGATGCAGATGGCCAAGACCTCGGCGGCCTTGACCCAGTTGTCGGCTCGTCGGCAGCCCTTCATCTCGGTGCTGACGGATCCGACCATGGGCGGCGTCTCGGCGAGTTTTGCCACGCTGGGTGATGTGATCGTCGGCGAACCTAATGCCCTGATTGGTTTTGCCGGCCCTCGAGTGATTGAACAGACCGTGCGCCAAACCTTGCCGGAGGGCTTTCAACGCTCGGAATTCCTAGTGGAACACGGCGCGGTGGATCGTATTATCGACCGGCGCGAGATGCGTCGTGAACTGGCGCGTCTGATTGCCCAACTGCAGCGGCGCAAATCCCCCGTTCTGGAATGACGGCGGGCCATAGCCCTATGCCCGTAGATCTTGCGGGCTGGCTGGCCTGGCTGGAGTCACGTAACGCGATCCAGATCACGCTCGGTCTGGAACGGGTCGCCGCGGTATGGGCGCGCCTGGACATTACACTGGATTTGCCCATCGTCACGGTTGCAGGGACGAACGGTAAGGGTTCGACCTGTGCCTTTCTGGAGGCGATGCTGCGCGCCGGTGGCTACCGCGTGGGGCTCTATACCTCGCCCCATCTTCTTCGTTACAACGAACGCATCCGCATCGACGGCCACGAGGTGAGCGATGCGGATCTGTGTGCGGCCTTTGCGGCTATTGAGGCGATTCGCAGGGATACGCCGCTAAGCTATTTTGAACAGGGTACGCTGGCGGCCTTGTGGCTGTTTGCCCGTGCAGGGCTTGATGCTCTTGTGTTGGAGGTGGGACTGGGCGGTCGTTTGGATGCGGTCAATATTCTTGATGCCGATTGTGCCGTGATTACCCCCGTCGACCTGGATCACCAGGTTTGGCTGGGCCAGGATCGCGAGACCATCGGGCGGGAAAAGGCGGGGATTACCCGTTCTGGTCGGCCGCTGGTATGCAGCGATCCGCAGCCACCGGCCACAGTCCTGGCTACGCTGGCGACACCGGTCTTGTGTCTGGGTCAGCAATTTCGGGTTGAAGCGGAGGGTGAAGGCCGATGGTCATGCCGGATCGGGGATGCGCTGTTCCCGGCCTTGCCGCGCCCTGCGCTGCTGGGTACACACCAATACCACAACGCGGCAGCGGCGTTGACTGCGCTGTGGCAATTGAGGGCGCGACTGCCTTTGCCAGTATCAGCCTTGCGGGCAGGTATCGCGCAGACTCAGGTGGTTGGGCGTTTTCAGGTTGTCGATCGGGCACCGTTACGCATCCTGGAGGTGGCGCACAACCCGCATGCGGCGCGCACCCTGGCACTACAGTTGGCTGATTTGCCGGCGACGGGGAAGCGGGTCGCGGTGTGCGCCCTGTTAGGCGACAAGGACCTGGCGGGCGTGGTTGCCGCCTTGCGCTCAAGTTTTGATATCTGGCATATTGCACCCTTGAATGGTGAGCGGGCCGGGCCAGTCTCGGCTCTGGCGGATGTCTTGAGGGAGAATGGGTGCGCGTACCATACGCACATTTCTGTCACCCAGGCTTGGAGTACAGCATGCCGCGAAGCCGGCCCCGCTGATACAATCACGGCGTTTGGTTCTTTCCATACGATTGCGGAGATTCTGCAATCAATACGCGAACAGGAAATACCTATGGGCCGTAGTCATGATTGATGCAGCAGAAGCGCTGAAACGGAGTGCGCGCCGGCGTCTGATCGGTGCGGTGGCCTTGGCTTTGGTTACGGTGGTGGCTTTGCCGATGATCTTCGACAAGGAACCTCCGCCCTTGGCCGAGGTTGAGATTGTCATCCCTTCTCGGGATACTCCAGGTAGTGTTGTTTTGCTCGAGGGGGGGGGCGACGCGCGGACCGGATCGGCGACCCCGCCGGCAACCCCGTCACTTCCTGCGCCCATCCCTAGTCCTACGCTTGGATCACCGGCAGTGTCTCCGCCTGCATTAGTGACCCCGGTACCGAATGCTTCGACCCCCGCGTCAGCTGCTGTTCAGAAACCAGCCGCTTCAGTGGCCGCATCCACAGCTACAAAGGTTGATCTGCCCAAGGTTTCCCCTTCTGCATCGAATGGATACTTTTTGCAGTTGGGTGTGTTCTCGTCCGAAGCGGGGGCACGCACGCTGGCGAAGCGAGTAGCCGATTCGGGGTTTACCGTCCATGTGGTCGAGGATGTGGGTCGTCACAAGGTGCGCTGCGGCCCGGTTTCAGCCAAATCGGCTGCACAGGATTTGCAAACCCGGTTGCGTAACAAGGGATTTTCTGCCGTGCTGGTAGTTGGTCCGTGACCGGACTCGACCTTGTGGCCTTGGCCATCGTGCTCTTGTTTTTTCTGCTGGGATTAAAGCGGGGCTTGGTGCGCGAGGTGATTTCTCTGGTGGCTTGGCTCGCAGCCTTCCTTTTGGCGGGGCACCTGGCGCAGTGGTTGGGTCCGCATTTGCCAGGTATGACCGAAGGTGGTCTGCGTGATGCGGTGGCGATGGGTTTGGCTTTTATGGTCATCTTGTTGATGGCGATGGGGGTTTCGATAGCCCTGCATGGTTTGCTCAAGGCGGTGGGTTTGAGCTTCGAAGACCGGATGTTGGGCGGTGTGTTTGGCCTGTTGCGCGGGGGTGTTGTCCTCGTGTTAGTGGTCTTGATCAGCGGCCTGACAGCCCTGCCGCAGACGGAGATCTGGAAACACTCGCTCTTGCGTGCACCACTGGAGTCGCTGGCACTAAACTTTAGGCCGCTGCTGCCCGTCGATCTGGCCGAAAAAATTCGTTTTACATAGCTTTCATAGGAACACGTCATGTGCGGAATTATTGGGGTGATTGCCCACGAACCCGTTAATCAGTTGCTGTATGACGGTCTTCAACTCTTGCAGCATCGCGGTCAGGATGCCGCAGGTATTTGTACCATGAACGGCAATTCGTTCAATATGCGCAAATCCAAGGGGATGGTACGCGATGCCTTTCGCACCCGTGACATGCGCGATTTGGAAGGTAATGTTGGTATCGCCCATGTGCGCTACCCGACGGCCGGTAACGCATCCTCCAAGGCCGAAGCGCAACCTTTTTATGTCAATGCGCCGTTCGGTATTGTCTTGGCCCACAACGGTAATCTGACCAATACCGCTCAGCTTAAGGCGGAAGTGTTTCGTGATGACCTGCGCCATGTAAATACAGGTTCTGATTCCGAAGTTTTGCTCAATGTGTTCGCTCACGAATTGCAGGCAGCTGCGCAAGGTCGCGCCCCGACCTATGAGGCCGTCTTCATCGCGGTGCAGGCCTTGCATCGTCGCTGTCGGGGGGCGTATGCGGCCGTTATTCTGATTGCGGGTTTTGGCTTGGTGGCTATTCGCGATCCCCAGGGTATTCGCCCACTGGTGATGGGCCGTCGGGAAGACGCGTCCGGTGCCGATGCATGGATGGTGGCCTCTGAAAGTGTGGCGCTGGATGCGATGGGCTACACCCGGGTGCGTGATGTGAAACCGGGTGAGGCCGTTGTGGTGAATGGCGAAGGCGAGATGGTGACGCGTGAGTGCGCGGACTTGGCCCGGTTGCAGTCCTGCATCTTCGAATATGTCTACTTTGCGCGCCCGGATTCGATTATTGATAACGCCTCGGTGTATGAGACGCGGCTCCGGATGGGTGAGTTTCTGGCCGAAAAGATTCGCCGTGACTTTGGCCACTTGCAGATTGATGTGGTGATCCCGATTCCTGATACCAGTCGCCCTTCAGCCTTGCAACTGGCGAATCGACTGGGTGTGAGTTATCGTGAGGGCTTTATCAAGAATCGTTATATCGGTCGTACCTTCATCATGCCCGGACAGGGTGAGCGCAAGAAATCGGTGCGCCAGAAACTGAACGCCATGGCGGTGGAGTTTTTCGGAAAGAATGTACTTCTGGTGGACGATTCTATCGTCCGTGGTACAACCAGTCGCGAGATTATTCAGATGGCCCGCGATTGTGGTGCCCGCGCGGTGTACTTTGCTTCGGCCAGCCCGCCCGTGCGTTTCCCGAATGTGTACGGTATTGATATGCCGACCCGTGCTGAGTTGTTGGCTCATAACCGCAGCGATGCAGAGATCGCTCAGGAGATTGGGGCTGATGCGGTCATTTACCAAGACCTTCCGGACTTGATTCGTGCCGTGCAGGCCGTCAACCCGAACCTGACGGCGTTTGACGCCTCCTGCTTTAATGGCCAATACATCACCGGTGACATTAGCGAGGACTACCTGTACGCACTAGAGGCATCCCGTAATGGGGCCGCTGTAGGTGAAGGCAAATCGGGCGGCAAAAAGACTCGGCAAATGGATCTCAATCTGGCGACCCGTTAATCATGAGCGACGATATTTTGCACCCAGAAACCCTTGCCATCCGCAGCGGCATCCATCGCACGCCCTATAACGAGCATGGCGATGCGATGTATCTCACCTCCAGTTTCGTGTTTGACAGCGCTGCGCAGGCGGCGGCGCGCTTTTCCGGTGCCGAGCCGGGGATGATCTACGCCCGCTTCACCAACCCGAGCGTTTCCGTATTTGAGGAAAGACTGGCGGCATTGGAAGGTGCCGAGCGCTGTGTCGCGTTCGCCTCCGGCATGGCGGCCATCTTGGCGACCGTGATGGGGTTGATGCGGGCGGGCGAGCATATCGTCGCCTCGCGTTCGATATTTGGCTCAACCGTCCAGTTGTTCAACAACATCATCGGCAAGTTTGGTGTCGAAACCACCTTTGTGTCGCCCACCGATCCCGAGGAATGGCGTGCGGCGGTGCGTCCCAATACACGGCTGTTTTTTATCGAGTCACCGTCCAATCCGCTGACCGAAGTGTCCGACATTGCTGCGCTAGCTGCCATTGCCAAGGATGCGGGTGCCTGGCTGGCCGTGGATAACTGTTTTTGTACGCCCATCCTGCAAAAACCCTTGGCGCTGGGCGCAGACATCATCATCCACTCCGCCACAAAATATCTGGATGGACAGGGCAGGGTGCTGGGCGGCGCTGTGTTGGGCAACAAGGATTTGATGGAAGGGGTGTACACCTTCTTGCGCACCGCCGGGCCGACGCTTTCTGCGTTCAACGCATGGGTGCTGTTCAAGGGCATGGAAACCTTGGATCTGCGTATGCGCCAACATTCTGAAAACGCACTGGAACTCGCTCGCTGGCTTGAATCTCAGCCGCAGGTGGCACGGGTGTTTTATCCCGGATTGCCATCGCATCCGCAGCACGCGCTTGCGATGCGCCAGCAAGTCACGGGCGGCGGCATCGTCGCATTCGAACTCAAGGGCGGCAAGGACGCGGCATGGAGGTTGATCGATGCCACGCGCATCATGTCGATTACCGCCAATCTGGGCGATGTAAAAACCACCATCACCCATCCGGCCAGCACTACGCACAGCCGTATGACGCCGGAACAGCGCGCTACTGCTGGCATCGGCGATGGCCTGATCCGCATCGCAGTAGGGCTGGAACATGTGGATGACCTGAAAAGCGATCTGTTGCGCGGGATGTAAGCGGACTGCGCGGTGGCCTTTCGTTAAGGCGTGTGGTGTTAAGGTCTGTGCTGCCTGCACAGATCTGCGATCAAGCAGGTGCTACATTTCGGCGATCGTGCGGTGCAGGTGTAGCGTCCGTGCAGGATGAGCCAGTGATGGGCGTGACGCATGTATTCCTTGGGCACGACCTTGAGCAGCTTTTCTTCGACCGCGAGAGGGGTCTTTCCCGTTCCCATGCCGGTGCGATTGGCGACGCGAAATACATGGGTGTCCACGGCTAGGGTGGGTCGGTTGAATGCGATGTTGAGCACCACATTGGCCGTCTTGCGGCCAACGCCCGGTAGGGTTTCCAGTGAGGCGCGGGTTTGTGGCACTTCGCCCGCGAAATCGGTGATCAGCTTCTGGCAAGTGGCTAGGATATTTTTGGCTTTTGTCGGGTAGAGGCCGATACTGTGGATGTACTCTGTAAGGCCTTCCAGTCCCAGATCCAGCATGGCTTGTGGCGTTTCTGCAGCGGAGAACAAGGGGCCAGTGGCGCGATTGACGCCTTTGTCGGTGGCTTGTGCCGAGAGGATGACAGCGACCAGGAGTTCAAACGGATTGCGGTGATTCAGTTCACCACGGGGTTCGGGATTGGCCTTGGCCCAGCGGTGGAAGCATTCGGTGACGAGGGCGCGCTTCATGCCTTGCGGGATTGTAGGGCATTGCGTAGTGCGATCAGAAGACCCAGCCCGAAAAAGGCGCCAGGGGGCAGGATGGCGAGAAGGAATCCCGGATAGTCGGGGAATACCGTTACGGTCCAATTTCTTGCGAAGTCGCCCAGTGCGAGGTCGAAACCCGAGAAGAGGGTGCCTTTGCCTATCACTTCGCGTAAGGCACCGAGCGTGACCAATACGGCGGTTATCCCAAGCCCCATGGCAATACCATCGAGAATGGAGTTCACGGTGGGTTGCTTGGAGGCAAAGGCCTCTACTCGGGCGAGGACAATGCAGTTGGTGGTAATGAGTGGTAAGAAAATGCCTAGCACTAGATAGAGTGGTTGTGCATAGGCTTGAATGACTAGGGTCACGATCGTGACCAGAACGGCAATGAGCAATACGAAGGTAGGGATGCGCAAGGCGTTGGGGATGAAGTTTCGGATGAGGGCGACCGATCCGTTGGAGAGGGCCATTACCAGCGTGGTGGCGAGTCCTAGGGCAAGGGCGTTGACCACAGTGTTGCTGACTGCCAGTAGGGGGCAGAGCCCCAGTAACTGGATGATGCCCGGGTTCTGTTTCCACAGACCGTTATAAAAGATATCCCGGGTTTCGGACCCTAGCATCATGGCGCCTCTCCACTTAACAATTCGGCGCGATGCGCGGCGAAATAACGCAGGCTGCTATGCACGGCCTTGACAATGGCACGGGGGGTGACGGTGGCGCCGGCCACATAATCGAATAGGCCACCTTCTTTGCGCACCTTCCAGTGGGCAGCGTCGGGGCGATCCAGTGAGGTGCCATCAAATTGGCGTATCCAGGGGCTACGGGCAACCTCGATGTAGTCGCCAAGACCCGGTGTCTCGTGATGGGTCGTGACCCGTACCCCGCCGATCCGTCCATCGGGAAGGATGCCAATTAACAGACGAATCTCACCGGCGTAACCGTCCTGGGCGCTGGCCTCGAGAATGACTCCGCTTACTTGGCCGGCTCGGGTGGCGAGATAGCGATTGGCGGGTCGTTTCAGGCCCAGTAGTGGATCGGTAGGAAGAGGATAGATGGCTCGACTGAGATCGTTGTCGAAGCTGCCTGGTGGCAGGGCCTGTGCTAACAATTGGTTCTTGATGGCCCGTTCGGCCTTTTCGATGGCGGGTGCTGTAGTCTGGTATGTGCCCGATAGCAACAGGGCCCCGATGGCCGAGAAAAGTAGCAGGACAGCGGCGGGGGCCAAGATGTCGCGGACCCAGTGCTTGATCCGCTTCATGATTTATCTCCTGGCAGATGCCGACGGTTGTGCCCGAATACTTTGGGCTGCATGTAGGCATCAATCAGCGGTGCGGCGCTGTTCATCAACAAGATTGCGAAGGCGATGCCATCGGGAAAGCTGCCAAAACTGCGAATCATGACTGTGATGAGCCCAGCCAGCCCAGCGTAGATCAGTTTGCCTATTGGGGTGTTGGCCGCTGAGACCGGGTCGGTGGCGATGAAGAAGGCGCCGAGCAGTGTGCCGCCGACGATCAGATGGAAAAAGGGGCCGGCTTGGTGGCTGGGATCGATCAGATATAGCGCACCTGATGTGAGTGCGATGCCGCCCAGAAATGCGACGGGAATGTGCCAAGTGATGATGTGGCGCGCCATCAGATAGAGCCCACCGAGCAGATACGATAACGCGACCAAGTCGCGCGCCTGCAGATTGGGGATGAGTTGGGTGCCGATCAGACTGGCTGCGTCGTGCCCGGAACGCAGGTGGGCTTTGAGGCTATCGAGGGGGGTCGCCGCACTGTAGGCATCGATCTTGAGGTGAGCCCCGGTAAAAATCATCTCGAAGGTATCGCTGAGGCTGAGGCTATACGCGGCGAGGGTCGCTGGCGCGGGCCAGACATTGATCTGGGCTGGGAAGCTGACGATGAGTACGGCAAAGCCGAGCATGGCTGGATTGAAGGTGTTCTGGCCCAGTCCGCCGTAGAGTTGTTTGCCCACGACGGTTGCAAAGAGCATGCCCACGGCGTACAGCCACCAAGGCAGTAGGGTGGGCAAGGTCAGGGCCAGAAGGGCGGCAGTTACCAGGATGGTGCCATCTCCTAGAAAGGGGCGCAAGGGGTAGTTGCGGGCCTTCAGTATTGCGGCCTCGAACAGCAGTCCGAAGCTGGCACAGAGGACGAGACTGAACAGGATGCCAGGACCGAACAACCATACATGAGCCGCCATACCGGGTAGCAGGGCCACTAGGACCTGGGTCATGATGCGGGCGACAGAGGGTGTGGAGCTCATGTTGATTCTTTCGTGGGAGAAGGCTCTTCTTCCTCTTCGAGGATGTTGTTATGCACCGATTGGCGCAAACTGGCGCGGCGGGATTCGATCTCGGCGATCTCGCGCGATTTGTTTTCGGGTAGTCCTTCAATATTTTTCGGGACAATGTTCTTGCGCGCTGCATCGGCGCGGGCCATGGCAGCGGCCAGGATGGCCTTCTTGCGCGCGGTTTCTGGGTCGACAGCGGGCGCGTCCGCTGGGATCGTTGCGCTTTCTTTCTGCGGCTTCGCGGCCGCTGCTGCAGCGTGCTTGGCAGCCTTTTCCATTTTTTCGCGTTCGAGGCGGAAACTGCGGAATTCGTGGCGCAGACGGGCACGGTCGGCCGCGTCCCTTTCCTGTTCTCGGGCCCAAATCTCGCTCTTGGCATAGCGGAAAAAACTCACCAGAGGGATGTGGCTGGGGCAGACATAGTCACAGCAGCCGCATTCGATACAGTCGAAGAGGTTGAAGGACTGCGTTTTGCCAAAGTCTTTGGCACGGGCGTACCAGTGCATCTCGAAGGGTTGTAGGCTGACTGGGCAGGCCTGCGAGCAGGCCCCGCAACGGATACAGGGCAGGGGGGGTGATGGTGGTTGAAAGTGGCGGCGATCCTTGACCAGGATGGAGTTGACAGCCTTGCTGACCGGGGCCTCGTCTGAGGCGAGATCGAAGCCCATCATGGGGCCGCCGACGAGGGTCCCGCAGGCGTCATGGGTGCGACCGCCTGCCGCAGCAATCAGGGCCGCAATCGGGGTGCCGAGTCGGACGCTAAAGTTGCCAGGGTTTTGCACCGCGCCGGTGACAGTGACGATGCGGTGGGTCAGTGGTTCGCCGTGGCGTATGGCGCGTTGTAGGGCATAGGCCGTGCCTACATTGAACATCTGCACTCCGACATCGGTTGTGCGGCCAGCCGATGGGGTGATGCGTCCGGTCAGGGCATAGGTCAGTTGCTTGCCACCGCCCATGGGATACAGCGTGGGAACCGGGCAGATGGCGATAAGAGGGTTCTCGGTATCTATGGCGGAGGCATGCAGCGCGGCGTGCAGCGCAGCAATCGCCTCGGGCTTGTTATCCTCGATGCCGACCAGGATGTGTGCGGCACCCACCAGCTGTTGTATGAGACGCGCACCATCCAGAATGGCAGCGGCGTGTTCGCGCATCAGGCGATCGTCACAGGTGATCCAGGGTTCACACTCGGCTCCGTTGAGGATCAGAACGGGCCAATCTTCGTCGCGGCCGGGCGTGAGCTTGATATGGGTGGGGAACACCGCGCCGCCTAGGCCGGCGAGGCCCATGTTGCGCAAACGGGCCAGCCGGGCCTCTCGATCTTCGTCGTCCGGTGGGTGCGTCGTGATGAACGCATCCTCACCGTCGCTGTCAATGACGATGCAGGGGGCAGGAAGCCCCGAAGTGTGTGCGACCGGCCGCAGCTCGATGGCGCTGACACGTCCCGAAGTAGGGGTGTGAATGGCGGCGCTAACGCCAGA
>SXGT01397074.1_pt1 | contig 11840 bp, 11 predicted proteins | sample 3176221 | NCBI WGS metagenome assembly SXGT01 (sample SAMN11356862, study PRJNA531348) | freshwater metagenome | isolation source: freshwater sample F1-120 | place: China: Fuxian Lake, Yuxi | collected 2017-12-25
CAGCTACGCGCCCGATTTCTTCGACGCGCGCACGCAGCACGGTGACGCCTTTTAGCTGCAGCAGCTGCACCACATGCTCCAGAAATTCGCACTTCTTGCGCGTCGCCTCAACCAGCGGGAATGTCGGCGGGATCGTTCTGCAGATCGCCGTCCATGGTGACGATAACATCGCCCTGGGCAAAGTCGATCCCGGCTTGCATGGCAGCCGATTGTCCGAAATTACGGCGTAGGCGCACAATCTTCAAGCGCGTATCCTGTCCGGCCAGGCGTTCCATCTCGAAGTGGGAGCCGTCAGTGCTGCCATCATCCACCAGGACGATCTCGTAGGAATAATCGGTGGCGCCAAGCGCGTCGGTAATGCGCTCATGCAGCCTGCCGATGTTCTCCTTCTCGTCCTTGATTGGAATCACGATCGATAGGTCCATTGTTCGTCCCTTCGTTCGCAGTCGGCGCCGTCTCCGCCTTGGGATAGGCGCCAAGTAGATAAACCAGCCCGCCGAGCAGACTCACGGCCACGCTCACGAAGAACCAAAGGAACGCGAGCGTGGTGGCCGAGGCCGGATCGACCGCCAGGGGGGCAAGGAAAACGATCGTCCCTTGCTCCCGGACTCCCATGCCGTTGACGCTGATCGGGAGAAGCGTCAGGAGCGAAACCATTGGCCCCAGGATGCAATAGTACGCGGGCGGGATGTCGAGTCCGAGGCTGAGGCCGACACACCAGAGCCCGAGCACGCCCAGGGCCTGGACAAGGATCGACATCAGCGTCGCCCAGGCGATCACCTTGGGGACGCGCATCAGCCCGAGCACCGTTGCCATCTGTTCGCGGCGTTGCAGTGGAACGATTTGCCAGCGCTGCAAGACCGGCAGCGCGGCCATGCCGAGGACGGCGCCGCCCGCGACCCCCCAAACACTGGCGTAAATCCAAGTAGGGAGTTCATTGGGCGCCACCAGGCTGGGAGCCATCAAGATGCCAACGCACGCCACCGCGATCAGCACGAGGAGGCCGTTGAGCCGTTCGAGGAAGACGCTCGCCAGCGCCGCCAGCTTGCGCCCCGATTTTCCGTCCAGATACCACACGCGGACGACATCGCCGCCGACCGAGGTGGGAAGCGACAGGTTGAACCACATGCCGATGAAATAGTACGCGCTGTACTGCGGCAAACTACGCTCGAAACGCAGCTCCTGGGCGAAGACCTGCCAGCGCTTGGCACTGATGAACTGGGCGAGAATCAGGATGCCGACCGCGGCAAACCACATCCCGACGTTCAAGTGTGCAAACTTGTCGCCGACGACGCTCCAGTCGGTCCGCCAGGCGATGACGGCCAAAAGTACCACGCTGACGGCAATGCGGATATATTTACTCACGAATCTCGAGCTCCTCTTCCCACGGTTCCGAGCCGGTCTGGTGAAACCAGCAGTGCCCCTCTTCAATCATGTCCACCAGCAAGCGATAGTGTCCCTTGGCTTCAATCGGCGGTACACGCAGTACGACCTCGATAACGTCGCCCGGGGGCACGAGCTTGTTAAGCAGGCCGGCCCGGCCTTCGTAGACCATGTGCTGCTGCTCGTTAATCAGCTTGAACGTGACATGATGCCCTGCGGTCTTGGTGGGGCGGAACTGCCAAGGCGTGCTGCTCGTGTTTCGAACGACTACCTTATACTCCAGTGCCTTGCCGACGCGGGGCACGTCGAAGAGCCGCTGCACATTTTCGAAACTCGCATCACACCAGCCGCCGCGGTATTCCTTGCGGACCCAGTGGCGGAACTGTGCGGGAGCGTGTTCTTGCTGGGTATCCTTGAGCCAATCGGCATAGAGCTGCATGAATCGATCGAGCACCGTAGTCTTGCCGACCGGCGCGTGGCCATAGCGAAAGCTGAGCTGGCGCCTGGCGGCATCGTAGGTTTGGCCATCAAGCAGTAGATGGGCGGCCATCGAGGCGATGCCGGTGCGATCGGCGCCGTGTCGGCAGTGGACGAAGATCGGGTATTCCGCCCGGTCGAGCACGTCGATCAATAGGCACAGCTCATCGCGCGACGGCAGATGCATGGCCGAGAAGCAGACGTCCTCAAGATGGACGCCGCGACGCTCGCACACTTCCGCCTCGGCGACATACCAGTTATCGGGATAGCAACAGCCGCGTACGTTGAGGACGGTGCGGATCTGGTAGCGGTCGATGAGTTTTTCCAGAGCCTGCGGCGACGGCTGGGCGCCGCGGTAGAGTTTGCCGGGGATGATTTCGTAGATATTGCCGGCCAAATACATGTGCCCCAGCTGCCAGAGCGGCCAGACAAGGAGCGCAGCCGTGCTGATAAGGATCAGCCGGCCCCACCAGGAACGTCGGGGCAGGGGAGGCGGCGCCGGCTTGGTCGTCGGCTCTGCGCGGAGGGTTGCTTGCATCGGCATCCTTGCTTGGTACACCCGCATCAATGCGGGCCGCGGCATCTTGCCAAAAACGCTGGGAAGAGGCTAGGCCGATTTACGGAAGATTGCCGATCTTGACTGGCTTGCCTACCCGTGCAAATAGGCCTGCAGCGTTTCGTGCATTCGTGCAGCGACACCCCTACTTCCACGCAACCAATGCAACTAACGCAACTGACGCACGAAATGACCAACCGACCTTGACCTCTCGCCAAGGCGCGCGGAGCCGAAGCCTCAGCATGAGCGGGGTTTTACTTCGACACGACGGTTGCGAGCGATTATGATGGAGACATTGGGGGGATGTAGGTTAGCCAGTGCGGGTGGCCTGGACCTTTGATCCGTTTCACTAACGGTGAGTTCCTCGCCAGGCGGCGGTTCATTGGACTGAACTACGAGATTTCAGGAGAGCAAATTCATGCGCAAGAAACCCAACCGCCGCGGCAGCCTGGCGGAATACGTCGCCGAGGTTCTCAAGAATGCTGTGTATGAAAAGGGAGAGCAACTCAATGTAATCCTGGCCGAGGCGCCTGATTTGCCTGGCTGCTTGACGCAAGGGGCTACCGTCGAGGAGGCGAGGGAGAACCTCGTAGACGCCATCGAGGTTTGGTTGATGTCGGGATTGCGCGGCGGAGAGGACCCGCCGATCGTCAATGGCTGCCGGCTAGCCATCACCACCTCACCGAGGAGGCCTGGACATGCCAAGTCTAAGCCCCGTATCAAGGCGTGAACTGGTGCGCAAGCTAAGGGAGCTCGGCTTCGAAGGTCCATTTCCCGGCGGTAAGCACGAGTGGATGCGCCGGGGCGGATTGCGCGTGACCATTCCCAATCCGCATGGCGGTGCGATCGACCCTGGCCTCATTCGCCGTATCTTGCGCCAGGCTGGCATCTCGGTCGATGAATGGCTTAGCGCATGAGGTTTTGGAGTGGCTGGGGCGATTGAACTCGCTTGCTTGAACTTCTGGAGCAACCAATTCCGTGGAATGGTTTGACATCTCCTGCGAATACCACCGACGAACCTTCGGCCACGAGGCAGACCTTCTCTCGTTGCCTGCCGAATGGCAGCGGGAGCTTGCCGCGCTGTGGCGATTGGAAGCGGATGTCAACAACGGCGCCTATCTCCAGTTCCTGGCAAACTGGGGGAGGGAAAGCTACGTTTACGCAAGCCAGGCGTTGAAGAAAATCGGCGCGCACAAGATGGCTGCGCTCATCGACGCTTGCCAAGCGCTTGTCGACGAGCATTTTCCCCTTGAGGGAAAAACCCGTCGGGAGTTGCAAAGTTTGTTGCCAAACGAGGTGATTGGGATGGACGGAACGACGGTCAAGGAACGAGGGTCGCCCCTGCCGGACGACATTCTCGCTCGCATCTACGATTTGTCGTACGAATTCATGGCCTATCCCGATGACATTGCGAAATTGGGGCAGCGTTACTATCGCCCCTTTGTCAAGGCGGACGCCCCTTGGCTGCTCAGGGGGTGGATGACCTGGTTCACGCAACGAACGATCGGCGCCAGAATTCAGTTGGTTGCCGGGATCGCATGCCTGGCTGCGGCGCTGGGGTTTAGCGTCGTGGTGCTTGAAAACCCGCAGCTGGCGAAGGAATGGTACTCGCGATTGTGGTTGTTGTTGTTTATCGTGGCGGGCGTACTGATACGACGAGCGTTGCGCGAGGGTTAGCGACCCAGGCGCCGCCGATTTGCACAAGGCCCCGGACAGGCATGGCGTTGCCGGACAGAGCGAAGGATTCCGTCGCCCCGTCGAGGAGGTTCGCGATAACCTCGTGGACGGCATCGAGGTTTGTTCGAACTGCGCAACTTCGGCTAACCCAAATCATTCACCGCAGAGTGCACAGAGGCCGCAGAGAAGAAAATGCCTGGAAATGCAGAGGCTGCTCCGTATTAGGTAGTTTACACTATGTTGAAGCAGGTGCATCGACCAAATCAACCTAAGTCTTTCCCTCTGCGTGCTCTGCGCTCTCCGCGGTGAACTTGCTTGAATAATCCGGGCTAACTCTTGTCCGTCATTCGGTTGCCGCTCACCACATCCATAGACGTCAGCAGCACCGCCACGAGAAGGCAAACGCCCCCGATCGGCACGAGCCAGATGCCCAGGCCGGGGTCGCCTTCCAGAATGAACGCGCCGCCCAGGAAGAACCCGCCAGGCAACAGCACGCTGGAGGCCATCAGCATCACCGACGCGAATCGGCGCCGGCCCGTCACCGGTATTGCGAGTGCGTAATAGGTAAACGCGAACGCTGCGTGCACGAGCGCCAGCAGGGTGCCATGGGCGTGCGCCAGTGTCCACATCAGACGGCGGACCTGCGAGTTGGATCCGAGGTACCACTCGATTTTGAAGCCGTGCAGAGCCTCCAGCGTGATTCCCAGGATCACGAAGCACAGGAGCGACCACCAGGCGAATTGCAGATGGCGCGTCACCAGCGTGTTCACATCGCGCGATGATTGCTCGTTCAACTCCGCATTCCTCCTGCTAAGCCGCAAGCGGCAATATGCAATCCCTACTCGTTGATGGCCATCGGCCGATCGTCACGCTGCTTCCACAGGCGTTGAAATTCGCTTTCCAGCACACGTCCCTGGCCGTCGATGAGGACGGGGCGGACAAACGGCCGCTCCACAGATTGCTGTGCCTTTGTCCAAATCTGCATCGCACGCTGGTTGGCAGCGGCGCGGACCTCCGGCGGGGCGTTGAAATCATGCTCGAAATCGTGGAACCCCGGCAGTCGTCGCAAGGACCGATGAGCGATGAAGCGAACCGCGTCGTAACGGTCTTCCAGCAGTTGCCCCAGATACGGCGCCTGCCAGTGATTGCCCGATGCCTTGAGCGCGTCTTCCCAGCCGTAGCTCCAGGCCATCAGCGCTCGCTGCCCGGCATCGCCGCGCAAAGCCCACAGCACACTGGCGGCCACCTCTTTCTCATCCTTCGAAAGCTTCGGCGCGAGAATCTTGTACCAGCGTTCCAAACGATCGGCACTCCAGGCCAGAGTCTTGTCCAGATGGCACTGGTTACACGCATTGGGCCGACCAGTTTCCAGACTCGCCTTCACACTGGGCGAATCGATTTGATGACTTCGGATGGCCTTCATGATGCCATAGGACGTGTACGGCATGTGGCAGTTGTAGCAATTGCTGCCCACCGAATCGGCCGCATGATGGGTGTGCTTGGCGAGCTGCTCGGGATTTTTGTAGGTCTCGTGGCACTGCACGCAGGCGCGATTGCCGTCCATGCCGAGCTTGAGTTGATCGTCGGCCCAATCGGGCCGTTTCCGTGGATCGCCGCGGGCCTGGTGCATTTCATGGCACGACATGCAGGACATTTTGCCGCGCTGGAAGCACGGCGACTCGATCAGGCCGTTGTACTCGCGCCCGGCGGCCCGGATCATGCCATCGGACCAGAAGCTCCCCGACTCACCTGGATTGGGGATATTCTTGGGACGGTCAGGGGGCATGAGATCGAATCGGCCGCGGACAATGAAGCGAATCGGATCGGCGGCCAGCACGTCGCCTGGACGAAAGCTGTACCCATTGTGGATCCATTGTTTTTCTGCCTCGTCCGAGCGATGGATGCCGACGCTGTGACATTGTCCACAGATCTCGGACGAACGGTCGTGAGGCAGCCGGGCCGGGTTGACGATGGTGGGATCGGGCTCCGCGCCGAGCCGTTGCTGGTAGCGACGAATCGGATTGCGATTCACCCGGACATGCTCCGCGCCGGGGCCATGGCAGGCCTCGCAGGAGATTCCAAACTCGACGGCCTGGGTTATTCCAGCCCCGCGCGACAGATTCTCAAGCTCCTCCCCCGAGGGCATGGGACGTCCGTGCGTGGCGTGGCATTTGATGCAAACCATACTCCATCTGCCGTGGTCCGCTTGCAGGACGGCAAGCTCGGGACGTTCCTGCAGGCACATCGCGTTGATGTAACCGGAGTGCCGCGGGATCCACTTCTGGTCCTCCTTCATGAACATGTACGGCAAGATCATGAGATCGCGCGACTTGTCGGTGGAAGCCAGCCAGTAGGCCTGTCGATTGTGCGATCCCGTGGTCATCACGACGGGATAAACGCCGGTGAATTTCGGATTGCTCAGGTTCATCTCGACGAGGAACTGTTTGCCCTCGCGAAAAAGGCGGACATTCAAGTCCTTGCCAGCCAGCCGAACGTCATTGAAGTCGCCGATGACGCTTTTCTCGCTGGCAACCTGAGTCATCGTGCGATGGTAGGAGTCGTACCAGGTCGAATGGTGATGGGGATGACAACTCTGGCAGGCCACCGAGCCGACGTAGTCGCCGGTTGGCATCTGGATGGGCCGATTGGTAACGGCCGTTTCACCGCTCACGACAGGCCTGGTCCAGAGGAACTGCGTGCAGACGAAAAGCAGGGCCAGCCCAAGCCAGAGGGCAACGAGAGCGCCGACGGTCGTTCGGGCTCCCACCTTGACACGTCCGAGAACCGCCACCACGGGCACCACGGCGACGCAAATGAGGACATTAAATAGTAGCGCTTCCATGTTCAAGGGAATCGTCCCCCGGAGGCGGCAACACGGCTCTCGTCATTCTGCTGGCACGTTCATCGTACCTGACGTTTCTCGAACCTGCAAGTCGCCACGTGAGCGCGAAGCCGCAAGCGCGAGAGCGAGAAGTTCTTTCTCAAAGGCGCTGGCTCATGTCAAGTTAAACGCGGCTTTCAGCGCCTCCAGCGCCTCGGGACCGCGTGCACGATCGACGACAACGCTGACGCGGATCTCGCTGGTGTTGATCATCGCGATGTTGATGCCTCGCTCGGCGAGGGCGCCGAACATGCGCCGGGCGACCCCCGTGTGGGTACGCATACCAATACCGGAGACGATGAGCCGGGCGATATTCGGATCGGCGGCGGCGGACGCGTGGGCGTCAATCGTCTTCACGACCGCCTGCGTCGCTTCGAGCGCCCGCTGAATATCCTGGATCGGCACACTGAACGACGTCTGGGCTCGGCCGGGTTCGGACGGGTTGCCGACGATCATATCGACGACGATGCCCGCCGCCGCCACGGCCTGGAAGACACGGGAACAGTTGCCCGGCAGGTCCGGCAGATTCGCGATCGTGATCCGCCCTTGCTGCGTATCGAGGACGACGTCGCTGACTACGATGTCCTCCATGCTCGTCAGCTGACTGAGAAGCTCCTGCTCCGCGGCGGCAGGTTCTGAGTGGCCGTTCCCCGGGGGAACAGCCAGCGACGCCCGCGAAGGAATTGGCAATCCTGATCCAGCACGCGGTTTTTCAAGCCCAAACGCCTGATGTACCGCACGCAGCGCCTTGACGCCATCGGCTTTGTCCACCAGCACGGAGATCTTGATGTCGGCGGTCGTGATCATCTTCATGTTGACGCCCACGTCGGCCAGGGCCGCAAACATGCGCTGCGCGACCCCCGTGTGCGTGCGCATGCCGGTGCCGACGATCGAGACCTTGCTGACGTCCCCTTCGTGCTCGATGCGTGCGCCGAGTCGTTTCACCACCGGGTCCAGCACGTCCAGCGTGGCATGCAACTCGAGGGCGGGAACGGTGAAGCCGATCGATGCCTTGCCGCTCGTGCTGACATTCTGAACGATCATATCGACGGCAATGTTCTTGTTGGCGATGGCGGAAAAAACCTGGTGGCTGACGCCGGGTTGATCGGGCACGTCGATGACGGCAACACGGGCCTCGTCCTTGACCATGGCTGCGCCGCACACAACGACCGCGCTCATCCATTCGGCCTCGGGAACGATCCACGTTCCTTCGATTTCGCTGAACGACGAACGCTTTTGCAACGGCACGCCGAACTTGCGGGCAAATTCGATCGAGCGCGATGACACCACGTTGGCGCCGACGCTCGCCAGTTCGAGCATCTCGTCGTAGCTAACGACGTCGAGCTTGCGCGCGTCAGCAACCAGGCGCGGATCGGTGGTGAAGATGCCGTCCACATCGGTGTAGATGTCGCAGGACACCGCTTGCGTCCGTGCATCTGCTACGCTGCCAGCAGCTGCCTGTTTCATGACGGCCGCGAGGGCGACGGCGGTGGTATCGGACCCGCCGCGGCCCAGGGTCGTGATGTTGCCTGCGTCATCAATGCCCTGAAAGCCGGCGACGATCACGATATTGCCGGCGTCCAGGGCTGCGCGCAGCCGCTCGGTGGAGATGCTCTTGATGCGCGCCTTGGTGTGGCTGGAATCGGTGACGATGCCGACCTGATGACCGGTGAAGCTGATGGCTTTCTCGCCCAGCGACTGAATCGCCATGGCCAAAAGGGCGATGGAGATTTGCTCACCGGTGGCAAGCAGCATGTCCATCTCGCGTGCCGGCGGATGCTCACAGATTTGCCTGGCAAGCTCGATCAGCTCATCCGTGGTGTCGCCGCGGGCGCTGACGACGACGATGACCTGGTTGCCAGCCTGGTGGGCGCGGATCGCCTTGCCCGCTGCGTTTCTCACACGCTCGGCCGTGGCGACACTCGAACCACCAAATTTTTGCACGACCAGTGGCACTGGCATATTCTCCTGACGCTGGCCCGCATGGACTCTCTTGGCTGCGGTACCGGAATGATATGACTGTGATCGGGAGAAACTAGTCAGCGAAGGGACCGAAACGCTTCAGGACGGCGCAAGAAAAACGGCCCATGGATCGGGAGGATCCAGGGCCGATGATTCTTGCAAACGATAATGGCAACTGACTTATTTCTTGGTCAGCTTGATCGGCCATTCTTGCTTGCCGCCGGTGACATCGACTTCGAGGCCACTGGTTTCAACTTTCGTGTAATCGGCGTGCGGAGCAACGCCCATCTTCTTGCCGCCGCCCTTCATAGTGGCCATGGCGTCCTTGGCGCCGTCCTTCGGGACTTCGCCGCCGCCCATGCCTGGAACTGCCTCGATATAGACCTTGTACTTGCCCTTGGGAGCGTTCTCCACCTTGTATTTGCCATCGAGGATTGGCCCTTGGAGCTTCTTGCCGTCGGCGCCCACGAAGACAACCGTACCAGCCATGGGCTCGTCACCGTAGGTCGCGGGCCCGGAAACGACATCCTTCACGACGTTACCGTCGGTGCAGCCGACGAACAGTATGAGGGCAGGAAGTAGCAACGCTACGGAAAGAAGCTGACGACTGAAGGTGCGGCAGCATGTGGGGAGAAGACTAGACATTGAAGGAAGGCTCCATGTTGCAAAGGGTTTTTGGAAAAACGAACCCGCGTCACAAATCGGGTCAGGGATGTTTTTGGGCAAGGGGTTTTACGATAAGGGCTACAAGAACAGGAACTGTCCAACCGCGATGATCGAGTGTTTATTTTCGAACATCTTGCGTTGGACAGTTCCTTGAGGATACTATTCCTTACGCGGAAGCAATCGTCGACCAAGGTCGACTAGTTGCCCCAGGTCGTGATGACGTTGCCGTCATCCGGGGTGCACATGTAGGACCACTGAGTTTGGTTGATGGTCCCGGTGATGCCGCGGACGCTGGCATCCATGAGCATGACGTTCATGCTGGCGTGGCCGGTTTGCGGGTAGTACGGGTGAGCCTGGCCGTTGGGAACCATCGGCTGAATCTGCGGCAGGTACCAACCCCATGGGCCGTAAGCGGTGGACCACTGGTTCCAGCCCCAGTAGTTCTGGCTGGAGGGATGGACCTGAAGCTGCGCCCAGCTATGGTAGGTCAGCTGGTTGTACTTCTCGACGATGCCGATGACCTGCGAGCTACCATCGGGAATATTGCCGATCTTGTACTTGGACTGGAAGCTGGGCTGGCCGGTGTTGATGTCGGTGACCTGGACCGCGCTGAACATGGCATGGACGGCAGCATAGCTGGTGGTCGCCCAGTCGGTCTGGGTGCTCTTACCATTGGTGTAGGTCGGGTCCGACGGGCAGCTCAGGATCTGCACGGGGACATTGTGGCAACCATTGCCCCAGGAATCCGTGTTATTGGCCCGGTTGAACAGGGGTTGCTGTTCGATGTACGGGAAAAGGTTCATGTAAAACGTCTGCCAGCCCCGGTTGTTGCCACCGTAATTCAATTGCGGGGGCAGCTTGCCGTTGTACACGCCGGCATAGTTGTGGACCGCGGTGCCGATTTGACGCAGGTCATTACCGCACGTGGTCTTGTTGGCGGCTTCACGAACCTTCTGGACCGCCGGAACCAAGAGCGCGATCAAGATGGCAATGATGGCGATAACCACCAGCAACTCGATCAGGGTGAATGCGCCCCTTCTGTCGCTTCTCATTCGGAACATAAACGAGCTCCTTGTTACATGAGACAATGGAACAAAAACATATGAGACATAATCAACCCGTACGCCGGGTCGAACACTGCCTGAGATGAAGGTCACACCAAAACATCCGAATGGATACCTATGAACTGAGGATCCAATGTATTTGGATGAAGTCTATTCGTCCTTATTCTCCCTGTCAACAGAATTTCACGAAAAATCCCATTTTTCCATCCCACGCCGGGAAAGTCTTACTTTCGCGCAAGAGAGTCCAGGTCGGCGAAGGCGGATGACGGCCGACTAAGAACTAAAGCCTATTAACCCCTTGGCAATCTAGCAAATAATCAGGCGGGCCGTCGGGCCTTGGCGCCGCCAGGGTGCATTTCAATGGCGCAATCGCGGTGGGATTCGGGGCCTTTTGTCTACCCATCGGGAAGTGCCGGTCCGTTTCTTTATTTCCTTTGTTGATTCTGCGCCTTGCCGTTATACTCATGGAGGTTTACAGCTGCGGTGCAGGAGAAATGACAATGCAGCGGACCCGATTCGTCAGTTTCGCTTTGGCGCTGGTAATACTGGCGTCCTGCCAGCGAGCCCAGCAATATTCCTCTCCCGCCAAGTCGCCGCGGGTGGAGCTGGAAAAAACCAAGGTTGCGGAGCTTTCGCCACGGCTCAGCTGGATTGCGCCTCTCGAACGTGCCGACCTCCCGATTCAATTCGTTTCGGAGGCAAGTCCGGAATGGCAGCAGCTGCCGGCCTACTGGACGCATTATCCGCCAATTCGGCCGTACCTCGCGCAACCGCCGCTGGCGGCCCTCGCGGCATTGGTCGTCGCCACCGAACATGCTGCCATCAAGGTCAAGGTACCGCGCGGCCTGCCCGATCCAACGCCGCACTTCCCGTCGTCGAATCCGCCGACCTATGGCAAATGGCGGCTCGGCAAGGACCTATTCAACACACGCCTTTTGCGTGCCGGCGCGAGCGAGTTTTCCTGCGCCTCCTGTCATCTTCCCCAGTCTGGTTTCACGGAGGACCACGGCCGAACCGCCGGGGGGAAGTACAACACGCTCAGTCTCGTGAACGTTGCCTACAACCGCCGGCAATTCTGGGATGGTCGCGTGCAGACTCTTGAGGAGACGCTCGTCCGCAGTCTGGAGGATGAAGGCAATCAGACGGACACGGAAAGCCGGACGAAGGCGCTGCA
>SXGT01891747.1_pt1 | contig 11840 bp, 8 predicted proteins | sample 3176221 | NCBI WGS metagenome assembly SXGT01 (sample SAMN11356862, study PRJNA531348) | freshwater metagenome | isolation source: freshwater sample F1-120 | place: China: Fuxian Lake, Yuxi | collected 2017-12-25
CCCGGCCCCGGCCTCGGCGGTCCTTGCATCCCGAGTGACCCGTTCTATCTGACTTGGAAGGCGCGCGAGTATGGCGTCGCCACGCGCTTCATCGAGCTCGCGGGCGAGGTGAACGTCGGCATGCCGCGCTACGTCGTCGACAAGCTGCAGATGGCGCTCAACGAGCGCAGCAAGCCGCTCAACAACGCGCGCGTTCTGCTCCTTGGGCTCGCTTACAAGAAGGACGTCGACGACCCGCGGGAGAGCCCGTCGTTCGAGCTCATCGAGCTCCTGCATGAGCGCGGCGCGCACGTCGACTACCACGACCCGCACATCTCCGAGATGCCCAGCATGCGAACGTGGCCGCACCTCGCGCGTCGCCCGAGCGTCGGGCTCAGCGCCGCGGCAGTGGCAAGCTACGACGCCGTGCTGCTCGCGACCGATCACACCGCGGTCGACTACCCGATGGTGCTCGAGCATGCGAAGCTCATCATCGACACGCGCGGCATCTACCGCGCGCGGCGCCCCAACGTGGTGAAGGCGTGAGCGGCGGGCAGGCCACGTTCGCGGCGCTCGACGGGGCGCGCGTCCTCGTGACCGGCGGCGCGGGCTTCATCGGCTCGCACCTGGTCGACGGACTGGTGGAGCTCGGCGCCCGCGTGCGCGTCCTCGACGATCTCTCGAGCGGCAAGCGCGAGAACCTCGGGCAGCACGGGCACGCGGTCGAGCTCCTCGTGGGCGATATCCGCGACGCTTCGACCTGCCTTCGCGCGATCGAGGGCGTCTCGCTGGTGTTTCACGAGGCCGCGCTCGGCTCGGTGCCGCGCTCGATGAACGATCCGGCCACTACCCTCGCCGTCAACGTCGCCGGCACCGCGAACGTGTTCGCAGCGGCGCGCACGGCCGGCGTCGCGCGCGTCGTCTACGCGAGCAGCTCGAGCGTCTACGGCGACAGCGAGACGCTCCCGAAGCGCGAAGGCGAAGAGGGCAAGCCGCTCTCGCCCTACGCCCTCTCGAAGTGGATGAACGAGGAGCTCGCCGCCTGCTACGCGCGCTGCTTCGACATGTCGTTCGTGGGCCTTCGTTACTTCAATGTCTTCGGGCCGCGGCAAGATCCGAACGGACCGTACGCGGCCGTGGTGCCGCGCTTCTTCGCCGCGTGCGCCGCGGGCGCGGCGCCGGTCATTTTCGGCGACGGCGCGCAGAGCCGCGATTTTACGTACGTCGGTGACGTCGTGCGCGCGAACCTGCTCGCGGCGACCGCGACCCTGCCGTCCGCGGCGGGCGGCGGCTCGATCGTCGCCAACATCGGCGCCGGCGGCTCGACGACCGTCAGCGAGCTCGCTGAGACGCTCTGCCGCGTGGCGGGCGATGGCACGCTGCGGCCGCAACATGCGCCGGCGCGGCCCGGCGACATCCTGCACTCCACGGCGGACGCATCGCGCGCGCGGCAGCTCTTCGGCTTCGCGGCCGAGGTTCCGCTGCGCGAGGGCCTGGCGAGGATCGCGGCGAGCCTGGGTCGCTAGCGGTTCGCCCCGTTTTCCCCGCGCGGGGTCGTGGAAACCTCCACATGGGTGTATCGTGATTGCTGCGCTCGCATGACTCCGGGTTGCTGGCGGGCTGCGCTCTGGGAGGACTTGGAATGTTGAGTCGGAACGTCATGCGCGCGGCCTCGGCCCTCGCGCTCGTCGCGCTTGCCGTGGTGGCGTCGCTTGGGGCGTGCTCGGTGGATCCGTTCGGCACGCGACCGATCTTTGGGGCTGGCGGTGGTTCGGCAGATTGTCCCGCCGGCCTCTTCCGGTGCGAAGCGGAGTGCCGCGACGGCGCCTTCGATCCGGCCCACTGCGGCGGGTGTGGCAAGGCATGCGACGCCGGCCTCGTGTGCTCGCAGGGCGAGTGCCTCACGGCGTGCGCCGGCGGGACGACGCTCTGTTCGACGGGCGGGGGCGGCGACAAGTGCGTCGACCTCGGCGTGGATCCGGCGCATTGCGGTGCGTGCGACGCGGCGTGCCCGGCGGACCAAGTGTGCTCGGCGTCGTCGTGCGGCGTCGAGTGCAAGGGCGGGACGACGCTCTGTTCGACGGGCGGGGGCGGCGACAAGTGTGTCGACACGACGCTCGACGCCGAGCACTGCGGGATGTGCGACACGGCTTGCCCCGCGGGCGAGGTGTGCTCTGCGGGAGCGTGCGGTCTGTCGTGCGTGGGCGGGACGACCAAGTGCGGGACGGAGAGCGTGGATACGCAGCTCGACCCGGGGCACTGCGGCGACTGCGCCACGGCGTCCGCGGCGGGCGAGGTGTGCTCTGCGTGAGCGTGCGCGCTGACGTGCGTGGGCGGGACGGAGAAGTGCGGGACGGAGTGCGTGGATACGCAGCTCGACCCCGCGCACTGCGGCGCGTGGGACAACGCGGCGGGCCCCGCGGGCGAGGTTTGCTCTGCCGGCATGTGCGCGCTGACGTGCGGCGGCGGCTCGACGCTGTGCACCGACAAGTGCGTCACCACGGCGAGCGATCCGGCGCACTGCGGCATGTGCAACAACGCCTGCGCGACCGCGACCAACGCCGTCTCGGTGTGCGTGGCAGGAGCGTGCAAATTCGTATGCAACGCCACCTTCGCTGACTGCAACGTGGTCGCCGCCGACGGCTGTGAGATCGACCTCTCGGCCGATGTCAACAACTGCGGCCTCTGCGGCAACATGTGCCCGGCCATGCAGACGTGCACCGCTGGCGCCTGCAGCTAGAGTCGCAGCGCTGCCGCTACACGAGCGGGCCGCCGTAGGTGCCGCGGGGGAAGTGTCGCTCGAGCGAACGCCACTGGTAGAAGAAGCGGCTCGCGAGCCGGTACATGAGCTTGCCCGTGAGCGACGGCTCTTCGATGCGCGTCATCGTCTCGACGAACACGACGGGGATGCCGAGGAGCCGGGCGACCGCGGCGAAGGGCACGATCGGGCCGGCGCCGGTGCTGAGCAGCACGTCCGGCCGCTCGGCGCGCAGGATGACGAGCGCCTCGAGCAAGTTCACGAGCGTGAGCCAGTCGCGCTCGCTGTGACGAATGAAGCGCGTGCGGCCGATCATGTCGGCCGAGAGTGGGATTTTTTCGTTGAGCACGTAGAAGTGCTCGTGCCGCTCGTAGGCGGGGCGCAGAGCGCGCACCTCGGTGAGGTGGCCGCCCGAAGAAGACACGATGCCGATCTTCATCGGCGCCCGCCTCCATCGGGCTCGCTCGCTCGCGCCGGCTCAACGATCACGGCGCACCTCGTCGAAGAGCGCCGCCATTCGCGCGGCGACACCGCCCCAGCCGAACTCGCGCTCCATCCACGCGCGCCCGCGAGCGCCCATGGCATCGCGCGGCGAGCTTGCCACGACCGTGATGGCAGCGGCGAGCGCGGCGCTCGTGGGCTCGACCCAGAGGCCCGCGCCCTCGTGCTCGAGCGCGGCCCAGGGCGTGCCGCGGGTCGCGATGACCGGACGGGCGTGCGCCAGCGCCTCGACCACGGTCATCCCGAAATTCTCCGAGAAGGACGGCACGACGACGACGTCGCACGCGGCGAAGGCGGCGGTCTTTGCGGAGCCGTCGAGGTGGCCGAGAAAGCGCACCGCATCGATGAGCCCGCGCCGCGCGACGCGCTCACGCAGGGTAGCTTCGTAGCTCGGCTCCCCGCGCCCGGCGATCGCGAGCGTCGGGCGGAGAACGCCCGCTTCGTGGGCGAGCGCGACGGCGTCGATGAGGTTCTCGAGCCCCTTGATGGGGTGCAGCCTGCCGACGAAGAGCAGCCGAAGTGTGGCGTTGGCCGCGGCGCGGAGCTCGTCGAGCGGCGGCAGCGCGACTCCGTTCGGCACGACCGCGAAGCGCGCGCCCGGCAAGCGCCGCCGACTCTGTGCGGCTTCGTCCTCCGAGGTGACGTGCACGACGGCGCGGCGGGGGAGGGCCGCGCGGCATGCCCGCTCGACGAGCGCTTTGGCGCGAAGGCGCGTCTCGCCGTGCCAGCGTTGCAGCGCCCCGCGCGGCGACCACACCACGGGCTTGTCGTAGAGCTTCGCGAGCGCGAGCGTCGGCACCACCTGAAAGTCGTAGACGGCGGTGACGTGAACGGCGTCGGCCCAGGCGAGCGCAGCCGGCAAGAGCGCGACGAGCCCCGGAGCCATGGGGCGCGGACCGTAGCTGCGCGCGTAGCGAACCCGCACGCCCCCAGGGAGCGTCACCTCCTCGCCTGTCGCGACGTCGGCGCGCGCGTGAGGGCCGTCGGCGTCGGTCGTGAGCACGCGGATCTCGTGCCCGAGCTCTACGAGCGCGCACGCGAGCGCGTGCGTCGACAGGACCGGCCCGCCGTAATGCCGCGCGGGAAAGTACGCGGGAGTGACCGCGAGGACGCGCACTAGTACCTCGAGTCCATTAGGCCACCCCGTCGTGCTCGAGGGCGTAGGCGAGCCGCCGCGCCCAGTGGCAGCGCTCGCGGGCGAGCAGCGGCACGCCCTTATAGCCGTCGAGCCCGCTCGACGGGTCGTCGAGGAAGCTTGCCACCGGAACGAAAAACCCCGTCTTTTTCCGCGCGATCAGCTCGTCGGGCAGCGGCCGCCGAGGCGCGCGGCCGAGCAGCTCCTTGCCCGCTTGGGGGCCCGGATTGCGCGCGATGAGCGGCGCGACCCGCTCGAGCAGCACGGCATCCACGAGCGGCACGCGCACCTCGAGGCCGTGGGCCATGCTGGCCCAGTCGGCATCGCGCAAGAGCTGGTTCCGCATGTAGAGGCTGGCCTCGAGCGCCGCGACTCTCGCGTAGTCGCCGCGCGGCTCGGGCTCGAGCGCCGCGCTCGCGTGTGCCACCGGATCGAGCCGCGCGAGGCCCGCGCGAGCTGCCTCTTCGCCCATGAGTTCCCCGAGCTCCCACGGCATGAAGAGCCCGCGCCGCAGGAAATATGCGCCGCCGAACGTGCCGCCGAGCGTGGGCACGCCGGCCGCCTTCGGAGAGATCGCGGTCCGCGCGAGCAGGCTGGCGACGGGGCCGGGCTGCCAGAGCCTTGCTACCGCGGGGCCGAGGGCGCGCGCCGCGCGCACCAGGCGCGGCACGTCGCGAAACGACGGGTAGCTGCCGAGCAGCTCGTCGCCGCCGAGGCCGCTCACCGCCACCTTCAGGCCGAGCTCGCGCGCGACGCGGCTGACGAGGAAGGTGTTGATCCCGTCGATGCTCGGCTGGTCCATCGCCGCGAAGACCGCGTCCCGCGCCGCGCGGAGATCGCCGTCGCCGAGCGTCACCGTGACGTGTCGCGTGCCGTAGCGCGCCGCCATCGCCTCGGCGAAGGGCGCCTCGTCCCACGGGCCAGAGCGGAGCGCCTCGAAGGCGAGGGTCACCGTGCGCACCTCGGCCGCCGCGTGCTCGCTCATCAAGGCCACGAGCGCGCACGAGTCGACCCCCGAGGAGAGGAACGCGCCTACCGGCACGTCGGCGACGAGGTGGTGCGCCACCGTGTCGACCAGGGCTGCGCGAAAGCGCTCGGCGACCTCACGCGGGTCGTCCGGGAGCTCGTGCGCGCGCTGCGAAGCGGCGAGGAGGGCGCCGGGGACCGAGTGGTGCTCGACCTCGGGGCCAGCCCCGCGCGCGTCGAACCAGCGGTAGGTGCCCGCTCGCAGCGCCGCGATCGCGCGGTAGCGAGTGAGCGGCTCGGGCACGCTGCCGAACAGATAAAACCCGGCGACCCCGGCGGGATCGCGCTCGCGCGCGACGTTGCCCCCGGCGAGGAGCGCCTTCACCTGGGACGCGAAGCGCACGGTGCGCCCGTCGTCGGCGAGGTAGAGCGGCTTGATGCCGTACGGATCCCGCGCGCAAAAGAGCGCCTCTCGGGCGGCGTCCCAGAGCGCGAAGGCATACATCCCGCGCAGCCGCTTCAGCATTCCCACGCCGTGCTCGGCGTAGAGGTGGAGCAGCACCTCGGTGTCCGTCCCCGTGCGGAAGCGCCGCCCCTTCGCCTCGAGCTCCGCCCGCAGCGCGCGGTAATTGTAGATTTCGCCGTTGAAGACGATGCTCGCTTCGCCGGCGTGCATGGGCTGGAGCCCCGCGTCGCTCAGGTCGAGGATCGACAGCCGCCGGTGAGCGAGGCCCAGTCGCCCCGACGGAGCGACGTACGCGCCCTTGCCGTCGGGGCCGCGCGCAGCCATCGCGTCGCGGATCCGCTCGAGCTCGGCTACGTCGACGCGCGGGGCCGCGTCACGGTAGGCGAAAATCCCCGCGATGCCGCACACCTTAGACGCCCCAGAGCCGAGACGCCCAAAGCTCAGACAGCCGAAGCTCAGACACCCAGCGCCCGCTTCTCGCGCGCCGCGAGCTCGATATCGTTGGCGACCATCTGCTCGCACAGCTCGCGGAACGTGGTCTTTGCCTGCCAGCCGAGCACGCGCTTGGCCTTCGAGGGATCGGCCCACAAGAGATCGACCTCGGCCGGACGAAAGTACTTCGGATCGATCGCGACGTGCTGCTTCGAGTCGAGGCCCGCGAGCGCGAACGCGAGCTCGAGGAACTCCGACACGGAGTGCGTCTCGCCGGTGCCGATGACGTAATCGTCGGGCACGTCCTGCTGCAGCATGAGCCACATCGCCTCGACGTAGTCGCGGACATGGCCCCAGTCGCGCTGCGCGTCGAGGTTGCCCAGAAAGAGCTTCTCTTGCAGGCCGTGCTTGATGCGCCCGACCGCGCGCGTGATTTTTCGCGTGACGAACGTCTCTCCGCGGCGCGGCGACTCGTGGTTGAAGAGGATGCCGTTCGAGACGTGCATGCCGTACGACTCGCGGTAGTTCTGCGCGATGTAGAAGGCGTAGGCCTTGGCGGCCGCGTAGGGGCTGCGCGGGTGAAATGGCGTCGTCTCGCGCTGCGGCGTCTCGACGACCTTGCCGTAGAGCTCGCTCGAGCTCGCCTGGTAGACGCGCGCGCCGAGGCCGCTTCGCCGCACCGCCTCGAGCACGCGCACCGAGCCGAGCCCGGTGACGTCCGCGGTGTACTCGGGCGTATCGAAGCTCACGCGGACGTGGCTCTGTGCACCCAAGTTGTACACCTCGTCGGGGCGCGCTTCGCCCAAGATGATCTGCAGTCCCGAGGCGTCGCTGAGATCGCCGTAGTGGAGGATGAGCTTGCGCTCCGGGTGGTGCGGATCGTCGTAGATGTGATCGATGCGGCCCGTGTTGAAGCTGCTCGAGCGGCGGATGACGCCGTGAACCTCGTAGCCCTTCTCGAGCAGGAGCTCTGCCAAGTAAGAGCCGTCCTGGCCAGTGATGCCGGTGATGAGCGCGCGCTTCATGCTTGTCCCTACTTTTGGAGAGAACGCTGCGAGGGACGTTGCACGCTCGAGCCTCGAAAGGCAACTGAGCGGCTCCCACGACGCGACGTGCGCCCGAGGCGCCTCGCGACCAAGGTCAAGCCGAGCGCTAGCAAGGGCCAGCTCCCGCGGCGGTCGGCTTGCGTCGAGACGGCGCAGGCGTAGACGCACGAGCGACCGACGAGCCACACCGGCGCGGGCCTTCCGGGCTTGTCGGGCTCCTCCGTGGGCGGCGGCACCGCGAGCGACACCACGACGCCGTCGCTCAGCGTGTCGGGCGAGCGCAGGGCACCTTGCCGCGCGCGTACGGCGAAGAAGTAGCGCTTGCCCTCGTCGAGCACGAGGCCCTCGACCGTGGCGGTCGTGACGTCGCCGACGTCGCGCCACGGCTCCGCTGTCACGAAACCACCGCCGTCCACGAGATCGCGCACCACGGCGACCTCGTAGCCCTCGGCGCCGGGAACCTCTGACCACGCCGCGTGCAGGGTGTCGCGCGTCACGATCGCGTCGACGTCGGCCTTGTCGAAGCCCGCCGGTGGATCGGTGTCGAGCACCTCGCCAACGGCCGGCACCGGCGATTGTCGGAACGCGTAGAGGTACCCGTCGGCCACCGACGCGAGGAGCTCGTCCAGGCCGTCGCCGTCGCTGTCGCCGAACACGACGCTGCCGACGGGCGCGCCGATCTCGTAGGTGAAGCGCAGCTCGCCCGAGCAGGCGTCGAGGCCGTAGAGCCACCCATCGGTCGAGCCCACGACCAGGATCGCGCGCGAGTCGCCGGCGAGGTTCTCATGCACGCTCGGGGAGCCGAGCTGGCCCATGCGCGCGCCTGCGGCCGTCGCGGAAGCCTCATCGAGGTAGACCGCACCGCCGGCAAGCACGCGCAGGTCGTTCGCCCCGGCGCTCGGTCCCGACGTGAGGATGCGGTTGAGCCGCGCGGGATAGGCCCAGGTGCCGCCGAGCAAGCGCGCGCCCTCCTCGCAGCGCACCATCGCTCCATAAGTGAGCGGCCGATCGTCGGGCACGCCCTTCCATACGAAGCTGCTCAGATCGTGCGTCAAGGTGCCCGCGGCTTCGTAGCCTGCGTAGAGCGTCGCCTCGTCGAGCCCATCGCCGTCGACGTCGAGGAGAATGGGCATGTTGTAAGGGCCGCCAGGCGGGCTCGAGGCGATGACGGCGCCGCTCGTGCCATCGAGCACCCTCGTGCCCGAGAACTGAAACACGAAGTCCGCGACGCCGTCGCCATTCCAGTCGGCCATCGCGCCGCCGGCCGGCTGGCGATTCCCCGGCCCGAGCGGCGCCGCTTCCCACAGCGTGGAGCCGTCCGCGCCCGAGAGCGCCGTGACGTGCTCGATCAAGTCGGAGAGGACCCCGTGCTCGACGACGAGATCCTCGATGCCATCGCCATCGAGATCCGCGTGCGTCATGTCGGCGAACACCACGCCGCCGACCTCTCGCTGCCAAACGAGCGAGCCGTCGGGCAGGACACGCTTGACGAGATCGTCTTTCCCCGGCTTGCGCTCGACCGCCGCGATGCCGAGCCCCGGAACGATCACGGCCGCAGCGGTGGAGGGTAGTCCCCAGACGACGCTCGGTCCGAGGGCGTTGGTCGCCTTGGTGGCGTCGAGGCGTACGAGTTCTCCGCGGCTCGTGGCCACGACGAGCCCGGGCGGACCGCCGTCGGCGAGGTCGGCGAGCACCGGCGTCTCGCGCAGCAGGCGAAACTGCGAGCTCGAAAAGTAACCGCCGAAACGCACGCCGAACTCTTTGTTGCCGCTGAGGGGCGCGAGGCTCGCGTCGAGCAGGTGAAAGTTGCCGTCGCTCTGTGCGACTCCGAGCGACACCTCGCCGCCGGGCAACGCGAAGCTCCACGCCGCGAGGAGCGCCGCGCCCGCGGGCGGCTCGTAATTCGCGAGGACGTTGCCGGACTCGGCATTCACGAGCTCGAGTCGATCGCCCGAGGGTGAGCTCGTCGCGAGCTCGCCCACGCCATCGCCATCGAAGTCGTGCGTGAGGATGCGCGCGGCGAGGAGCGACTTCTCTCCGGCCTCGAGGTCGACGAACCCGACCGCGCCGCGATCGGCGAGCGACCACAGCGGCGCGAGGCTCGGCGCGCGGCCCGGGTCGAAGCTCCACGCGTAGAGGTCGCCGTCTTTGCGCGTGAGCAGGTGCGCCCGCGAGCCCGGGACCGGCAGCGTGCCGACGACGATGTGCGCGGGCAGGCTCGCGAGCTCCGTGCCGACGCGCGCATCGTAGACGAACGTGGTCTCTGAGCCCTGCGCGTCGCGGCCCGCGAGCGTCACCTCGAGCTTCCCGTCACCGTCCAGATCGGCGAGCATCGACGGCGGCACGGTCACGGCTCCGTCGGTTGTTCCGACGAGCGCTTGCCACGCGACGACGAGCGCGGGTGTCGGGGCGTCCTCGTAGCGCATGAGGTAGAGCCTGCGGCCGCCGGCGCTCGCATCGATGAGCACGCAGAGGAGCTCCTGCTCGGGCGTCTCGTCGACGTTGACCGGCGTGCACTGGCTCGCCTGGACGTTCACGCCGAGCGCGGGTGTCGCCGCGACCACCGCACCGGTCTTGCCATCGAGGAGCTCGAGCCGGTCGCTCTTGCCGAGCGTGAAGTCGACGACTCCCGGCGCCCGCATCGCGACGACCGTCGCCGAGCGCGAGCCGCCGCACGCGATCGACGGGGCCGTCCACATGAACTTCGGCGCCGTGACGGACGCATCGGGGCCGGCGAAGCGGTACGCGAACGAGGTCTTGCCGCTGTTGACGGAGCAGCATCCGCACTCGTGCATCACGACGTCGTCGACGCCGTCTCCGCTGAGATCGCCGACGCGCACGGAGCTCAGCGTGCCCATCTCGCCGAGGGGCTCTTGCCAGAGCACGGCGCCATCGCTCGGGCGCACGACGACGAGCTGCTGGGTCGTGTGCGCCAGGAGCTCGGGCTCGCCGTCGCCGTCGAGATCGCTGAAGGAGACGAACCGCTGGCAGCTCAGAGGCAGCGATTTCCATACGAAATCGCCGTTGCCGATGCGCCGCGCGGAGACGCCGCTCGGCGTGCACAGGATCACCTCGGGGGTGAGGTCGCCGTCCACGTCGCGAACGAGGAGGTTCGTCGAGGCGATGGTGCCGCCGTGAAAAAACCTCCAGTACGGCGCAGGCGCAGTGATGTTCGAGAGCCCGCTCGCCACGGCGGTCCGCTGCTGGTCGTGCCGCGACGACGGCCAGTCGCCTCGGGCCGGTGACGACATCGCGAGGGCTGCTGCGAGTCCGAGCACGTAGGGGAGCGCGCGCTCGACCCGCCTCACGCGCACGCGGTGTCCACGGCTCGGTGCACTAGCGCTGCTCGACGACTCCATTCATGACCTTTCGCCGCTGCTCGCGGATCTGCTCGTCGAGCGCGGCGTCGTGACCTCCCCGGCGCTGCCGAACGCGCTCGAGCGCGCGCAACGCCTGGCCCCCCATGCCGACCGCGCCCGCAGCCCTCGCGAGCTTGAGCCACCGGTCGTCACTCTCCACGTGCAAGACGGCGCGCTGGTAGTGGTTCACCGCCGCGCCCCACTCCGAGCGGCCGGCGTGCAGATCTCCAAGCCAAGTGGCCATCTCGGCGCAGGGCTCCTCTTCGACGCACGCCGCGACCAAGAGCGAGCGACCCGCCTGGGTGAGCGGCTCCGGCGGCACGAGGTCGGCCGCGATGCGCGCGCGTGCCTGGGCGCATGCGACGCGATCGTTCACGTCGTCGCACAGCTCGGACAAAAGTCGCTCGGCGTCCTCGTGGCGCCCCACGGCCGCGAGCCACCGTGCGCGCAGCTGGCCGCCCTGCGAGCTGCCCGGCTCGGCCTCCTCGGCGGAGCGCGCATGCTGTTCGAGCTCGGCCGCACAACGCGCTTCGTCCGACGAACAACCGCGCTTTTCGACGCGCGCGCGGATGAGATCGTTGCCGAGCCGAATGCGCGAGCCGACGAGCCGAGGGTCGAGCAGGACGGCCTCGCGATCGCACGCGCGCGCGACCTCCCGGTCGGCATGGTGGGCCCCCATCGATTGCCAGGCCTTGGCGGCGATGGGATTCGCGGGGACGGCGCGAGCGAGCGAGGTGACGTCGTTCGCCCACGTGACGGCGAGCTTCGCGGCCTCGTCGACGAGCGGCGGCTCGCTCACGACGGCGAGGCGCAGCTCCATGAGCGCCTGCTCGCGTGCGCCGTAGCGTGCGAGCACCTGCGCCAAGAGGATGTGCGCTTTCCCGTTCGCTCGCGAGCGCTCGAGCGTCCGTTGCAGCCATGCGATGGCCGCGCGATCGTTCTCTTCCCACGCGAGCACGGCTCCGAGCAGCGGGAAATAGGGTTCGGCGGGGTGTCGGCGCATGGCCGAAGCGAGCTGCGCCCGAAGCGCATTGCGTTGTTCGAGCGTGCGCGGCGCGACGGAGGCGCCGAGGGCGCGGCGCAGGGCGCGGCGATCGTCTTGCACGCGGTGGCGGCCCGCGTACGCCGTGCCCGCCGACAGCGTGAGACCGATGGCGCACGTCGCCGCGGCCCACCGTATCGCCGCGGGGCCGCGCAC
>SXGT01156256.1_pt1 | contig 11839 bp, 9 predicted proteins | sample 3176221 | NCBI WGS metagenome assembly SXGT01 (sample SAMN11356862, study PRJNA531348) | freshwater metagenome | isolation source: freshwater sample F1-120 | place: China: Fuxian Lake, Yuxi | collected 2017-12-25
CCGATCATTAATTTCACTCCGGCCCCCTCGGCCGCCGCCAGCGCGGCGTCAATCTTTTGCAGATCGTAGTCAATCGGCTTTTCGCAGAAGATGTGCTTGCCCGCTTGCGCCGCCTCCACGAGGAGGCGCGCATGGGTGTCGGTGGCCGAGCAGATGGCTACGGCCTGAAGGGTTGGGTCATCCAGAATGTGGCGATAATCCTGATGCGGCGTGGCCTGGAACTGCCCGGCCAGCGACTCGGCGGCCGGCAAGTTCACGTCGGCGAAGCCGCGGACTTGCCGGTGACGATAGGCAGCCAGTGTGAGCTTGGCATCGGGACGGCGGGCTTGGCCCATGTCGCGGTGACGCTGCCAAACCTTGGGTACTAAAGCGACATCACCGGCCACCTTCGCTACCCGGTAGATATCATCAGCGAATCACTCAACTACGCTGACGGCACCATCCGCGCACCGGAACGCCCAGGCCTGGGCGTAAACCTGAACGAGGAGATCTTGGATCGATTGCGCTTGGATAGGTGACCAGCAGTGATTGACAACGTCGGCGGACCAAGCCTCGATAGGGCGGATGTTGCGGACGCAGCGGAACCCGTCTTCCGACCGCACGAGGTCCGCTCGCTTCGCGATCGCGCCTACGACGACAGCCGGGAAGCGATCCTCAGCGGCACCCTCAGGCCGGGCAGCCGGATCAAGGAGCGCGAAGTGGAGCTTGAGATGGGGTCAGCACGACGCCGGTCACGGAAGCCCTCAGGCGCATCGAGCAGGAAGGGCCCGTTGTCAGCCAGCCCCAGCGAGGCGCGGTCGTCGGTCCCCTGGTCCTGACGGCTGAGTCCGAGATCCTCGGGCTCCGGGCTGACCTCGAGGGCCTCGCCGCGGGGCTGGCCGCGGTGAAGATGACCCCAGCCGAAAAGGAGGCCCTCCAGCGGCAGCTCATCGAGACGGAGCGGCCGATCGTCGCGGACGACCCGCATCAGGATCAGCTGGCCGTCGAGGCAACGCTCAAGTTCCATCGGCTTATTCACGAGGGGAGCAAGAACCCCTTTATCGTCCGATTTCTCGAAACCGTGGCACCATTTGATCGGACCATCCGTCGCAGGGCGATCCTCAACATCTCGGAGTGGCCGCGCGACGACGACGAGCACCGTTCCGTCGTCGATGCGATTATTCGCGGCAACCCAGCGGGGGCAGAGCAGGTCATGCATGAGCATGTCCACTGGGTAATCGACCTGTCGACCGAGTAGGTCGACCTGGCCTGTCGGCGCCGAGCGAGCACTTCATACCCCGGTAGGCCTGGATTCCGGGATCGGCGCGACGACACCGCCTGGATACCGGTCGAGGACCGCTGGATCGTAGAGCGGAATGACGTGGTCGGCCGTCTTGCGGACTCGCTCGTACGTCCGGAAGGTCTCCTCGAAACTCTCGTTGAGGCCGAGGGGTTGGCCGCCCTCGAGGTTCTCGTAGACGAAAAACGAGTCGGAGATTGCGACCACGCCAACTGCCGTGTCGACCTCGACGACCATGGAACCGCGGTGGTGGACGCCCGAATGCCACGCGCGCAGTCCGGGCGCGATCTCGTCCTCGTCCTCGAGAAGCCGGACACGGGGCCACCAATCAGTGACCAGATGCACGAGCATATCTCGGGAAAAGGCGGCTCGCGAGTCGTGCGGATGTTCGTGCGTTGTGTGGTAGTGGACCCAGCCCCGCTTCGATACACAGATCTGCGCGTTCGAGAACTGGTCGATCGTCTCGGTCGTATAGCGCACGATCGGATTGATGATGACGTGCGTGACGTCAGCCGGGATCACACCAGCAGCGGCAAGGGCGGGGCGTTGTAGTTCGTGCGGGCGTCGGACAAGGGCACCGCGCTCGCCTTCCGGCTTGAACATCAGCGCGGTCGGATACTCGGCATGAAGGGCGGCAAGGTCATCGGGCAGGGCGGTATTGACGAGGGCGATGATCCCACCGCCACGGACGAGGACGAGCTGGAGACGAAGATCGATCCACTCGTCCCAGTGGCTCTGCCAGAAGACAGACGGACCCGGCTCCTGGAAGGTGCCGACGCCGATGCTCTGAACCCCATACCGCACGCCCATTCCTAGCCGATCTCAGCCAGCGTCACGGGCCGCGCCTCAGCAATCGAGCGATCGACCGCGATCGACACGGCGAGGGCCGCCCGAGCGTCCTCGGTCGAGACAGGCCAGGTGCGGCCGTCACGGACCATGCCGAGAAAGTACTCATCTTCCGTACGGTAGAGCCCGTACGGCGTTCCGACGGGGTCGCGGTAGGTGAGCGTTCCCGGGAATTCCGGGATGGCCTTGGTGGACAGCACGCCGACCCCGGAGTCGCGGGCATCGATCCAGGCAACGCCGGTGGATCCAACCACCATGAAGTGGTGGCTCGACGAGAGCCCGGTGGCAGTCGGCAACGCCCAGTCCGTCTCGAGCGACCCGATCGCGCCTGACGCGAATCGAATCGTGACGGCGATGGCGTCCTGGAGACCGTCGCCCGCGACGCCAGTCGTGCTCGCCTCCGCATAGACCCGCTCGATCTCACCGGCCAGCCAACGCAGGAGATCGAAGCCGTGGACGGCGTTCTCGACCGCAAGCGTCGTCCGACCGGCGAGCAGCCGGCCCTCGAAGTCGGGTGTGAAGCCGCGAAGTGAAAGGTGCACGAGCCGGCCAAGTCGACCGGCCTGGATCGCTTCGCGGATCGCCCGGTACCTCGGATCGAAGCGGTACATGTGGCCGAAGACAACGGGCGTGCGGGCCGCTGCCGCGAGTTGGGCAATCTCGTCGGCGGCCTCAAGGCTATCGGCGATTGGCTTCTCGCAGAAGACCGCCAGCCCACGCAGGACTGCCGCCCGGATCCCATCGAGATGATGGCGTTGCGGGGTGGCGATGAAGACGGCTTCGAGCCCCGAAGTGTCCATCGTCTCGTCTAGGCTCGCGGTGAAGCGAATGCCTGGTGGCACGCGCGCCCGAGCTCCCTCGTCGATGTCGCAACACACGACTAGATCGGCTGCCGGCGACGCGGCAAGGATTTCGGCGTGCTCCGTACCCATCATCCCGACCCCGACGACGGCGCATCGCACGGGCCCGCGCGGGGCGCCCGTCATGTGTCCGCCAGACCCATCAACCGGGCCGCCGCAACGAGGTAGATTCGGGCCGCGTCGGTCATCTCGTCGATGTCGATGAATTCGTCGTCCACGAAGTGCCATGCCCCAGGGCCGTAGACGAGGGTCTGGATGCCGGCGACCGCCATGTCGACCGCGTCGGTCACAAACGATTGGGCGGCGCGGTCAACGTTCACCTGGACTGCGCTCCCCCGGATCGACTGGTGCGCGCCAGCGAGAGCCTCGAACAGCCGGCCTCCGCGCTCATACACCCAATCCCTTACGCGCTCGTACATCTGCCTGGACCAGTACTCCGGGTGCTGGTAGAGGATAAGGACTCGATAGCGATCGAATTCGAGCACACCACTGTTTAGTTGCGTCTCCGCGTAGAGGTCGTACGCAAAGCCTTCGCGCTCGAGCCACCCGGTAAGCCGCCAAGTTTTTGGGGCAACGTGCTCCTCACCGATCCGCTCCATCGGATCGGTGATCTCCGTCGTCTCTTCCACGCGGTTGACCGGCTCCGGCCAGTCGAGACTGAGGGGCTCGTAGCCCTCGCGATCCCAGAATCTAACACCGGTGTCACGAAGAAAGGGCGACTCCTGCCGGACGTTGATGGTGGGTGTCAGCGAGACGCCCCATGCAGCGACGTAATTGCTTCGGCCACCGAAATCGTTGTACGCGTTCCAGTCGAGGTTCGAGGCCAGGACGGCGACAGGACAGGTCGGCGCCTCGGGCGCCACGATCCAAGGAAACGAAAATAAGTCGCCCGACCTTGCCTTGAGATGGATGTAGTAAAGGCCGCTTCGGCACGGTGCCGCGAGGCGGTGGCGATCATCCGGCGGGAAGGCGTAGCCGTGATCGTTCCAGCGGGCGCCATCGATCGTGAAGTCTCCGTCCGGGAGGATCTGGCGATGCTCACCCGGCGCGAAGGAGTCGTCGAACAGGCCCAGCTCGGCGACCAACTCCTTGGCCCATCCGCATCGCCAGAGCGATGCGCGGAATGGCTCCTCCGCGTGGATCCGCAGCTCGCGCTCTTCGCCAGATCGGACCCATTTCGGCCAAGCGTATCCAAGCAGGCGGTCGGACAAGTGCCGGATGCGGCACAGCTCGGCCGGGTCGACTGTCATTCGGAGCTGCTTCGAGGTGTAGCCGATCCGTGCGATGGCCACGTCGTACTCGCCGGCGGCGACATTGCCATGGACTGCCCCGCTCGCTCTTGACTCCATCTCGAAGGACCGGCCGTCGCGTCGGAACTCGAGGTGGGCGCCAGCGATCGCCACATGCATCTCATCGCTCACATATCCGATCAGCATCTGTCCCTCAATTCGTCCTAAGGTCATCCGTTCGGGAGGCTGAACCCAGCGTCCGCGCTCCACGACACAATCACGGGATCGCCGGCCTGAAGGTCGGGCGCCGTCGTATGGTTCGAGTGGTGGCACACGATCTCGCCGACGGCGCTGGTCGTGACCCGATATTGGGTACTGGTACCCAGATAGTACACTACCGCGACCGTTCCGTGGAGCCAGGTCGTCATGGAATTGGGCGGCCGCGTCGCGCCCGCGTTGTCAAGGTCAATCCGGATCCGCTCGGGCCGGATCGCGAAGCTGACCGCCGCACCGGCGACGGCGGTTGGAGGCAAGCGCAGAACGACCTGCTCATCGGGTGATGGGTGCATCACCATGAACCCATCGGTCACCTCGTCGATCCGGATTTCGAGGGCGTTCAGCGTGCCGACAAAGTCAGCCACAAAGCGGTGACTCGGCCGCTCGTAGATCTCGCGCGGCGTGCCGACCTGAAGCAGGTGGCCGGCGTCCATGATCCCGATTCGGTCGGACATGAGGAGCGCCTCTTCTTGATCGTGTGTCACGTAGACGAAGGTCGTCCCAAGCTGATGCTGGATCTGCTTGAGCTCGTGCTGCATCTGCTTTCGCAATTTGACATCCAGAGCGGAAAGCGGCTCGTCGAGGAGGAGGACGGCCGGCCTGTTCACCAGTGCGCGGGCGAGAGCCACCCGTTGTTGCTGGCCGCCCGAGAGCTCGCGCGCCCCTCGGCGTTCCAGCCCCTCAACACGTACGACTGCCAGCATGGCGCGGACACGATCGGCGCGTTCCAGCAGCGGGACCTTGCGCAGTCGAAGACCGTAACCGACGTTGTCGAACACGGTCATATGCGGAAAGAGTTCGTAGGCTTGGAAGACCATATTCACGTTCCGCCTGTTCGGTTCGACGAACGTCACGTCCTCGCCACGGAGGTAGATCGAACCGGCATCTGGCTCCTCGAACCCGGCCATCATCCGAAGTGTCGTTGACTTGCCGCAGCCTGATGACCCGAGCAGCGAGAAGAACTCACCCTCTTTGACCTCAAGCGAGAGGTTGTCCACGGCGATCACGGACCCGAAGCGCTTGGAGACTCGCTCGAGGCGAAGCGCTGGGCTCGTGCCCCTTGTCGGCGACAATCCTCTGGTGAAATCGGCAGGACCGTTCACAGCAATACCGTGGTGCGCCGGGCGGCCAGCAGGGCGAAGATCGTCGTTGCGACCAGAAGGACCGTGGCCAGGGCGTTGATCGACGGGTCGACGTTCCGCTGGACGCGGGACCAGATCAACATCGGCAGGGTCGTGTCGCGCCCGACCGTGAACAGCGTGATGATGAATTCATCGACGGAGATCGCGATCGACAGGAGCATGGCCCCCTCGATCGCCGGCCGGATCAGCGGGAACGTGACCGTCGAAAAGGCCTGAAGCGGTGACGCTCCAAGATCGCGCGCGGCCTCGAGCATCGAGAAGCGGAAGTTCGCGACGGCCGCGTTCATGACTAGGACGACGAACGGCAGCGCGATCATGATGTGGCCAGCGATGGCCGCCCACAACGAGAAGCCGATGCCGAGAACCTGGCGGTAATAGATCGCCAGAGCGACGGCCAGGAGGAGACCAGGCATCGCGATCGGCAGCTGGATCGCGGTGAGGAGCGTGAGCCTTGCACGGGCAGAGATGAGCTGGAGACCCAGCGCGGCAGCCACTCCGAACGGACCGGCGATCAGCGCCGTCGCCACGGCCGCGATCGCGGTTCGGATCAGCGCCTGACGGACCGCTGGATCGCCGAAGGCCACCTCGTACCAATGGATCGTCAAGCCAGCCAGCGGAAGGCTCACCCGTGGCAGCGTGTTGAACGAGAAGACGACGACAGTCAACAGCGGCAGGCCCAGAAACGCGAGCACCACCAGAAGGAAGAGACCCGCCCCGAGTCGCTGCGGCGTACGTCGCTGGCGCCCGCCGACCGTCGCTCTCCAGGGCGTCGGCGTGGCGATCACTTCGTCAGCGCCCGTGTAGCCGCCGACAGCACGGCCACCACCACGACGACAATCGCCACGAGGGTCAAGGCGAGTGCTGCCCCCAGAGGCCAGTTCAGCGTGGAGCCAAATTCGTGGACGATCGCGCCGCCGGCCATTCGGCCGGTCTGGCCGCCGAGGAGAGCCGGCGTTGCAAAATCACTCGCGGCGGCAATAAAGGTGAACGCGAGCGCCACCCTGACGCCCGGCAGGGTCAGTGGCAGCGCGATGTGACGGACGAGTTGGACCCGGCCCGCGCCGAGATCGCGCCCGGCCTCGAGCAGCCCAACCGAGACATTCTGCATCGCTGAGTAGATCGGCAGGACGGCAAGCGGCACCAGGAAGTTGGTCAGAGCGATCGCGACCGCGAGCGGGCTGTTGAGCAGGAACCGCAGTGGCGTATCGATGACGCCGAGGCCGACGAGCGAACCATTGATCAGGCCTTCCGCGCCGAGGATGGTGCGCCATGCATAGATCCGCACCAAGTAACTTCCGAAGAGGCTGACAAGCACGAGGAAGTAGAGAGTCTGGCGCTGGCCTGGGAAGGTGAAATTGGCAATGTATGAGAACGGGTAGGCGATTCCGACCACGAGCAGGCTGACGATCAACGCGAGCACGATCGTGCGCATGAAGATCGCCTGGAAGACATCGCTCGTAACCGCCTGAATGTAGTTGTCGAGCGTCAGCTCCACCACGTAGTCGAAGTCGCGGAAGGTGAATAGGCTGATCAGAACGAGCTCGAGGAACGGTCCGACGAAGAACAGCCCACAGTAGGCCGCGGTCGGGCCGAGCTGCAGGCCAATCGCCAGTGCGGGCCGGCGGCGCGGTCGCCAGCGCGGCGCCGGCTCGCACGCCGGATCACGACCCGGAACGCTCGAGCGCTCTCGGATCAAACGCCCGCCCGGATTTCCTGCCAGGCGGCGTCCCAGTCGGCCTTCGTCGCGATATCCCCGGTAGCTTCGATTGGGGGAGCCCAGCTTTCGAACTTGATCGGGTTGTCCAGGCTCTCGACGATAGAGTAGTCGTAAATCTTTGCCTCGATGCCGACGTTGCCGAGTGCCTTGGCGTTGACCGTCCCCGACACGAGATTGGTCGCGAGCTGGGCGTTTACCTCGGAGCCGATCATGGCATCGATCGCGGAATACGCCGCGTCCACGTCGACAGCGTTGACTGGGATAGCCCAGCAGTCGCACCAGCCACCGCCATGGGTTTCGTCCAAGAAAGCGAACGCGAGCGTCGTGCCCTTGTCTTTTGCCCAGTTGATCATCGCCTCCCAGCCGTTGACGGCCAGGTCGGCCTCGCCGCGGACGAGATAATCGGTCGCGTCCTGGTATCCCGCGGCAAAGGCGAGCGTGTTGGCGACGAGTTTTCGGCTCTCCTGCGCGACAGTGGCAAGTTGATCCTTGGTGATCGGCTCCGAGCCGTTGGTAAAGCCCATCGCAACGGCGATCAGGTGGAACGGCTGGATCGCATCGTCGAACAAGATCAGTCGGCCCTTCCAAGCGGGATCGAGCAACTCCATGACGGATGTTGGCAAGGTCGGAACCTTCGCCGGGTTGTAGATGAACGGACCGTCGCCCCAGGCGATCGGCACGGCATAGACATTGCCCGAGTCACGCAGGAAGTCGCCTTCACGGAGGGCGGGGTAGAGGCTGCTCCAGTTAGTGAGGCGGCTCGTCTCGATCGGGCGCAGAACGCCGGCCCTGCCCCACTGGGCAACGTATGGGTTGGCGACCAGGGCGATATCGAACGTGTCGGTCTTGAGTTTGGCAAACGCCTCGTCCCACGAGGCGATCGGACTCGTCGCGAGGGTTATCTGGTGTTCCGTGCGCCAAGCTTCGAGCTCGACCTTGCCATCCTCGCCGTCCAGGGAGATCACATCGAGCGTGACACCAGTGATGTCGGGGCTTGCGTCCGGGCCGCCAGACGATGCGGCGCCGCTCAGGCTCCCGGGCGACGAGCAAGCCGCCAGAGCTGCTCCGCCAATACCCAATCCTGTTACCTTCAAAAAATCACGGCGACTCACATTTATTTTATTCACTTTTCACCTCTTCTAATTCATGAAACGGCACAATTAAGCTTCTACAAGATAGAATTTTTAATACTCTAGCATATTCACCTCCTTGCGTAATAGGAAATTAAAGCCCATCTGAAGAATCTAATGTTTGGGACCGCTTTTGTCAAGTCCCACTCTGCACTAACTTCCACCCCGCCATTGCTTAGAGGTAAACGATCACACTTGTTGGATATTCCGAGGGGTACGCTCAGCGCAACAGGCGGAAATTGCCCGATTTGGACCGACCAGCATCGGCAGCTCTGAATATTCAGTGCGCTCTGCCGGCGGCTGCACCACGCCTACTCACGCTGCGCCGCGTGTGCCATTACTACAGCGCAGAATTACCAACCCACTGTCTGATCAAACTCCAGTTCCGGGACCGGCTCCGCATCCGCACCCACAGGGGACGTCCACTGATAATCCCTAGCTTCTGCTGTCAGGTTTGTTCATCGAATCAGAGAAAGCAGAAAGCAATTCGTAAGTTTGCAGCACGGGCTTCAGCAGGTCTGCATCAATGAACAGCTTCGTTGTCACCGCGACGCCAACAGGTTCATTGGCTTGAGATCCCTGCCTACCTCTAAGGAACAGTCTGCCCGGTCAAAAACCGCTTCAGCACGTTCCCGGTAATGCGAGACACATTGTTGTCATAGTGATTGTGCGACAGGCTGCCACACCAGGTAATCGAGCCGGTGGAGAATACCGCGCCTCCCTTTGGAGTCTCAAAATAGACCATATCAGCCCGGACGTTCGCACTGTGATCGCCTGTCATGAAACCAGCATTGATCTGCGTGAAGTCTTCGATAACCGGCAGGACGAACCGGCTGTGCCCAGACGAAGAGGCCAGCAACAGCGCGTGGGGAGGAGTTCCTAACCCATAATCCAACCGGTCCAACTCGTCCCCAGCAGCGCCACCCAACACCAGCCCGAAATCGCCGATGACCTCATCGTGCCTAATCCCTTCAAAAACGAAAGCCCCGCGCTCGTCGAAGCTTCCTGATTTGCGAAGATATCCTGGAGCGCGTCCATCCCATCCCATTGCTGTAAAGCCCACACCAACGAGCCGGTTTGGGCCTCGTCCTCGAAATCGCCAGTGTCCTCCCAATTCTCCTGTCGTACTGTGATAGCACTCACCCGGCGCTGAGCTCCAATCCCGGGAGCCCGCCATGCCTCGCCGGACTTCCATCACATGCGGTCTTCCGGGGTCGATACTGGTAACCCAATAGAACCCGTTGCCACCCAAATACATCAGGCGCCCACCTGCAGTCAAATACTGCTCCAGAGCATCCAACATCGGTGCCGTGGAATACTCAGGGTGTGTTCCGGTGAGAACCACACGGTACTTCCCAAGCAGTTCCGTTCCTTGAAAATTCAGGTCCTCATCGGTGATGATGTCATACGCAAATTCCTTCTTTTCCAGCCAATCGATCAGGTAAAGATCTGCCGCAAAATGGCGAGGAGCACCCACCAGCCAATAGCGGTATTTTGGCCGCAGGCTGATGATGGGCCGGAGTCTCGATGCGTAACAACAGCCACTCTCGTCGCGATGCCGGTCGTAGATTGAACTGCCATACTCCGGGTGCCCGGCCAGATAGGCATCGAGCGGATCCAACCTTAACGGACGATCTCTCACTCCGGATCCGTGCTCCGGCGTAATTTCAATGCGCTGATTCGCATAAGCGAGATAGGTCAGCGTCGGAAGAAGAAGAGCAATCGGGGCTGCAGGCTGATCGCGTTTGGGACGCACGATGAAAGGAACGTAGTCTTCCTGGTCGCCAGCAACGAGCCGAGCCGCATAAACGCCGCTTCTCAGCTGCTCGGGAACCTTCCATTCAAAGTCAGCCTCCCAGCCTGCATCCTCAAGATCATCTTCATGAAAGTGAATCGCGCCATATTCGTTTACGGCATGTTTGTAGCTGGTCTCATTGCCCGTCCAATTGTGGCCCGTCATGGCCCGTGCCGGCATGTTGATGGTTTTCCCGTGCAAGCGATGGGGACCCTTGTCGATCACCCGGTCTGAGGAAATATCCGCTGCAAAATCCCAAGCCGCGACGACCGCCTCTCCGCCGACTTCAATGGGAGAAACACCCTGCCTCAGCAACTCCACCTCAGCTGGGATGAGAACGCGGGACAGGACACACGGGCTGTCGATCTTGCCGTTGTACATCCCTTTCCCTGCCACCCTCTGGGTTCCCGCAGGTTGAAGATAGCCAGCCGCAATCAATAGGGGCACGCCAGCATCCGCCGGTTCCAGGCTTTGGAGCGTTTGTCGAAAGATGGCCGACGCAGAGTCCCCGGGCCACATAGACTGAGGTAGCTGATAAAGAGAAGCCTCGCGCTGACTGGCATCATAGGCCGCTGCCACAAAATACCATTGATGGGATCGCAGGGCCTTCCCGGTGCAAACTCGTTCCACGTGGCCAGCCCCATCTCCAATCCACAGTTGCAGGTCACCACGCTCTCCCAGGAACATCCCATACCCCCCTGCAGTGTTTGCTGACCACTTGGTGATCAGCCCCTGCGTTTCGCCTTTTTCGGGTGTAGTCGGGTAAATCCAGGCTTGTAGCATGAAACTGCCCAAGCTGCGAAGCTCTGGGCAGTCTTTGATGAGCACGTAGGAACCACAGCAGGTAACTTGCTGGCGTCCGGGATAAACAGAGCTCACAGGGGACTCAATGACCTCATCCTTAAAACCAGGCCCACTGGGGTTCTCATCGCCATGGATCAAACGGACCAGCGTGACTGCGTAAGCTGGATGGGTTGTGCTGATCATAAAACGGAGCTGTTCCCCAGGGGCCACGCTGAACTTGTTGGTGTAGCCGATCAATTCAGAGCTCAGGGAATTGGGTTGCATCGTTTCGAGCCAGCGAAAATACAGACCTGTGTCAGACGCGCTTTCGAAGGAGATTTATTTGCGGCCCGTCCATCCCGCACCCTGCTTGAGAACAGCAAGCGCGAAACCTTGACAGCAATTGACAGCCGCGGGTCAACTCTCGAAGTCTGGACGCCTCTCAAGAGCTGAATCGATAATCCAACTCCGACGCATGACGGATAGGAAATTCAAGCCAACAAGCACAATCAAATGGTAAGCGCTAAGCCCGCACTCGTCAAGTACCAATTTGCGCTAACCTGCACCCCACCATTGCTTAGTGGTCAACGATCACTTTTGTTGAATATTCCGAGAGGTACGTTCAGCGCAACAGGCAGAAATGGCCCGATTTGGACAGACCAGCATCGGCAGCCCTGAATATTCAGTGCGCTCTGCGAGCGGCTGCACGGCGGCTACCTACGCTCCGCCGCGTGTGCCATTATTGCAGAGCAGGATTACCAACCCAACGCCTGGTCAAACTC
>SXGT01208564.1_pt1 | contig 11839 bp, 10 predicted proteins | sample 3176221 | NCBI WGS metagenome assembly SXGT01 (sample SAMN11356862, study PRJNA531348) | freshwater metagenome | isolation source: freshwater sample F1-120 | place: China: Fuxian Lake, Yuxi | collected 2017-12-25
CAGTAATACTGTGTTTGTAGATTTCACCATTATCAACCGTTCAGGCTTTGATTATACCGATACAAAACTGGGCGTGTTTACTGACATTGATTTGGGTGCAAATGTGTATGATGAGTATGCGGGAATTGATGTAAAACGCAATACCTATTATGGCTACAATGCAGATGAAAGCAAAGATGCAGAGGTATTCGGCAAAACACAAACACCTTATATGTCGGTTACTTTATTGACCGAGAAATTTGATAATTACATGACTTATAACAATGATTGGTCACTGAGCGGAAATCCTTATTTCCCTGAAGATTATTATCACTACCTGAATGGATACTGGAGAGACGGAATGATGATATCACAGGGTGGAGCTGCCAAAGGCGGAACAGAGCGTTGCCAGTTTATGTTTGACGGAAATCCTACCATCAAAGCAGGTTGGAACGAACGCTCTTTAGACAATATTGCTGGGGACAGAAGAGGTTTAGGTTTGGTTGGTCCGTTTGATTTTAAAGCAGGAGCGATTAAAAAGATTTCGGTTGCATATCACCTTGCGGGTGGCTTTGATGAAATGCAGAAAGAGGTTGATCGCTACTCAAAAGACTTTACCGAAAATACCGGACCCTTTGCACCCGAAGCACCGGAGTTTGCTAATAATACTGAGCTGAATACTTCTGCAACAATGGATATTATTCTGTATCCAAACCCTGCTAAAGATGATGCAACGTTGTTATTCACCAATCCTGATAACGAGCAATTCAACGTTACGGTTTATGACATTACAGGACGCAATGTTTTTGCGGCAGCTAACGTAACAGGAACACGTTTTGAAATACCGGCAACTAAATTTGAGCGCGGAGTGTATGTTGTTGAACTGGCATTTAAAGACAGAAGGAATAGTATGAGGTTGGTGGTGCAGTAACATTAATCAATTTCTAAAAAAGCCCCGCAATTCTGCGGGGCTTTTTTATTTTACTTTTGTCACGTAAAATAATACAATATGAAATTCGCAACCAAAGCAATACACGCGGGAGTAGAACCCGACCCTACAACAGGAGCTATTATGACTCCTATTTATCAAACATCAACCTATGTGCAGGCATCTCCGGGCGACCACAAAGGTTATGAATACTCACGCACACAAAATCCTACGCGAACTGCATTGCAAAACAACCTGGCAGCATTGGAAAATGCAAAATATGCTTTGTGTTTCAGTAGTGGTATGGGAGCGATTGATTGTGTTGTAAAATTACTGAAGCCCGGAGATGAAGTAATTTCTACCAATGATTTATATGGAGGAACCTATCGCATCTTCACAAAAATATTTGAAGCCTATGGAATAAAATTTCACTTTATTCCTATGACTGATATTGCTTCTGCAGAAGCATTAGTAAATAAAAACACCAAACTTTTCTGGATTGAAACACCTACCAATCCTATGCTAAATGTGATTGATATTGCAGCATATTCAGCAATTGCAAAAAAACATAACATCCTGCTCGCGGTTGACAATACCTTTGCAACACCTTATCTGCAAACACCAATGGATTTGGGTGCTGACATTGTGATGCACAGTGTTACAAAATACCTTGGTGGCCACTCAGATGTTGTGATGGGTGCGCTTTGCGTGAACGATGATGAGCTGGCACAACGTTTGGCTTTTATTCAAAACTCCTGTGGTGCTGTTCCCGGTCCTCAGGATTGCTTTTTGGTTTTGCGAGGAATAAAAACCCTGCATCTGCGCATGAAACAACATTGCGAAAACGGAGAAATAATTGCCAACTGGTTAGTAAAACACCCTAAAGTTGACAAAGTGTATTGGCCGGGTTTTCCAACACATCCCGGACATGCCGTTGCGAAAAAACAAATGTGTGGTTTCGGAGGAATGGTATCATTCACGTTGAAAGACAACAGCATTGCAGCAGCAACCAAAGTGTTGTCAGGCACTAAACTCTTCTCACTTGCCGAATCGTTGGGAGGTGTTGAATCATTAATCGGACATCCAGCAACCATGACACACGCATCTATTCCAAAAGTCGAACGCGAGAAAACAGGTGTTGTTGATTCTCTCATTCGTTTAAGCATAGGAATTGAAGATGCCGAAGATTTAATAGAGGATTTGAAATGCAGTCTTTCGTAAAAAGTTCTACATTTGAACATACAAACTAAAACCACATAGCCATGCCATTTCTAATTCTTGCTGCACTTATCGTAGTGCCAATCCTTATTTTTATTGTTATTTACAACGGACTTGTTTCCAAGAAAAATAATGTTGAGTATGCGTTCAGCAGCATTGATGTGATGCTGAAAAAACGCAGAGATTTAATTCCGAATTTAATTGAATCGGTTAAGCAGTATATGCAACACGAAAGCGGTTTGCTTACCAAAATAACCGAACTGCGCAACTCAGTGATGAAAGCACCGGACGGCAGTACCGAGCGTTTTGATTTAGAAAACAAATTAGGTTCTGCACTCGGACAAGTAAAAGTAGCTGTTGAAAATTATCCCGACCTGAAGGCAAACACTAACTTTCTGCAATTGCAAGCTGCATTGAATGAAGTGGAAGAGCAAATCTCCGCTTCGCGCAGAGCATTCAACGCTTCGGTATTTGAATACAACAACGGAGTGGAAATGTTTCCTTCTAATCTTGTTGCAAAAATGCTAGGCTACCTCCGCAAAGCATCGTTTGAAATTCCTGCGGGCGAACGCGAGAATGTGAACGTAGGGGAAATGTTTAAGAAGTAATTCTCCGTCATTGCGGGGGAGGAACGACTGAAGCAATCTGTTTCGTTTTTGAGATTGCTTCTTTGCGTTCGCAATGACGAACACGAAAATGAAACCATTCGACCAAATCTTTTCCGAACTTCTTCCGCAGTTGGAAGAATTGGAGCTTTCGCGTCAAGAGCAATATAATAGTGCAAAAAAGTGGCGCAACATTACCATCGGAATTGGTATTGCAACGGTTATAGTTCTATTGTTTATAAGGCATCCGGCTACCATTTTTATTGGCGGATTAATTGCAGCAGCGTTTTATTTTATGGGTTATTATCCCAAAGAGAAGCGGTATAAGAACGAGTTTAAAGACAAGGTTTTTCATCGCATTATTCATGCAGTAAACCCCAATCTGGGGTATAATAAATCACAGTTTATTTCAAAAGAAAAGTTTTTTGAAAGTAAGATTTTTAATGAGCGTGCCGACCGCTATTCGGGCGAAGATCATATCAGAGGATTGGTGGACAAAACGGAAATTGAATTTTCTGAATTGCATACACAGGAAAAGCGAACTGGAAATAAAGGCAGGACTTACTATGTTACAATTTTCAAAGGCCTTTTTATGATTGCCGATTTTCATAAAAACTTTCACGGACAAACACTTGTATTGCCCGACACAGCAGAAAAACTCTTTGGGTTTTTGGGTAAAAAATTCCAGTCGTGGAACTTTACCCGAGAGCAGGTGGTACATATGGAAAACGCAGATTTTGAAAAAGAATTTGTGGTGTATAGCAATGATCAGGTAGAGGCTCGTTACATCCTAAGCACCTCCATGATTCAACGTATTCTTGATTTGAAAAAGAAATACAACACCAAGGGTTATTTGTCTTTTATTAATTCAAAAGTTTTTGTGGCAATCTATAGTGACCAAAACCTTTTTGAACCAAAGTTTAAAGAAAGTATCTCCAACTCCGATTACATTCGCACATTTTACAGCGAGCTATGCGACTGCCTTAGTATTGTTGACGATTTAAATCTGAATACCCGGATTTGGTCAAAATAGGGGAGAATTGTGCCTTTGCGCTTGCGCCATTACAGTTTTTCTCTATCTTCGCGTCCCTTTTCAGAGAAACATGCCGTTTGAAGTAAAAATATTTTCGTGCGAATCTTCACTTTACTTAGGTAAGCAAATCGTTGAATCCTATGGTATTCCGCTAGGAAAATCATCGGTTGCACGCTTTAAGGACGGTGAATTTGAACCAGCTTTTGGGGAAAGTATCCGTGGCGAAGATGTTTTTATTATTCAAAGCACCTTTCCACCTGCCGATAACCTGTTTGAACTGCTATTGATGGTTGATGCCGCTAAACGCGCCTCTGCCAAACAAATTGTGGCAGTTATACCTTATTTCGGGTTTGCGCGTCAGGACAGAAAAGACAAGCCCCGCGTTTCGATTGGTGCAAAGCTGGTTGCCGATTTATTAGGCACTGCCGGTGTTACCCGCATTATTACCATGGATTTACATGCCGACCAGATACAGGGCTTTTTCAATGTTCCGGTTGATCATTTATACTCATCCTATCTTTTTTTAGAATATCTTAGAAATCTTAGCCTGCCCAATTTAATTATGGCTACCCCTGATGTTGGAGGTACCCGCAGAGCTAATGCGTATGCTAAAAATCTGAATGTTGATTTGGCAATTTGCTACAAACAACGCAAGGTAGCTAACGAGGTGCACAGCATGACCGTTATCGGTGATATTGTTGGCAAAGACGTGGTGCTGGTTGATGATATTATTGACACCGGAGGAACACTTGTAAAGGCTGCCGATATGATGATGGAAAAAGGCGCAGCCAGCGTTCGTGCCTGCATTACCCACCCCTTGCTTTCGGGCGATGCTTATGAGAAATTAGAGAATTCAAAAATTACGGAACTAATTGTTACCAATACCATTCCGCTGAAAAAACAAAGTACTAAAATCAAGGCTTTATCAGTAGCTCCGCTGTTTGCAGATGTAATCCGCAAGGTGCATAACTATGAATCGATAAGCACTAATTTTATTTTTTAAGACTAAAATCAATTCAAATCAATCAATAACTAAACAAAAACAAAACAATGAAATCAGTATCTATTAGCGGTTCGCCAAGAGCGAACGTAGGGAAGAAAGATGCAAAAGCTTCGCGCAGAAGTGGTCTTATCCCATGTGTAATTTATGGTGGAAAAGAACAGGTTCACTTTGTGGCAGAAGAAAAAGAGTTCAAAAAACTCGTTTATACTCCAGAAGTTTTCAAAGCCGAAATTAAAGTAGGAGACAGCCAGTATTCTGCCATCATGCAGGAAATACAGTTGCACCCTATCAGCGACAAAATCCTTCACATTGACTTCCGCGAATTGGTTCCAGGAAAATATGTAACCGTTGAACTGCCTGTTAAAATTACAGGAACATCACCGGGGGTGCGTGACGGAGGTTTGCTTAAACAAAACTACCGCAAACTGAAAGTGAGCGCAAAACCGGAAGATTTTCTTGAGAACATCATCGTTGATATTTCAGGATTAAAAGTTGGTCAGGGAATAAAAATTGCAGATTTGAACTACCCCGGAGTTAAATTCCTGGATGTTCTTTCAAGTGAAGTAGTAGGAGTTAAACACAAACGCGGAGTTGTAGAAGAAGATAAAGGAGCGGCAGCAGCAGCGCCTGCAGCAGCAGCACCTGCTAAAGCGGCAGCAGCACCTGCGGCAGCAGCAGCAAAAGCACCGGCTAAAAAGTAAATCTTTTAGGTTGTGAAATACCTGATTGCCGGTCTTGGTAATATCGGAAGCGAGTATGCCGAGACCCGCCATAATATAGGTTTTAAAGTAGTGGATGCCCTTGCAAAGGCATCCACTACTGCTTTTAAGCCCGACCGTTTGGCCGATGTATGTGAAGTAAAACACAAAGGCCGCACATTTATTCTTATTAAGCCTACCACGTATATGAACTTGAGTGGGAAAGCCATTAAATACTGGCTTACGGCAGAAAAGATCTCTGTCCGTAATCTTCTGGTTATCACCGATGACCTTGCCTTGCCTTGTGGCGACCTTCGCCTGCGTGCCAAAGGCAGCGATGGAGGACATAACGGATTAAAAAGCATACAGTTTGAACTGAACACAAATGAATATCCCCGCCTGCGCTTTGGTGTTGGAAATGATTTTGCCAAAGGCCGTCAGGTTGACTATGTCCTTGGCGAATGGACAGCTGAAGAAAAGCCCATTATCAGCGAAAGCATCCTTAAATCGGTAGAGCTGATTAAAGACTTCGGTTCTATGGATATTGCTTTTGTGATGAATAAGTTCAATAAGAAGTAGCTATCTGCTAACTTCCCAGATAACACTCGCATTCCCCACCATACCATTTACAGGTGGATTGTATTTGGTAAGTTTTACCTCACACTTTTCTATTGAAGGGATTTCTGATGCAAGGGCTTCGCAAATTCTGCGGCAAACATGCTCAATTAGTTTTGAACGGATAGCCATTTCGCGTTTTACAATTTCATACACCTCTGTGTAGTCTACTGTTTTAGTGAGGTCGTCTGTTTGGGCGGCCTCGGAATAATCAGTGGTGATATACACATCCACACGGTAGTTTTGCCCTATCAGAGCTTCTTCTTCAAGGCAGCCGTGGTAGGCGTAGAGTTGGATATTTTCGAGGGTTACTTGCATTTACTTCTTCTGCTCTTTCGCCCAGTTATCCTTCAAGGTAACCGTTCTGTTAAACACCAACTTCTCAGATGTTGAGGTTTTGTCTAAACAAAAATATCCCTTCCGCAAAAACTGAAAGTGTTCATCTGCTTTTGCTTCTTTAATAGCGGGCTCGGCATAGGCAACAGGAACCACTGTCAGGCTGTTTTCATTGATATACTCTTTGAAATCGCCTTCTTCGCTGGCAGGGTTTTCTACTTTAAAAAGTCTGTCGTATTCCAGAACTTCAACCGGAACAGCATCTGCAATATTTACCCAATGCACAGTGCCTTTTACTTTTAGTCCTGACGTATCACTTCCGCTTCGGCTTTCGGGAATATAGGTGCAATGCAGTTCGGTAACGTTGCCGTTTGCATCTTTAATAGCATCGGTGCAGGTAATGATGTAAGCACTTTTTAAGCGCACCTGTTTGCCAACGCTGAGGCGGAAAAACTTGCTTGGTGCATTTTCCATATAGTCATCGCGCTCAATGTAAATCTCGCGGCTGAACGGAATAGCATGTGTTCCCGAGTTTTCCACTTCAGGATTATTTTCACCCGAAAGTTGTTCGGTTTGGCTTTCGGGATAATTGGTGATGACCACTTTCAACGGATCAAAAACAACCATCCTTCGAAGAGACGTTTTATTTAAATCTTCGCGCACAAAAAATTCAAGCAATGAAATATCAATCAGGTTTTCGCGCTTCTGCACTCCTACACGTTCAGCAAAATCTCGGATAGCTTTTGCAGTATAACCTCTTCTGCGCATTCCTGAAATAGTGGGCATGCGCGGGTCGTCCCAGCCGTTCACAAAATTACCGTTCACCAATTGCAAAAATTTGCGCTTGCTCATTACCGTGTAATTCACATTCAGTCGCGCAAACTCATATTGTTTGGATGGAAATATTTCTAATTTTTCAATGCACCAATCATACAATGCACGGTGCGGAACAAACTCCAGTGTGCAAATGCTATGAGTAATATTTTCAATGGAGTCACTTTGCCCGTGCGCAAAATCATACATCGGGTAAATGCACCATTTATCTCCTGTGCGGTGGTGATGTGCAAATTTTATGCGATACAAAAGCGGATCGCGCATAATCATGTTAGGCGAAGCCATGTCAATTTTTGCACGAAGTGTTCTGCTGCCTTCAGCAAACTCACCGTTTTTCATTTTCACGAAAAGTGTTTCATTTTCTTCCGGTGTTCGCTCGCGGTAAGGACTGTTTTTCCCGGGCTCGGTTGGAGCGCCTTTCATTGCAGCAATTTCCTCAGAAGTGGAATCGTCCACATACGCTAATCCTTTGCGGATAAGCTTTAGCGCAAATTCATATATCTGCGGAAAATAATCGCTGGCATAAAATTCATTTGCCCATTCAAAGCCTAACCATTTGATGTCGGCCTTAATGCTGTCAACATATTCCACATCCTCGGTAGTAGGGTTGGTATCATCAAAACGCAAATTGGTTTTGCCTCCGTATTTTTTTGCAAGACCAAAATTGATGCAGATGGATTTGCTGTGCCCGATGTGTAAATACCCATTCGGCTCAGGCGGAAAGCGCGTGAGTATGCTTTTATATTTTCCTGATTTTAAATCAGCCTCGACAATTTCCTCGAGGAAATTGAGCCCTTTTTCATCTTCTTTCTTTAACTCTTCCATCTATTTAAAAGTATCTAAAAACCGGTTAACTCTTTTTATTGTTTCATCTTTCCCCAACAACACCATTAGGTCGGGAACAGCAGGCCCGCTTAGGTCGCCCACAATACTGATGCGGGTAAATTTCATCAGGTCGCCTAATTTCACTTGCTGTGTTTCTGCAAATTCTTTCAAGGAGTTTTCAATGTTTGACGAAGAAAAATCTGAAACAGAATTTATAAAAACAGTAAGATGTGATAACGCAGCAGTATTTACAGCGCCTAATTTCTTTAGCGCATCAGGACTATAATTTTCAGGTGCTGCAAAAACAAAAGCGTTTGCAAAAACAATATCATTCACAAATGAAACACGGTCTTTCAACAACGCGCACACTTTTTTCAGAAACTCTAAATCCGTTACTCCGAATTTTTCTGTTGCAAGCGGAAGAATATGATTTGCTAATCGTTCATCCGAAGCCGTCTTTATATAATGTTCATTAAACCATTTCGCTTTTTCAAAATTGAATTTTGCTCCGGCTTTATGCACGTGCTCCATTGAAAAAGCATTCACCAATTCATTCAAAGAATAAATCTCCTGTTCGGTTCCGGGGTTCCACCCGAGGAAAGCAATAATGTTAATTACCGCCTCAGGTAAATATCCTTTCTCGCGATAACCTGATGAAATTTCTCCTGTCTTAGGGTCTTTGAATTCCAGCGGAAATACTGGGAATCCTAATTTATCACCATCACGTTTGCTCAGCTTTCCGTTGCCATCGGGTTTTAACAATAATGGCAAATGTGCAAAAGCGGGCATCTTATTTTCCCAACCGAGGTATCGATATAACAAGACATGCAATGGCGCTGACGATAACCACTCCTCACCACGAATAACATGCGTGATTTGCATTTTATAATCATCTGCAACATTGGCAAGATGGTACGTTGGCATTCCATCGCTCTTGAATAAAACTTTATCATCCATCAGCGAAGTAGAGAACGCGACTTCACCGCGAATTAAATCCTGAACTTTTACTTCTTCGTTTTCTGTGATTTTGATTCTAATAACATACTGCTCACCTTCTTTGAGTTTTGAAGCAACTTCATCAGCAGATAGTGTTAGTGAGTTTTTCATTTCCATGCGTACAGCAGAACCGTAAGTAGTAACGGGTGCTTTTGAAGCTTCTAATTTTTTACGGAGCGTATCCAGCTCCTCAGAAGTATCAAAAGCATAATAGGCATGTCCGCTTTTTACCAATTGCTCTGCAAACTGGCGGTAAGTATCTTTCCGGTCGCTCTGGCGGTAGGGCGCATGGGGGCCATCACCAAAACCTACGCCTTCATTGGGCTCAATACCTACCCATTTCAATGATTGGATTATATAATCTTCTGCACCTTCAACATAACGTCCCTTGTCGGTATCTTCTATACGGAGAATAAAATCACCTCCTAATTTTTTTGCAAAAAGGTAATTGTATAAAGCAGTGCGAACACCGCCAATATGTAAAGGCCCTGTTGGACTGGGCGCAAACCGCACACGAACTTTTCTGTCAGACATTTTTTTGAATATAGAATGCGCAAAGATATAGCTTAGAACGACAGAGAAGATTTAACGTTTAACACTTCTAACTTTGTCTTTTTCCCTAAATAAATAGCACAATTAGCATCAATATGCCCTGCCGGGAAGTTGAAGCAAACCGGGAAATCATATTCTTTTACGGCATCTACTATAATTTCTTCAGATGTTTTCCCGAAAGGAATGGCATTGTCTTTCATATCGCTCATTCCGCCAATAACCAAACCTTTCAGTTTATCTAATTTACCCGCACGTTTCAAAGCCATTATCATGCGGTCGATATGGTAGAGGTATTCATCAATGTCTTCCAGGAAAAGGATTTTATCCGCAGTATCAATATCCGAAACCGAGCCCAACAGCGAATAAAGAATAGAAAGATTGCCGCCAACCAGAATTCCTTCAGCACTTCCTGTTCTGTTTAAAGCGTGAGCAGGAAAGTCATAATTCAGTGTCTCGCCTTTTAAAGATTTAACAAGCGTTTTAGCAGCATCGCTTTTGCCTCCTAACTTTTTCAGCTGCACCGGCATAATAGAATGGATGGTTTCTATTCCAAAATTCTTCCAGATATGGGAATGTAAAACGGTAACATCGCTAAAACCACAAACCCATTTCGGGTTTTTTCTGAAAGTCGTGAAGTCAAGTTTATCAACAATGCGTACAGTTCCATAACCGCCACGAGCACAAAGAATAGCTTTGATGTCAGTATTATCCACCATCAATTGAAAATCCTCTGCACGCTCCTCATCCGTTCCCGAAAACTGGTTCAATTCTTTGAAAAGATTTTTACCAAATACGATTTCGAATCCTTCTTTTTCAAAACACTCAACAGCAGGCTGTAATTCCTCACGACTGATTTTTCGTGCGGTTGAAACAATCCCGATTTTGTCTCCGGGTTTTAAATAAGGTGGTGTCATTTTATATCTTTGCCTGCCGCAACAAAGAAAATGAAAAACTTCAAACGCTACACCGTTACTGCCGCTTTGCCTTATGCCAACGGACCTTTACACATAGGGCATATTGCAGGTGCCTATTTACCTGCCGATATTTATGTGCGTTTCCTGCGCCTTCGCGAAAACGATGTTATTTTCATCTGCGGCTCTGATGAGCATGGTGCAGCCATTACACTGAAAGCAAAGAGAGAAGGAATTACCCCTCAACAGTTAGTAGATAAATACCACGAGCTCATGAAAAATGCGTTCGCGGATTTCGGAATTGAGTTCAGTATTTATCACCGCACTTCAACTCCTTTGCATCACCAAACTGCTGCTGATTTCTTTTCGGTGATGCATAAAAAAGGAAAGTTCACGGAAGAAACTTCGGAACAATATTATGACGAAGAGAACAAGCTTTTTCTTGCTGACCGATACATAACCGGCACCTGCCCAAAGTGCGGAAACGAGAGCGCTTATGGTGATCAATGCGAAAAATGCGGAAGTACTTTAAGTCCTACAGATCTCATCAATCCCAAATCGGTATTGAGTGGAAAAACACCAGTGATGAAAACAACCTCACATTGGTATTTACCGCTTGGTGAACACGAAGCATGGTTGAAAGAATGGATTAATAAAGGAACATTAGATGGCGTTGAACAACACAATCCTGCGGAATGGAAGAACCAGGTAATCGGTCAATGTAACTCATGGTTAGATGCAGGTTTGCAAAGCCGTGCAATGACCAGAGATTTAGACTGGGGAGTTAAAGTCCCGTTGCCAAATGCTGAAGGAAAAGTGTTGTACGTTTGGTTGGATGCACCTATCGGCTACATCTCTGCCACCAAGCAATGGGCAATGGATAATAACACCGACTGGGAGCAATGGTGGAAATCAGAAGACACGAAGCTGCTGCATTTTGTAGGTAAAGACAATATTGTTTTTCATGCCTTAATATTTCCGGTGATGCTGCGTTCGCATGGTGAATTTATTTTGGAGAATAATGTTCCTGCAAACGAATTTCTAAATCTTGAAGGCGATAAGATTTCCACCTCACGCAACCACGCAATCTGGTTGCATGAATATCTGCAGGATTTCCCGAACAGGCAGGATGAATTGCGTTATGTACTATGCTCCATTGCTCCCGAGAGCAAAGACAGCGAGTTCACCTGGAAAGATTTTCAGGCGAGAAATAACAACGAGCTGGTTGCCATACTCGGTAACTTTGTAAACCGCTCGGTGGTGCTTACGCATAAGTATTTTGAAGGAAAAATTCCGGATGTAAAAC
>SXGT01448648.1_pt1 | contig 11839 bp, 9 predicted proteins | sample 3176221 | NCBI WGS metagenome assembly SXGT01 (sample SAMN11356862, study PRJNA531348) | freshwater metagenome | isolation source: freshwater sample F1-120 | place: China: Fuxian Lake, Yuxi | collected 2017-12-25
AAACTTAGCGATTCGCGACCACTGGCTGTCGCTCAACATTAGGCGCAACGGCAACGCTCACCTCCATTGAGGTAAGATCGGAGCACTCGATCCTCACTTGATCACTAATTGTGTCCCGGCGTTTCGAAGACAGACCCTAAATCGCCAGCGATGGCCTCCAGATCGTCACTCATCGCCGCCATCGCATCGTCGATCGCCGCCAATTGCTCATCGGAGGGTTCTACGTCCTCGATCAGCGCCGCCCTCGCTTGTGCGCGGCGGATTTCGAGCGCGGTTTCTGCAGCATCCACGCCAAAGTCTTCATTCATTGCGGGGTTAGTTCCATCCGCGCCCACCCCAGTTTGGAAGCCGGGGTCACCTGGCTTCGGCGTCACCACGGCAACGCCAGTATCGAGAATGGCCGGTTCGGTGGTCACTTGCGATCGGCTGGGCGGGGCGCGGAGCATTCCGGTGACCGCTCCAGCGAAGTTGTTGGGGTTGCAGTCGCGCTGTTCAAGTTCGGCGATCTGTGCTTCTTTTCCTTGAAGGCGTGAGCTGCTGGGCAGGCCGCCCAGGGCGACCCCGATCACCAACCCGACCGCTGCGGTAACGATGCTGCGCATGATCTCGTCTCTCTGCCGAAGTGGTACCCGTACGCTCTACTGGCAATTTGTAGTGCACGTGAAGTTCGCGGCAGTCCCAAAATCGTAAGTAGTGGCGTTGCTCCAGTAGATGTCGTGCGGCGAATTGGAGTCGGCGCCTTCCCCCCAGTCCGAGTTGATGCTTTCGAGGGTCGAACCCCCGTAGGTAACGATCCCGCTGGTCGTTCCGCTGTTGCGCAGGAATTCGGAGTTTTCCACCACCACGGAAGCGTTGGCCAAGTGGGCGGCGCCGCCAGCTCCGTTGGTCGCATTGTCGTTGATGTGGGAGTTTGAAATACTGGCGGAGGCATTCGAAAGGTAAATTGCTCCGGCGTAGCTCGTTGTGTAGTTTCCGGTGAAACTGCCGTTGGTGACATCAAGGTGGCTGTCTGACGCGTAAATACAACCCCCCCACGAAGCACTGTTGTCTGTGCAGGTAAGGCCGTCGATGTCTGCATTTACGACATGGTAGGCATCCAGCGCCGCCCCGTAGGTCGCGGAGCTGTCGGACACGCCCACCTCGGTCGCCTGGAGGTCGTCGACTTGGGAGATGTGGATCGCGGCGCCGGCGTTGGTTTCAAAAGACACTTGGTTGAAGACGGCGGTTTCTCCTTCGAAGAGGTACACAATTCCGGAGCTTGCGTTGTTTCCCTGGACGGTGCCGTCGGTGTAGGAGAAGGTGGCTACATTTGAAACTTCCACGGTTTTTCCGTTGGTGTTAGCGTTGCCGACCAAGTTCACCCGCTCGAGATCAACCTGCTGTAAACCATAGAAGTAAGCGGCACCTTTGACATTCTCGTCAAAGTCGACGTCGGACACCATAAGGGTGCCGGTGCCGTCATCCGTGTGCGATACATACAAAGGTGGCGTATTTCCTTCATTAAAAGAAAAGACGCCGTTGGAAAGCGTTGCCGCTTCGACGCCATTGAGGGTGATTCCGGCCGTATCGAGCGCACTTTCGTTGTTGGTAATCTCAAAATCGTGGAGATCGAAGGTACCGACTTCGCCCGCCACAATGGCGGTGGTGTCGTAGGAATCTTCGGCGGCATAGTTTCCGCTAAAGACCAAGTCCTCCCCGGTAAAGGCGTCCATGTTGTACGCGGAGATCGCTGGCCCCGCCGCCGCCGTAAAGGTGATGCCGGTGACCGACAACCGTGGCGCGGTGTTGACATGGAACGCCTCGTCGACACTCCAGAAAGTGGTGCTTGAACCAGCAACGGATTCGATGATTAAGGGAGAGGTTAGGCCGAATTCGTTGATCGGTTCGTCGTAGGTTCCAGGGCAGACGCGAATTGCCCCGGAGCCGTCAAATTCGATGGTTTCAATCAGATCTCCGAGCCGATTGGACGACAGCACCCATTCCGCCCAAGTGTCGTCCGTATACAGGCTGAAAAAATCCTCGTCGGCGGTCATGTCCGAACAATCATTATCGACGCCGTCGCAGGCTTCATCGCGGTTGGGGTGGCGTTCCGCATTTGAGTCGTCGCAATCGGTGTTGTCCGAGGAATAGCCTTCCGGAACCGCGCAATCCTCGCCTGCGATTTCCGATGCTCCATAGGAGTCGCCGTCGTTGTCGAGGTAGTACGGCGATGGATCGATAGCGTCGTCATCGATCAATTCGTTGCAGTCGTCGTCGGCTGCGTTGCAGACTTCTGCCGCCCCGGGCGAGATGTCCTCATTATCGTCGTCACAATCGGTATTGTTTGACGCACTGATGTCCGGAACGGTACAGGTGCAGTGTTCGGTTCCGGCACCAAAGCCATCGCCATCACCGTCTTCAAACCAGCTTTCACAGCCGATAGAGCCTTCGTCGTTTGTGCTGCCGGAGCAATCGTCATCCTCGGCAGTTGCACAGTCTTCCTCGTTCGCTAGAGGTATGCAATCTGGAACAACGTCGGTTTCATCGGTCTCGGCGGTGTCGATCGAGCTATCCTCGGCGGTGTCGGCGTCTTGTGCCGGCGGGCAACCAAACAATGCGAGCCAGAATATCGCGGACTTCATGGAAACCTCGGCCCCGACTATAGGTGGCGTCCCCAATTGCGGTCAACTCCGGTGTAAGCTTTAGGTGGGGGTGGCGAATGTGGTCATGGCTGATGGCGGTATCTTTGGCGGCGCCCGCAAAGCCGGTCTTGGATCGTCCGGCTGCGGTGAACATTCCGGTTCAAAACGTGGCAAACGGCTTTCCGGCGACCGATCTTCCGGCGGTGGTGGCGATCGGTGCAATGACGCAAGATGGCTATTATGGCGCGTTTTGCTCGGGGACCGTGATCTCAGGGCGCTGGGTGTTGACTGCGGCGCATTGTGTCGATGCGATCGAGGAGTTGGAGGCCGACGAAGACGAGGACTACGATTTTGTGGTGTTGTTCGGCGACGATGTCTACCAAAGCTTAGAAGACTACATCGAAATTACGGAATGGGTGGTTCATCCGGACTACGTCAACAACACGGGCGTCGTGGGCGCCCCGGTGCTGACGTTTGCGGACATCGCTGTGCTTCGTTTGGCTTCCAATGCCGATCCAGACCCGATGCCGTTGTACGATCAGTCGGTCACCCCCTGGCACGATCGAGAGCTTCGTTACTCCGGTTTCGGCGTGACGAACAACGATCCGGAAGCCGAGGTGGATGGATTGAAACGTTATGCGGACATTCCCTACGCCGGATTTTACGACGACCTCATTTTTGGCTACGATCCTGAACAAAACATTTGTCATGGCGACTCGGGCGGAGCAGCGCTGGTGGACGAAGGGGGCGGTTGGCGGTTGGCCGGGGTCAACAGCTTTGGCGGCGCTTGCCCCGGCGGTGAGAATGCCGCGGTGAGGGTGGACCGGTATCTTCCGTGGTTGGATTCACTGGAAATTCCATACGTCACAGAGAGCGGTGGCGAAAATGCTGGCGCGGAAGCTACTCTTGTGGTGGATGTGTACGATGGGTGGGCACCCGCGGTGGATGGCACGGAGCCCGTCACAATGGACGGATCGAAGGGGCTTGACTCCGGTTGTCAGCAGGCGGGCGGATGGCCCGGATGGGCGGGGGTGGGCCTGCTCGGACTGGCGCGGAGACGCCGCCACCAGCACTAAAACAGGCGAGGAGCCACCCCTTCGGATATTTATGGATTTATTCGAAGTTGGTTCACTATTTTGCAACAATCTACAACCGCAAAAAAGTGGATAGCGGTGCTGCGGCTCGGTAAACGAGGTGCTAGATCCAGCACCCATGTCACTTTCAAAACGCGAAATCTACGAACGAACCGCCCCTGCCACGCTGCTCATCGTCACCATGCACGACGATGGCACGCCTGAGGGCGTTGGATCCGGGGTGATCATTGGGGCCGATGGCTTGGCGGTCACCAACTACCATGTCATCGAAAGCGCTCTCAAAAATCCAAGTTCGATTCATTGCTTTCTGCCACCTCCGGAGAGTGAGGCGGCGGCGGACAATCTGATCGCGTTTCTTAAGAAGTACGGGAAAAATCCGATCCGTTGCAAGGTCGGCAAGCTTGCTCCGGACATCGACATCGCCTTCCTGCACCTGGAGCCAGGGCCTCGGGAATATCCTTGGATTCCGCTCGGTGATTCGACCAAGGTTCGGCCGGGCGATGATGTGGTGTGCATTGGCAATCCGCACGGATTGGTGTGGACGATGACCGACGGCTCCGTCAGCGCACGCCGTGAAAATGCGATTCAAATCAGCGCTCCCATTTCACCGGGCAATTCCGGTGGCCCGTTGGTCAACTCCTACGGCGAGCTGATTGGCGTCAATTCTTTCGTGCACGCGACCGGTCAAAACCTGAATTTTGCGCGTCCCGCGCGGCTGATTCATGGCTTGCTGGGGGATGCGGGTTCAGATGAGGCTTGGGTGGCCGAGCCTGCGAAAACGCCGCCGCGAGGCGTGGATTCCTACACCCTCCATCGGCAAACGATCGGCGGCACCACCCGACGTCGGCTGAACATCACGTTTTCAGCGGCGCATACCGGCGGTGTAAGCTTGATCGAGGGCGCGGCGGTGGCGATCGTATTGGATGCGTCCTTCCGTACCTATGCGGGATGGTGGCGATCCGGAAAAATCGTCGATGCCTTGGCGAAAATGGTGAAGGGTGCGGTGGCGGTCGGTCTGCCGGGGGCGCATGTCTGGCTTGCCTGCACCAAACAAAAGCCGTTCGAATATGCCGGCTTACTGAAGAGTGAATCGGATGTTCGCGCCTTGGCGGCGCGTTTTCCAGATGCATCGGTGGCTCGCCAGCGGATGGGCATGGACCGGAATTTGGTGCCGGTCCTTGAGGATGTGTTCACAAAACTTTGTGCCGACGGGGCAAATGTGGTGGTCGGCGCCTTTGGCGAGGGCGCGTTCGACGATGTTGAGGCGGCCGACGACTGGTTCGCGAAGGTGTCACGCCAGCGAAATACCGCGGATGAGCCCTACCGATTGGGTGTGGCGGTGCGCACGTTGACCGAAGTGGGTGGATTTTCGACGCCAGGCGATTTGGGCGCCTACACCCGACAGATGGTGTCGGAGATTTCTGGTTTTTCGGCGTCGTTGGGAGATGCGATCGCGAGCTCCTTGGCGTGTGTGGGTACCGAGGGCGTGTTGACCGTGGGCGGGACGGCGTTGCGAATTCGCGACGGGGTGACTCGGCGCTCGGTGGATGGATCAAAGTTTTCGGCGTTTGACGTCGTCCCTGCGCAGTTGAGCTTGGAGATCGAGTCGGCAACCCGGGAGCCGATTTCGCAGCTCGAATTTTCGTTTGAAACTCTTGACGGGTCAAGACTTGTGACCCGTTTTTCCTGTTGAACGGGGTGGGGTGACAGCAACCTGCTTCGACGTTAAGCCGCGAAAGTCTGGAGAGAAAGATGGGATTTTTTGATAAGTTGTTTGGTGGCACCAAGGCAAAGTACCCAAAGCGCGTTCCAGGATGTGAGGACTTGGAGTCCCTCGACATCACGGGCGTCGAGGGCAAGACGGTTTCGTTGAGCATGCGGTTCAACAAGAAGAACCTCAAGCCTCAGCCGGCGCCGAACACGGACATCGTGTTCGTGATCGACGCTTCGGGCAGCATGCACGAAATGTATGCTACCAACAAGATTCAGGACGCCGTATGGTCGATCCTTGAGTATGTGCTCGAGTACGACGATGACGGGATCGACTTTTTGCTGCATTCGGCAAGCAATGGCGATCAAGACGCCGTGCAACGCCTGATCCCGCGGCTGCAAAACCGTACCGCTGGCATCGAAGACGTGCTCAAGCTGTTGACGGTCAAGGACATCGGCCAAGTGGCCGATCGTAAGCAGCTGGACCGCGCTCTCGCGTTGCGCGATACCGATTACGGTATGGGCACTGCTTGCGCCCCGGCTCTGAAGGCCGCGATGGAAAAGCGAAAGCCAAATGGCAACCTGTTTATTGAGTTGGTGACCGACGGTACCTTCATGGACAACGACGAAGTGATCAAGCAGATCGTGTCGATGTCCAAGGCCGCACACGCGGCGAAGAACCCCAACATGTACCGCATCCACATCCTCGGGATCGGCGACCAGGTCGATGAGAAGTTCCTGAAGACCCTCGATGAGGGCCTTTCCGGGCTCGCTCCGATCGACATTGTCGCCTTCGACCTTGCCAAGAACGTCAAGGACTCCCCGGGAGTGGTGTTCAAAGAGCTGGAGCGCGGCTTTATGACCGTTGGCAACAACGGCACCGTCGAAGTGAAAGGCGCCAAGATCAAGAAGATCACCAACTCCTACAACGGCGTGGGCGATCCCGAATTGTTGGTGTTGGAGCGTATGCCTCAGACCCTTGAGCTCAACATCGAGTTTGAAACTCTCCCCACCACATTCGATTTGGAGATCTCGTTCTCCGACACCGAAGGCGACGAATTCCAAGTTAAAACCGCAGTTCCACTCTAAGGAGTTCCCATGCCAAAGCTTGCCAAGAAAGACGGTGGACCACCACCACCGCCGCCCGTCGCTGCTGCCGCCCTTCCGAAGGGGATCAAAGCGATGTCGGTGGTTTCCGAAGCTCAGCCCAACGGAAACACCATCGTTCAAATTGAGCTTACGCCCGACACGGCCAGCACCGGTGGCGCGGCGATGGTCGACGGCACCGACGTGGTGTTGGTGTTGGACGCCAGCTTCAGCATGTATGCCTCGGCGTACCGCAATTTGAAGGTGTTCGATGTGGTCGACAAGGTGGTCGCCTTCTTGAACCCCTTCGATAAAGATGGGATCGACGTGTACATTCACTCGTTGCGCGACGAGCCGTTCAAACACATCGGCGCGATCGCGACCCCGGGTGAAGTGCAGCAGCACCTGACCGATTTCGTGGAAATCGGCACCGCGCGCAAGCTCATGGGCACCAAGACCGTGTGCGCGCCGGTGTTGCGGGACATCGCACGCCGCTTGAAAGAAGAAAAAGGCAGCACGAATGTGTTTATTGCCGTTCTCACCGACGGTGAGTTCGACGATGAAACCGACACCGAAAACGCGATCGTGGAGCTGGGCAAGAAGTACAACACCAAGGCCGAGCCGTTTGGGTTCAAACTGCACTTTACCGGCTTCGGAAACCTTCAGTTCAAGTTCCTGAAGCGCCTCGACGACGAATTGGAAGCCAAGCACCCCGGTTTCATCGATTGCGTCGACTTCGACACCGCTGCCGAAATCGAAGGCACGATCCAACACATGGTGAAGGAGTTCCAAAGCGCGATCATCTGCGCCGGCTCCAATGGCACGGTGTCGGTGAAATGCGATCAGAAGGTGATCAAGGTCGGCGACGCCAAGACCAATCGCTACGATGATGGCGATTTCTACAGCGGTTTCGAGGTTGTCCCTGCGGTGGTCAGCATCGGTTTCGAAGTGGTCGGCAAGCCGACCAACCTCACCGTCGATCTCGCCTACGAGACGGTCGGTGGCGCGATGGCCGAGTTCAAGATCCCCGTCACCGTCTGATCGACGGTTTTGAGGATAGAAGCCAGCTCTTCGGGGCTGGCTTTTTTGTTGGAGCGGCGAGCAAGTAGTAAATCGCCTTACTAATTAGTCGCCGGCCGTCGCGATCAACGCCGCGGCTTGGTAGGGCAGCGAAGGCTCGATTTCGACCGGCGCTCCTCTTTCCCTAGCCAGCAATTGCAGATGAGCAACGTCCGGTTCAGCGGGATCGCGGATCAGGATCAGCCGCGGCATACGCCGGAGCAGCACCCGGGTGGACTCGCCGAGGCCCGGCTTGATTTTGTTCTCCTCCATCCCATACTTAAGGAGTAGTTTTTTGAGCGACGCTGCTCCCGCTGCTTCAGCGGTTTCATTTCGGCGGAGAGCGAGCGGAACCTTCGAGAGGTCGGGCGTAGAGGCGAGGATCCGCTCGATAAAAGCGCGCGAACCGTCGAAAGCGCTCAACTCCGGCAATCGACGGCACCGGTGCAGCCCTGGCGAACTCCACACCGTCCGGCTCACCAAACCAGAGATGGTTCCGCCGAGAATGGCGGAAGGAATAAGGTAATCGTCGCGTGTTGCGCAGCGGTCACTGGTGCCTGAGAGATCGGAGACGACCCACAATTCGTCCTCAAGGGCCGGCCCTCGCCATTCGGCGAGAGAACGCCGAAGCTCGCGTCGAATGACTCCTTTTCCGGTCCATCCGTCGACAAAGCGGATTCGGGACGGGTCTCGTGCGGCAACGAGCTGCCGGAGTGCTTCGAAATCCAGGCCACGATCGCGGACGATCGAAATGCTGTAATGAGCGACGTCGACGATTCCGGCGCGGTCCAGCAAGCGCTTTAGCAACACACCGATCGGTGTTCCGGCTCTTGCAAGCGACACAATGGTTAAACCCGGACCCACCTCTTCCGCCAAAGAGCGAGCGAGAACCGCCACATCGCCGGCCAGCCGATCCCCATTTCGGGCCAACGCCGCTTCGTAGGCGGAAAGGTACGCTTCCGTTGGGGGTTTTTCTGCGGACAAGAAGTCGCTGTAGTGTTCGCCGGCATCGATGCGGCGCTCTTTTTCGGCGATGCTGAGTTCGGCGATCTCTGCCGGCTCAAGCAGAAAACGGACGTCCTCTGGGGCATAGCTCCCAGAGAAGGTCATGGCGCGCTCCAACGTGCATAGGGGTTGATTGCGGGCCAACCGGCATAATCGCAGATTTCGAGGAACCCTTGATCCATCGGAGAATCGCCGAAACCTAGAGCCAGCCGTTCTTTTGGGAGTCTGTGGTCGAGCAAGAACTGTACTGCGTCTCTTTTGGTGACGTCAGCCGCGGCATACACGAGATTTTCGCCGGTGATCCAACGCTGTAGGCGCGGATCGACGGGCAATTTCCGGAATTCCGTTGGGAAGGTGGAGCCTTCGGAACGTTTGACGACCAAATAGACCGGGCGGCCGAGATCTTCGAGGATACGACACCGTTCAGCACAACCTGAGGCGGCGAGCAGTTGGTCAACCTCGTTTACTACTGCTTGAAACAGAGGCAACACACTGTGAACGCGAGCTTGCGAGATTTCGCGCCATTCAGGGTCTTCTTGGCCGTCCGGTTGGAGGAGGACAGCACCCCCAGACGCGATCCTCCAGCTGGAAAAGGGCAAGAGAACGCGGCTTAACGCTCGGGTGCTTCGAGCGGTAACCGGAATCACTGTACTGGTGTTCTGAAGCAGGGCGAAGAACGCTTGTTGTCGCATGCATTGGAACGACCCAGGTTGGCCCTCCATGTCCAGCGCCGCAACGATCGCTCCTGCACCAGGATCGCGTCTTCGAGGGCTTTGAAACAGGGTGTCGTCCAGATCGGAGAACGCGAACACCGGGAGCGCCGTCACCGGTTCCACGTGCGGATCTCCAGTCGAGCGCCATTTTGGCGGAGGTGGTCCGCCAGTTCGGTGGGTACTGTGGCAGCCTCTTGAAACAGAATCACCCGATCGTACTCGCCGAGAGATGCATTATAAAGGAAGTTTTGGATGCCTTCGCCATAGGCATCGGGCAGCTCCAGGACCGAGCGGATCGCGTGTCCGAGGTGAATCGGCGATCGACTGGTCGCTTGAAGGAGTACCGTGGCTCCGAGGGCGCTAAGCGCTTCGCCGAGCAGAAGCGGCTCGTAGGTAAATTCACCGGTTCCGAGAACTAAAATGCGTTCACCGGAACGAGGTGCGAGGGAGATCGCGACGGCCGCGATCTCGGGGGTGATGGCGGCGGGATCGAGGCGGCCGAGACGCGCCGAGTCGCGTCGCAACGTCGCCGTGTGATCGACATTGGTGGTTTGAACCTTAGGGAGGACACCAGGAATCCAAGTTGGGTTGGGCTCAAAATCGAGCGTGCCTTCGACCAGCGCGTGAACGGAAACGGGGAGCCCGAGGGCTTTGGACATCGTTTCGCTGGAGGCGAAGCAGATCGGCGTGACCACGACCAGGCGTTCCGCGTGTGGGCAGGAAGCTCGCCAAATCCGGGCCAGTTCGACCGCGGTGTTTCCGGTGGTGATTTCGTCGTCCACGACGATCAGCGTTCGCGACTGGTCGAACAGAGCCTTTGCGGCAGGTTTTTCCGGAGAATGGAGGTAGTGTTGCGCGGCGTGGCTGTGCTTCTCCTGAAAGCGTAGGGGGGTGTCGAGCACCCGATGCCGGGTGCTTTGAAGCGACAACACGTCGGGGCGATGGGCGCGCCGGGCATACTCCATGTGAACCAGCTGCCCGAGAGCAACGGCCATTTCCGCTAGGCCGATCACCAACACCGGGCCGGGAAGATCGGCGGGCAGACGATCTGCCAGTTTACGAGCGATCGATCGAGGAACCGAGGGCTCGATGGCGTGGTGGCGGCCGAGCACCTTGCTGACGAACAGGAAGGACCGCTTCGGGTTTCGCCGGCAAGCGTAGTCGCACAGCTGTTCGATAGGAAGATCCTCGCGATGCAACGCGAGTCGCAGGGTTCCCGAAGCGAGCGGAATCGTGCGCGTGGGAAGCGATGAACGCACAGCGGGTTCGAGGGGAACGAGGTGCATCCAACGAATCTATTGTGAGATGTGTTCGCCGTCCATGATCGGATTTTTAGTCAAGTAGTTGACTAGTTACACTTCGACGGGTTCATTTTCCATAGCGAGTGCGGTATCGTCGGCCCTCGGAGGGGACGATGGTCACTCGATCGGTTTTGATGTTGGCGGGCTTGGGATTCGCCGGTACGGCTTCGGCGGGCGTGGTGGAGGGCTTCAATACCGCGGATGTGCCAGTGGGCTGGGAAATCGGTGGTGATGCCGAGCTGACGGCGGGAATCATCGATCCCGACGAGGACGGCTGGCTGCGTCTGACAGCGGACGAAAATGACGAGGCTGGATATGCGATCAGCACCAGTCCCGTGGACACCAGCACTGGCTTGTTGGTGGCTTTTGACTTTGTCAGTTGGGGTGGCACTGGGGCGGACGGGATCTCCGTATTCCTTTGGGACCCCGAGGCGGGAGATTTCGAGATCGGCGATTTCGGCGGCGCTCTTGGATACGCTTGGGCTACGGGCGGATATGTTGGCGTTGGAATTGATGAATATGGGAACTTCTCGAACGAAGAGGAGAGCGATTGGGTGGGGGGCCATCCGGACGGCGCGGTTCCCGACAGCATCGCCCTTCGAGGCTCAATTGCGGACGATCATCCTTACCTTGGCGGCGTTGAGGTTGGAGACCTCGATTATCCGTCCGTGGGTACGCGCCCGGGCGCCGGGCAAATCCGTAAGGTGTTCGTCTTGTTTGAAGAGGAAACGGAGGGAATGTCGGTCTCCGTATTTTTGCGGGACGAAGGTGAGACCATTCCCGGATTGGTGCTTGGCCCTCTGCTCTACGAGTCCGATGTTCCCAACACGGTGAACCTCGGCATCGCGGCCTCGACGGGTGGCTCCAACAACTTCCACGAAATCCGCGATGCGGCGCTTCAGGATTTGGACGGTCGCGTGCCGCAAGACGTTGTGTTGGCGGGCGTGGCATCCACCGAAGAACTCACCACGCTGGATCCGATCACCTACACGGTGACGGTGGCCAATCAGTGGGCAACGGCGGCCGAAGATGTTGCCGTCGACTTTGCCTTGCCGGAAGGGCTGGAATTGGCGAGTTGGACCTGCGTGGGAAGTGACGGAGGGGCTTGCGGGGCGGCCTCGGGCGCCGGCACATTGGAGGATACGGTCGACCTTCCATCGGCGGCCTACGTGACCTATGTGGTCCGTGTCACGCCTTCTTTGGACTATGCGGGAGAGGAAGACCTCGTGTTTACGGCATTGGTCGATGAT
>SXGT01566317.1_pt1 | contig 11839 bp, 10 predicted proteins | sample 3176221 | NCBI WGS metagenome assembly SXGT01 (sample SAMN11356862, study PRJNA531348) | freshwater metagenome | isolation source: freshwater sample F1-120 | place: China: Fuxian Lake, Yuxi | collected 2017-12-25
CACCCTATCTCTTGTTGCTGTCGGCCACGCCGCACCAGGGCAAGACCGACCAGTTCATGCGGCTGATGCAGTTGCTGGATCGCGAAGCCTTCCCGGACGAAAGCAGCGTCAGCCGCGACCGAGTGCGACCCTTCGTGATCCGCACCGAGAAGCGTATGTCCATCAACGCCGAGGGCCAGCCGCTGTTCAAACCGCGTATCACCCGACTACAGGCGGTGGCATGGCTGGGCCGACACGGCATACAACAGCGCCTGTACGAGGCGGTGACCGACTACGTGCGCCACGGCTACAACCAGGCCATGGCGACCAAGCAACGCCACATCGGCTTCTTGATGATCCTGATGCAGCGGCTGGTGACATCCAGTACGGCGGCCATCCGCACCACACTGGAAAAGCGTCAGGTGCTACTGGATTCGCCGCAACCGCAGGCCAATCTGTTTGAGAATACCGACGCCGATGAATGGGCGGATCTGGACGGCCAGTCTCAGGTGGATATGGCCATGCAGTCCAGCGGCTGGGAGTTGGAGAAGTCCGAAGTCGATATGCTGCTGGAACTGGCGCGTGAAACCGAGGCTGCGGGCACTGATGCCAAGGCCGAGGCACTGCTGGAGCTGATCTACAAGCTGCAGCAGGAAGAAGGTGATCCGGTGCTGAAGGTGCTGATCTTTACTGAGTTCGTGCCCACGCAAACCATGCTGGCTGACTACCTGGAAAGCCGTGGCTTCTCGGTGGTGACGCTCAACGGCAGCATGGATCTGGAAACCCGCACCCGTGCGGAGCAGGCGTTCTCCAGCCCGCTGTGCGTGAGCACCGGCGCAAGCGATTGCAACAAGAACACGATGCACGCATGGCTGCCCTCAATGACATGGAGGCCAGTATGCCCGACTTGAATGCCGTGATGATGGTTCGGGTTTCCGGGGACGCTGTGCCCGGAGGAGAGGTGGAATGACAAATTCGTCGGGAACGACAAAATCGCCAGGAGCGATTTTGAACGGCGCAGCCGATCCTGAAAGGACGAGCCCCAAGGATGGGGCGAGTAATTTGGACAGCCGTCAGGCTGGCACCATGGATGCTGCCAGCAATTTGTGGACGGAACGTATTCTGAGCCACTTCACGGCCAACCTCACCCGGCTGTGGGTGGCGTGCGACCCGGATGATGTGTTGCTCGACGAGAAGCTGTTGACCGAGCTGCGTGGTCGCGGCTTCGAGCTGATGCTGTACGAGGATCCGTTTGCCTTCCGTGCGGAATATGAGGCGTGCTACCGCGCCGCATGGGACCGGGGTGAACAAGGGTCTGCCCCCTCGCTGGTTCTGCATCTGCGCAGCACCGATGCGAATGTCTTGCCGTGGGACATCGTGCATCACGGTCGTGTGGTGCGTCTCAGCCTTGCGGAGCTATTCCCGAAGCTGGCTTACAGCGCGGTGCAGCAAGTGGAGCCGGAGCATTTTTCCAGGCTGTTTCTTGCCCACCAGACCGAGCTACAGTCAGCACGCGGCGAGAACGAGTCCAGGGACTTCATCCTCGAACACGTCTACCAACTGACGCCGAGATCCATTCGCAACCCGGTCGACTTCTGGCGTGAGCTGCTGCGGATGCACTTTGCCAACCGCTCGTTGCCACCCCTGTTCGCCCAGCACGCGGCAGGTATCATTCAAGGCAAGGGGCTGTTCACGGCTCTGCCCGTCGCCACCTGGCTGGCGTCAAAGAGTGCGCTGCTGCGGGTGGTGCAGGAGGCGTGGTACCGCTACCTGTCGAAACTGGGGCTGGATGGCACCCGCACAGGGGAGCCGTCACCATCGGATTACATCGCCAAACTCGAGATTCCGTTTGACCATTCCGATGTGCAGGTGTTGGTCGATTCGATGTTCTTCGACGGCAGCTTGCATCCGTTGGCGGTGCACAGCGTCCCGGTGGGAATACCGAACTGGATCAAGGCCGGTATCGTCCAGGATCTGGCAGCATTGCAGACCTTGGCGCTCAAAGGCATCGATGGCCTGATCGAGACGACTCCAACGGCAGATTCCCCGCACAAGGACTGGAGCGAGTTCGCCAGACGCTATGGCGAAATCCTGGCCCGCACGCAGGGTCTGCCAGGTACCGAAGGCAGCGAACACCTGTCGGTGATTCGGGAGCGCATCAAGGCCTTGCAGGCGCAGTCAGACGAGCGACTGCAAGCCTGGGTCGCGGCCAGGCATTACGCCGACCTGATTTTGCAGCCGGTGACCAAAGGGCCGGTGATGGTACACCACATACCCCGTTTCTTGCGCCAGCGGCGATCCGCAGGGGAAACCAGGGTGGCCCTGCTGGTATTTGACGGGCTGGCGTTAGACCAATGGGCGCAGATCCGCGACCAACTTGTCGCCACCACACAGCGATTCGCGTTCGACGAGGGAACCGCGTTCGCATGGCTGCCTACAGTCACCTCGGTGTCGCGCCAGGCATTGTTCTCGGGTCTGAAGCCACGTGAATTCGACGATTCCATTGACCGAACCGACAAGGAAGAATCCTTGTGGAAGACGTTCTGGCAGAACGAAGGTGTCAACCCGAATGAGGTGATGTACCGCCGTGCGCTGCGACAGACCAGTCAGCTCGACGCACTGGAGGTGGATCTGATCGACCGACGCCCGAAGGTAGTCGGTTTGGTGATCGATGAGGTGGACGATCGGCTCCACAAGGAGCGATCGAAGAAGGACGTGGCGATGTGGATCGGGAACTGGTTGACGACCGGTTTCGTCGACCGGCTGTTCTCGCTGCTGCTGGACAAGGGATACCACATCTATCTCACGGCGGACCACGGCAACGTGGAGTCCACCGGCGTCGGCAGGCCCAGCCAGGGCGTGATTGCGGAGACACGCGGCGAGCGTGTGCGGGTTTATCGGAGTGAGCCGTTGCTGGCTGATTCCGCTGCGGCCTGTCCCACCACAGTCAGGTTGGACATCGCTGGACTACCCGCGAACTTCATGCCCCTGTTCGCAGGCGGACGAACCGCCTTTGTGCCGGAGGGCGAGCCGGTGGTGGTCCACGGCGGGGTGTCGGTCGAAGAGTTGATCGTGCCCTTTGTGAAAGTCAGTGATGTGATGGGTACCGAATGAATTCATCAGCCCCAAAGATAGGCTTTGATCGGTTCATTCAGCTTGATTGGGCGGCTGCGGCACTGAATATTCGTGCGGGCTCGGCTGGACTGGATGATCTGAATGCACGGCTCGATGCAGCCGGACTTGGCGTAGAAGCCAGGAAGAAAACACGCACCGTACTGAACCGGCTGTGGCTGGAGCCCCGCCCCGAGTTGGTCGACTACGCGGATCGTGGCGTGGCCATCCACCAGACGCAGCCGGACATTCCGGTCGCCGCGCTGTGCTGGGGCATGTCGGTGGCAACCTACCCGTTTTTTGGCAAGGTGGCGGAACTGGTGGGACGGCTATCCGCGATCCAGGGCGACTGCGCGTCCGCCGAAGTGCATCGCCGCATGAGCGAAACCTACGGAGAGCGCGAAGGCACCCGGCGCATGACCAACAGGGTTATCCAGAGTCAGGCGAGTTGGGGTACCGTAAAGCGAGTTGAAAACGGCAAGCGCGTTATCCCGCTTGCTCCAACCGTGATCGACCACGACGAACTCACGGCATGGCTGATCGAAGCCGCAGTACGTTATGTCGGCAAGCCTGTTTCCGTACCCGGCCTGCAATCGCTGCCGGTGCTGTTTCCGTTCACCCTGACGGGCTCTCTGGCCTACGTGGTGTCGAACAGTGCAAGCCTGAGCCTTCGTTCGGAAGGGCCGAGCAACCCGTTCGTCGCGTTACGCGAAACAACAATCCCCATCAAAACTCATAACTCACCCTGAAATCCAGTCGTTGCTATCCGGCATCGACTGTGCCTTGCCGGTAGAACGGGTGTAACTTTTCAGTCCCCCTCTTTTTTTACGCCTCTCTGTGCATTCGTAGCAGCATTAACCCATGGCTCAACGCGATCACGGCGTAGAACAACTCAGCCCGGAGTACCTTGGGGACTTGGAGAGGAGTGCGCTGCTGAACGTGGCGTGCAATTGGGTGCATGACCTGAAGGAAATGCGTGAGCAAGCCAATCAAAATCGGCAGCCGCTCCTTGGCACTGTTAGCCAGCGTTATCGACACCTGCCGACTACGCCCGTCGTCTTCGCTCGACTCCTTGGGTAATTCAGGCACTCAATTGCTTGGGTGGAAAATTTCCCGCCAACATAGAACCGTCTTCAATGACAATCAATGCCTTGAAGCCCTGATAATCAACATGAAAGTGCGGCACCAGCCATTTGATTCAATGGGGCATGGTTTTGGTTGCGATGGCCCGCAAACCATCAATCAGTATCATGTGCGGCACGGTAAGGGCGGCAACCACCACGAATGTGGCTTTGACAAAGGCATTGTCCAGCGTTAACGGCGTTTCAAACCCAAGGGCAACCGCCACGATCATCAACCAGGCCAGGGCCGATAGAATCGCGATTTCCAGCCACCCGTGTTTCACTTCCGGGGAGGCGCGGAATAGCATGGCAAGTTGCCGGAAATGGCGCACGCTGTGTACCAGGCAGAAGTAGATGGCAAAGGCCCACAGCGGTGGCAGCATCAAACAGATCCCGGCCAGCACCAGTACCTCGAAGGGACCGCTGGCGGGTTTCAGGCCGTCCTGAACCAGATAGGCCAGGGTTGCCAGACACCATATCGGAAAACCCGCCCATCTCAGGACATCCAGCACCCGGTGACTGCCGGATCCTGACAGGATTTCGAATAGACCGGTCACTGCGTCCGGATGAGCCACGGGAATGACCACGGCTACCAGCCCGCCATGGGCCAGAACCTGATTGGCCAGCGAGGCACGCCGGGTGGGACTGGCATCTCCCAGGCCAAAATGAAGCCAGGAGAGTATCAGGAAAATGGCCAGACCCGGTACCGGAGCCAGTTGCCAGGCGAGCAGCACGAGCAAAACACTGGCCAGATACCCGGCATAATACGCCAGTGCCCTGATCCATCCCCGCGCCAAACCCACCCGTCGCGCAACCAGACCGTCTGCGGCACCGTGCGGAATACCGGCGATGATCACAAACAGAAGGGGAACCCACGGGTCACCCGCGCTCATGCCAGACATGCCCTCACAAAAGGCCAGGCTGGCATCGCGGCTACGATGCGTAACCTCTGCCGCCAGCCATGGTTACCATTCATGAAGTCGGCCATCTCATCGCCACTGAGGGCAGTTGCCATACCCTGAAATATGCGGGGTGCCAAATGAGGATTCCGGCGTATTACCCGTAACAGGACATGATCCATCCAGCGATCAACCGAACCCGTGCAAGGGCGTGCTGTCACCGGCCTGCGCCGTGCCACATCCAGTGCCACCGCCTCGGCCTGGGTCAGTATGTGAGCGAAGGCGTAACCACTGCTTACACGCACCGCACCGGCCCGGACACCGACTGGCGTTCCCCGGCCCGTATCCCGGTCATAGGCGTACAGGAGGGGGATTTGACCCTGCTCCCGTGCGACTGTGCGGAATGAGTGAATACCGTACCGCTCGCTCAGGTAAGCACGTATCTGGTCAGCGTACCAGCACTCCGGCAGCGGATCGGGAGAGAAAACCGTGGATTCCACCAAAGCTTCGTCCTGACTAAAGGGCAGCAGATAGATGAAATGCATCCCGCAGGACTGAGTGACGCGGAAATCCATCAGGATGGCGGTTTCTGGCTCGAAGCACGGTGCTTCGCACTGTACCCGCCAGCCCAGGAAGTGCTGCAACAGGGTACCGGGTGGCGTGGGCAAGGGTCGACTGTCAAACACCTGTCCGCCATGTATGCGACCTTCTGTGGTATCTACCCGGCAAAGCTCCGAGGTACACGCCACTTGATTGGCAGAAGCCTGCACAAAACGAATGCGGGAACAGCCCTTAAGCCCCTGCAGCAGGCGTGTTTCGTAAGCCTGCGACGACAGGGCTGTGTAAGGCGAACGGGTGGAATTCTGTACGACAACCCCCTGGTCGGTGATGATTGACCAGTGGTTCCAGCGGGCGGTAGCCAGATCACGCGCCAGACTCAGTGCCGGTGCCCCGTGATCCCAGAATCCGAAAAAGTGGTCGGGACGTGGGGCACCGTTATCCACGATAACGACAGGATGGCGGGTTTGCTGGCTGAGTTGCCAGGCCAGGGTAAGCCCGGCGCAGCCTGCGCCGACCACGACATACTCCGCTGACCCCGGGCGTTGCGATAAATCAGTTTCTTGAGTGGTCATTGAATCCGGGGAGGGGAATCAGGTGCAGATGTCGCCCGGCATCATGAACCGGTTCTGCTGTGAAACGAACGGCCAGTGATTGCAAGCTGACCAGCGAGTGCCACAGTTTACCGGGGAGTCCTATGCTAACCCGCCCCCGCCACCAACAGAGACCCCGGTGCCTGAGTCGATGTCCGATGGCGCGATAGGCGAACGCCGCAACAGCGATGGCGAGGTGGCTGCGAACCGGCAGGAAGCGAAGACCGGATATCCCTGATTCATAGTACTTCTCGGCCAGTTGCAGCAGTCGGTCTACCGCCTGACTGACATCCAGTCTGACCTGCTCCAGGTTGTTTGCTGCGGCGGCAGCCACGATCTGCTCCGGTTTCACATGCCCGCACCATGAACCGGGCAAATAACGCCGCCCCATTTGTGCATCCTCCAGCACATCGCGGGCAATGTTGGTCAGTTGCATCGCAATACCGAGGTCGATCGCAAAGGCACGGGCACGAGGATCACGGGCTCCAAGCAGCGGGCACATCATCAGGCCGACCGTTCCGGCGACCCGATACGCATAACGGATCAGATCGGCCTCATCTTCGAGAGCGACCGTCAGTTGATCGCCCAGAAAACCGTCCAGCATATCGGCAAGGGCGGTCTCCGGTATTCCTGCCGACCGGGCCCACGGCTGGAATTTATCCAGTACCTGAACGTCCCGCAAGGGTACCTCACCTGAAAGCCGGGCCTGGATGGCCACCAGTTGCTGCCTGCCTTCAGTGATGCCGCTGTCGGCGACATCATCAAGATACCTGCAAAACGCATACAGACGGGCCGCACTGGCCGCTGCATGCGTCGGCAGGAAATGTTGAGCCCAGCGAAAGGTCTTGCCATATCTGGCCAGTATCTGCGAATCGTCCAGCCTGTAGCTAACAGGCAGTTTCTCATCAATGACCGCTATACTGGTTTCTTCGGGTTCGTTCCGGTTTTCTGCTGCACTGTTCATGTTGCGCCAAACTGATGCCTGACCAGTCGCTCGACCACTTTGGCCGAGGACAGAACCCCCGGCAAGCCGGCTCCAGGATGAGTACCCGCACCGACAAAATAGAGATTATTGATTGCCGGATCCCGGTTATGATACCGAAACCAGGCCGATTGCCAGAAAGTCGGCGCGATGGAAAAACCGGCTCCGAATCGTGACCGGTATTGATCGCGGAAATCACGCGGGTCCATCCAGAAATCTTCCCGAATGGTATTTTCGAGGTCAGGTAGCACCGTACGGGACAGGGCACTGACAATACGGTCGCGCAGACGCGAACCTTCCTGATCCCAGTCTATATCCGCCCTGAGGTTTGGTACCGGGCACAGCACATAAAAACTGTCACACCCGTGCGGGGCAAAGCTCGGGTCAGTCGCGGTGGGCCGGTGTAAATAGAGCGAGAAATCGTCGGCCAGTACGCCGCGGTCAAAGATATCGCGCAGAAGGGTACGAAACCGGTCACCGAACCATATGGTGTGATGGGCAACCTCTGGATAGGTACAGGAGGTTCCGAAGAACAACACAAAAAGGCCCATGGAATAATTGGTGAGCGACTCCGGCAGGAGTCTGCCGCTCCGCAGGGAGGCAGTGTCAGCCTTGGGCATCATTTCCCGGTAAACCGTAGGTGGGTCGGCATTGCAGATCACCAGGTCGGCCGACAGGGTTTCACCTGACTGAATTCGCACCCCGGTTACCCGATTACCGGTCAGTACAAAGGACTCCACGTCCGTTCCAAGCATGACCTGCACACCTTGTCGGTGCATCAGTTCCGTCATCGCCTGCACCAGACGACCGGTTCCACCCATACAGAAGTGAATACCCCAGTGTCGTTCGAGAAAATGAATAAGGGTATAGATGCTGGTAGTCGAGAAGGGATTTCCTCCGACCAGCAGGGGATGGATGCTGAATACCCGCTGCAGCGACGGATCCCTTATGTATTTTTCAACCATACTGGATACGGTTCGGTAGCAACCAAGGCGTATCAGTTGCGGAGTTTGCGCCAGCATGTCCCTAAAGCGTAGAAAGGGCCGGTCAGCCAGTTAAACAAATCCTACCTCGAAAATTTTTCGGGATGCCTCCAGCAGGCACTGATAACCGTGTATGTCAGCCGGATTGAAAGCGGCGATCTGCCGCTCCATTGCAATCATGTCAGCGCAATAGTCAAACTGACGTCCGTCGCTGAAATGGAAGCGGTACCAGGGATCCAGGGCAACCATTCGTACCACGTCAGATAGCTGCTCTCCAAACAGGGCAAATAATTCTTCAAACAGGAAGGGGGCCGTGATGACGGTGGGGCCTGCATCATGTCGGAAACCACCACGTTCAAAAACCTGTGCCCGCCCCCCCAGGGCACCGAGCCGTTCCGTCAGGGTGACGTGATGCCCGAGTGCCCTCATGCGCAGGGCAGCAGCCATACCGCCGAATCCACCACCGACAACGACAACCGAAAGGGGTGAACTTAAAGACATGGTTGAGGCCCGGCGGCCATGATGCCGTCCCATGAAGTTGGCTTTTCAGTGCCGTGATACCCGGACGAAATGCCATTGGCTGGTGCCTTCCCGATATCGGCCCTGCGATCCAGCAGATAACGGCGCAATGGCTCAACGGCCCTGCGAAGCGACTGGCTGGCCGGATCCAGCGGAATGTCCCGATCCTGGACTTCAGTCCCAAGTCGTTCCTGAGCACGCAGGATCGCGTCAGACTGACGGATTCTTTCAGTCCACTCAGTTGCTCCCTTTACATCCTCGGAGGCAAGCCAGGTGTCAAACTGGTGCTGTGTCCCATTAACCAGAGACTCGCGGAAACAGACTACTACGGCATTGGGACGACGGTGCAAGAGATCGGAGCCTGCGGATGACTTACCCTTTTGCCGGGTGAAATTGTTGATATCGTTGGCGATTTGATAGGCAACCCCGACCCTCTCCAGGAATGGGTTGACTCCGGTCAGAGCCTGTTCCTGCCCTGCAAGGATGGCAGCCCCCTCGAAGGGAGCACTGAATAACGGAGCTGTCTTGCCTGCTGCAAGCACACGGTACTGCTGCCAGTTTGGGTAGGAACCCCGATGCACATCCAGTACTTGCCCTGCGGCCATGGTGGCCACGGATCTGGCGAGTACCGCAGATAACCGCCCTGCCTTGGCCGGTTCCACCGAATCTTCGCTGATACTGGCAAAAGCAGAGGCGATCAACCAGTCCCCGAGGCAGAGGGCAATGCCCGGCCCAAACCGGTTCCACACCGTGGGGTGGCCACGCCGCAGTGGATCCTCATCGCACAGGTCGTCGTGAATGAGGGATGCGTTATGTAACAATTCGATACTGCAGGCCCACGCGGAGGCCGGTTTCCGGGCAACCTGCAGAGCTTTACAGGCGTCGAGTGCAGCCAGACCGCGCAGTTGCTTGCCGGATGTAGAGAAATGGTGAAAGGCTGCCTTGTGAAGGGGGTGATTGGGGGGAGGAAGTCTTTCCTCGATGAGACGGACAAGCGGCTGGTTCATTGTATTAGCCTCTCAAAACTGCTGTACTAACGTGGCCGATTAAATCGGATTTATTATGCTTTTCACGTTCAACGGTCTCCCGGGCCAGTGCCGGCTGGCTGGTTATTGCCAGCCGGTCTGAGCAAGGGATACGTCAGTAAAGCTGGGGCTTTGCAGATTCCCGGCTGGCTACATTCCAGATAATGACGCCAAAGGCAATCTTGTTCAGTACATCAGCAAGGTTGTAGGCGATATTGAGTCCTGCCATGCTTTCCTTGGCATCAATGCCCACCAGATACCCGATTACGTAGCCTACCGGGTAGATGGCCCAGCCGAAGGTTACGATCCAGCGCATGAGTGAAAACGCTGATCTGACAGACTCGGGGGACTGGGTTGCATTCACTTGACCGGCTTCACCGGCGAAAATTTCATACAGGATGTAGATCCAGCCAGCCATGCCAATGATGAATGCTGGCCATACTGCCATATACCCGGCTTCACCCAGGAAACCACCTACCAGCATTACCAGGGTACCAAGGGTTAGGCGCCAAAATATACCTGCCCGCACCTCGGTGATCGCAGAGAGTATAAGGTAGAACTCGATCATCAACAGGGGTACGGTAATCAGCCAGTCGATGTACCGAAATACGATCGGGGTATCGCCGGTCGAGACCCACACTTCACGCATGTAGAAGTAGTGAACGGCTGCCACCAGAGTGACCAGCCCCGATACCAGAAGCGATGTCTTCCATTTTCCCGCAACCCGTTGCGTCTCGATGAAGAAGAAAACCGTTGCGGCGACCAGGGCCATTGATATAAGCCAGAAGGATATGCCGACGAAGTCGTCAGGCTTTAGGTTCTCACCATGAGCCATCGCTGTCGAAGTCGCGAATAGCCCAATGGCAAGGGCGGACATTGAGGAAATTTTTCTTGTCATTGGATGATTCTCCGAGAGTTGATTATTTCTGAATTGATCTCTGGTATTCCACATTTTCGTCAGGTTATTTCAAACCGCATGGAATTTTCTGGCTGAACCTGCATACCCATCCTGATCATTATTGCAACAAGGAACCTGAATACCGGTAACCACGATAGCCTCCAGACCTCTCAATGACGACTTTTTACCGTCAGAATCCTGTGGGGGAGAAGTTTGCAAACTGACTTCGGAAGGCATCCAGCGTCTACAATTTTGCAGACGACTATGGATTTTTCCTAAAATTTTTGGGTACGTATTCACGACACTGTTAGCAAGGTTTTCAGGCTATGAAAGCCAGTTCGCGCTAGTGAAACTACCTTTGATTCCATACGCGACCTGACAGACTCGGGTGCAGGTGAAAAGTTCGGTGAACCTTCGTCTGATTGCACTGGTACGGCAAGACTTTTCCGGACAAAAAATCAGGCGGCTTTTCGTTGCTCTTGGTCGAACTCCAAAGGCGTTCGATACCCCAGGGTCGAATGTTTGCACCTCCAAAAATCGCCGGGAATCTGTCGTAGCCCGGAACGCCCGTCGGGTCTTGCAGCGCAGAGACCGCTCCCGCATCAGCCGTGCGATCCGGATCCGGCTGAAACGGGGACTGATGTTGCTAAATGAAGGCGTACTTCACGGCACTTGGCGTGCAAAGTACACCGCCGCCTTTTTTTAAGCCGCCATTCCGCATCCCTCACCCGGAATCGGCATATAAAGCGACATAGCACTCGCCGAGCAGTGTGAGGAGGGCTTTTTGGGCTCTGGTCAGTCCGTGTGCCCGGTACTGGAGGCAGATACTGTCTCGATCCGCCATTCTGCATCCCTCACCCGGAATTGGCATATAAAGCGACATAGCGGTCGCCGAGCAGTGTGAGGAGGGCTTTTTGGGCCGCAGTCAGGCCCACGACGAAGGTCTTGAGGGATGAGACGTGCAGGACGCTGATGTCAATGAACGACTGAAAAACCCGGCGGGCCGTGGGGCGCGGGTTGGGTTTGCCCTTCTGGTCGGGACAGGTTTGCTGGCTGTGCTGCAAGGCCTGACGTACCCGCCATTGCACCGCCGCATACACCAGCAGACACAGGGTCATGATGGCCATCAGGGCCATGATGCGCCGGGGCGTTTTCAGGAACAGGGTCGAGG
>SXGT01726659.1_pt1 | contig 11838 bp, 6 predicted proteins | sample 3176221 | NCBI WGS metagenome assembly SXGT01 (sample SAMN11356862, study PRJNA531348) | freshwater metagenome | isolation source: freshwater sample F1-120 | place: China: Fuxian Lake, Yuxi | collected 2017-12-25
AAGTTCTTCCATGGTTTGTCGGCTAGGGCGATTTTCAAAAATGGCCATTTCCAGCACATCAAAGCGATTTTGTAAGGTACCTAAAACCGGTAAATAATTATCGACCACAAAATCCATAATGGCATACAACACAAATCCAGGACCTTTGGCTAAATGCTGCGGCATGGTATGGCAACGCTCGCGCACCACGCTTAAACTGCGTGAATCCCCGTGTCTTACCGTGACTAAAAATTTCGGACCGACAAACACGTGCGTTTCGCCAAATTCTATGGCATCTCCATTCAAATTAACCGTTTGTAACACCATAAATAAGGTTTCGCCATATTCTTCAATCTTAGGGCGTTGATGCGCCGAGCAAGCATCTTCGACGGCGAGTTCATGTAGCCCGAACTCTTCCTGAATTTTGCGTAACAATTCGGTATTGGCTTCGCGTAAGCCCAACCAAATAAATGTGCCTTCTTCTTGGATGACCTCGCTGATATCTTCGATGGTCACTTCACCTATACTCACCCCTTTTTGATAGGCTAGGCAACGCATAATCATTGTGTTATTTATCATAGTTTCTCATTCAAAAAGGTATTATTTGGCTATTGTAATAGACGGGGCACCTTGTTGTGCAAGGTCAGTAATGGTCATTTGAAAAATCTGGTACAGCAAACGAAAACCTTCGCGATTCCAGGGATAACCCGTTTCGGGGGGCAGCGAATAGTATTTGCCTGCGTGCAAAATATTGAGTTCCGCCAGTTCGGGTTCCATTTCAGAGACGTTGATCTGCATGGTTTGGGCGGGGTTTTCAGTAATACTGGGAGTTTTTGGATGTTTATTCACGAGGTATTCGGGGTCATCGCTAATGGATAAGCCAATAAAATTTAGGACATTATGAAAACTGCGTAAGCGAAAAAAACCATGAATTGGCCAATTGCCTCCTGGAAATCCAGGCCGAATATCGATAGCAATATCATTATTGGCATTGTTATCTGCTTCCTCGTGTAAGCGCTGGCGTTCGGCATTACTCAGTAAAGAGGGATCATAATTGGTTAGCACCACGCGCCCAAGCACGTGTTTAGTTAATTGAACGGTAGCATCGCCTGGAGCATAGCTGAGTTTGAACTCTTTTTGCAGTTCCATGAGTTGTTCTGGTGTGATGCCCGCACTGGGGAGTTGCCAATGTTGTTCAAATTGCAAGGGTTCAACAAACAGTTGATTATTATCTTGGATGGAGGAAATATGCGATACCACTTGTCTAAAACGGGTATACCCTTGAATATCCTTGGGTTTATTTAAAAAGATGCCATTCAGTTCTGCTGTATGTGAGTGCAGTTCTCCGGCCAATAAGCGTAAGATTAAATCGACGTCGGCACCTTGGCGCAATAACATCGTCAATTTATTTTCCTGAAACGGGGTTAACAAGCGGCGGGTAAATTCTTCACCCTCAATGGGTACGATGCTAATGGTGGGGTTTTCTGAAACTGATCCTCCAAACACGGGCAACAACATACCACCACTTTCGCCCGTGAGTGCTGGCGTCGCTCCGGCATTAAATTGAAAGTTAAAAGTGGCCGCAATATTGGAAACCCCGGTGAAATGCAGGGGTTGATGTTGATGCGCACGCGCAATATTTAATAATAATTGTTTAGAAAGAATATCGGTCACCGATTTATCGTAGGCAATCACCGCATGATCCAGCGCAATAGGCGAAAGACACCCGCTTAGACCTGTGGCGCAACATAAGCTTAAGCGCAGTAAAAATCGTTGAATGTATGTGTTCGAGCAAGTAAGAGCCATAAGTATGCTGCAGACGAAGCTAATCTGAAGCGCTAATTATATGGGATTAAATGTCTTAGAATTTAAGCATGTGCATAAAAAATGAAAATCACACTGTTACGGTGAATTGAGGGCGCAGTTATGCGGATTTACTTAGCAATAACTGTAATAGTTAGATCTCAAAATATCACAATGGCGGCATAGTTTAGCGTCGCAAATCCCAGTGCTAAAACGTATACTACGCTTGACAAAAATATAGATACTTATTAGCATACAGCCTGTATCTAATTTCAAGATGTATATATCTAACAATTAGATATAGAAGTTTGCTATTACTGCTAGAACAGTAAAAATGAGCGTTTCAAGCGCTCATTTAATCCAAGCTGACCGGACAACCGGAAGCCAGTGATCCCCCTTCGGGGGGCACTGGTTTTTTTTTGTCAAAAATTTTGTCTAGCCCTGGGTTTTACACTCTACTTTGATAGGAACACTCATGACACATTGGTATACAGATAATTCTCAGACTATTGGTCATACACCTTTAGTCAAACTCAATCGCGTAGTGGATGATGCCTCCGCCAACGTCTTCGCAAAAATTGAAGGTCGCAATCCTGGTTATTCGGTCAAATGTCGCATAGGCGTCGCGATGATTAACGATGCCGAGCGTAGAGGCCTACTGACGCCAGGCAAAGAACTGGTTGAACCGACCAGCGGTAATACTGGTATTGCTCTGGCGTTTGTCGCCGCGGCCCGCGGCATTCCGTTAACCTTGACTATGCCTGAAACCATGAGTTTGGAACGCCGCAAATTATTAGTGGCTTATGGTGCCAAATTAGTCCTGACAGAGGGTGCTAAGGGCATGAAGGGAGCGGTCGCAAAAGCCGAAGAAATAGTGGCCAGCGACCCCAATCGCTACGTATTGCTGCAACAATTTGAAAACCCCGCAAATCCAAAAATACATGAAGACACCACCGGACCGGAAATTTGGCAGGACACCGACGGGCAGATTGATATTTTTGTTTCGGGGGTCGGGACTGGAGGCACCATTACTGGGGTTTCGCGTTACCTCAAACATACCCAAGGTAAAAAAATACTGACTATCGCTGTGGAACCGAGTGCTAGCCCGGTGCTCAGCCAGCAACGTGCAGGCTTACCGTTAGCGCCAGCCCCACATAAAATTCAAGGTATAGGTGCTGGCTTTATTCCCAAAATTTTAGATCTGGACTTAATCGACAGTATCGAGCAAGTCGATAACGATGAGGCCATCGCCTATGCCCGCCGCTTAGCGCGGGAAGAGGGCATTATTGCTGGGATTTCCTGTGGCGCAGCAGTGGCCGCGGCGGTTCGTGTCGCTAAACGCCCAGAACACATAGCAAAAAACATTGTGGTGATTTTGCCGGATTCTGGCGAACGTTATTTGAGTTCACCATTATTCGAAGGCGTGTTTGACGCAGGAGGTCTGTCGGTATGACCGCAGATGATTTGCAGCATAACGGTTATGACTGGGGAATAGATTCCCTAGTCAAACAATTAGCCGAACTGCGTGTGCATTCTCTTGAGCAGCGCCAACGTCGGGATAAGCCACCCAAGCTCCCCGCGCGGCGTGAGTTACGCAAAATATTGGAAAGCCTTGGCGCGGTGCTGTTTCCCAATCGTTTAGGTTTACCCGATCTAAACGATGAAGGTATCGATTATTTTGTCGGCCATACCTTGGATAGTCTGTTGCGGGAATTATATAAACAGATCCGCCGCGAGTTGCAGTTTATGTCGGGGACTGAGGGCATCGATCTAGATGCTCATCAACAGGCCGTGACGATTACGCGGCAATTTGCTGCGAGTTTGCCCAAAATCAGAAAATTATTGGACAGTGATTTACAAGCGTCCTATGAAGGCGATCCAGCTGCACGCACTCCCGATGAAGTTTTAGTGTGTTATCCCGGCATTACCGCCATTATTCACCAACGTTTAGCGCATGAACTGTTTAAGTTAGGCGTGCCGATGGTGGCGCGTTTAATCACTGAATTGGCGCATTCGGCCACCGGGATTGATATTCATCCCGGTGCGCAAATTGGGCACAGCTTTTTTATTGATCACGGCACGGGCGTGGTCATTGGGGAAACCGCGGTGATTGGCAATCATGTGCGTGTTTACCAAGCGGTGACCTTGGGCGCTAAACGCTTTTTAAAAGCCGAGGATGGCAGCTTGCTTAAAGGCAATGCCCGGCACCCTATCGTAGAAGATAACGTAGTCATTTACGCAGGCGCTACGATTTTGGGACGCATTACGATTGGACAAGGCTCGACCATCGGCGGCAATGTGTGGTTAACCCACAGCGTTCCGCCATACAGCCATGTCTCGCAAGCGAGTGTTCGTAGTGAATTATTCGATGGTGGGGCAGGTATTTAGTGACCGCCCCACTATGCTTTTGCAACCCGGTCTCACGACCATTTTTATAAAATACCAGAGGAAAAACCATGACTGATATACATGACGCTCATACTGCCTTAGGCGATGTTGCTGCTCGCACGCTCTCGAATGCCACTAAAACGGTACCCATGCTCTCGACCATCACACCAAGATGGTTAGTACATTTGATGCAATGGGTGCCAGTTGAAGCGGGTATTTACCGTGTAAATAAAGTGAAAAACGAAACCAGCGTCGCGGTGGATTGCTCGAGCCTAGATGAAAAAGTATTACCCCAAACCTTCGTAGATTATGAAGAATGGGGTCGTGAATACCGTTTAAATGCAGTGAATACCGTACTCGATATTCACACTCGGGTTTCGGATTTATACAGCAGCCCACATAACCAAACCCACGAACAATTACGTTTAACTATTGAAACCATCAAAGAACGGCAAGAAAGCGAATTGATTAACAACGCTGAATATGGCTTGTTAAACAATGTGGCAGAGTCTCAAAAAGTACAATCGCGCACCGGCGCACCTACTCCAGACGATTTAGATGAATTGATTGCTAAAGTTTGGAAAGAACCTGCGTTCTTCTTAGCACATCCACGTGCCATTGCAGCGTTTGGTCGTGAAGCAACGCGTCGTGGTACACCGCCACCTACCATTGGCTTATTTGGTTCACAATTCATCACTTGGCGCGGAATTCCGTTAATTCCAACTGACAAATTAAAAATCGTCAACGGTAAAACCAATATTTTACTGCTACGCACTGGCGAAAGTCGTCAAGGTGTGGTCGGTTTATATCAACCTAATCTGACCGGCGAATTGAGCATGGGATTGTCTGTGCGCTTCATGGGTATTAACCATAAAGCCATTGCCTCTTATCTTGTTTCACTTTACTGTTCTTTGGCGGTATTAACCGAAGATGCGCTTGGCGTATTAGAGAACGTGGAAGTGGACAGGTACTATGACTACAAGTAATTTTAACACTCACAATCCGTCGGAGAGTGTCTTGGATGGCACCTCAGAGTTGTATAACTCTGGTTTACCGGATATTGGGGAATTGACGCAGCTGGCGAATCAACTGTTTCATAGCTTACCCTGTGATGGTTCACGTATCACCAGCTTGACGCAAGAACTAAAAGCAGAAGTGCCGCCTGCGCAGCAATCCTATACCGATCCTGCGATTGTTGAATTGGCCATTCCCAATGCTTTGGACTTGCAAAAAATGGCGCATGTGGATTTGAGCAATCCGGCGAGCACAACCAATTTTTACTTTTTGGAAAATGCTGAAAGCCATGCGCGTCATGGCCGCTCGCGTGACTTTGGTTCGATTCGTTCACCGGGAAATACCCCGGGGGCTGCGGATAAGTCCCTGCTAGCAGGCGTGTCCGCACAGGAATTTGGCTTACCTAATGCTATTGATTGGCAAAGCTTAAGTGCACCGCGTTTTGATAACGCGACTTTGCCTAGCCAGGCCAGCATTCCGAGTAGCCATTCCAGTTTGCCCAGTGGTACCCCGGATTTTTACTTTTTGCAACATGCGCATGCACCGCAAGCGACTGCAAGTGCGGCGCCGTTGCAAAATGTACATGCAGGCTTTGATATCAATGCGGTACGTCGCGATTTTCCGATTCTGCAGGAGCGGGTCAATGGCCATCAATTAATCTGGCTGGATAATGCGGCCACTACGCAAAAGCCAAATGCAGTGATCAAGCGTATCAGTGAATTTTATGAGCATGAAAACTCTAATATTCACCGCGCTGCCCATACTTTGGCGGCACGTGCCACCGATGCCTATGAACACGCACGTAATGTCGTGGCACGCTTTATCCATGCGCCGTCGGCAGAAAACATTATCTTTGTGCGTGGCACGACTGAAGCGATCAACTTAATTGCTCAAAGTTGGGGACGGCAAAATATTCAGCAAGATGATGAAATCGTCATCAGTTGGTTAGAACATCACGCCAATATTGTGCCGTGGCAAATGTTATGTGCGGAAACGGGCGCGAAATTGCGCGTGGCTCCGGTAGATGAGGATGGGCAGATCATTCTGGCGGAGTATCAGAAACTGCTTAATAGCCGCACTAAATTGGTGTCGTTTACGCAAGTGTCGAATGCGCTAGGCACCGTAACACCTGCGCATACCATGATCGAAATGGCGCAACGTGCAGGTGCTAAAGTATTGCTGGATGCTGCACAATCGATCTCGCATTTACCAACCGATGTCCAATCCTTAAACTGTGATTGGCTGGTATTTTCCGGGCATAAAGTCTTTGGACCCACCGGGATTGGTGTAGTTTACGGTAAGGCAGAACTGCTGGAATCCATGCCACCGTGGCAGGGTGGCGGCAATATGATCGAAGACGTGACCTTCGAACATACTGTTTACCAACCTGCACCAGCACGTTTTGAGGCGGGCACTGGGAATATCGCCGATGCGGTAGGTTTAGGGGCAGCGTTAGAATACGTCGAACGCTTAGGGATTAGTAATATTGCGCACTACGAGCACGAATTATTACTCTACGGCATTGAAAGCCTCAAACGTATCAGTGGAGTGCGCTTAATCGGTACTGCCAAAGAGAAAACCAGCGTGTTGTCTTTTGTGTTGGACGGACATAACACTCAGGAAGTGGGTGCGGCCTTAAATCGCTATGGCATTGCCGTACGTTCTGGTCACCATTGCGCGCAACCTATCTTGCGTCGCTTTGGATTGGAAAGCACCGTGCGACCTTCATTGGCGTTTTATAACACCCATGCGGAAATCGACCAGCTAGCCAGTGCGATTCGCAGCATCAAAAGCGGGCAGAATTTTTAAACTGCTGCATACATCGGCAATACGGGCATTTATCCCGTATTGCCGCATCTTGACTGTACCAAGTCCTCCTTTTGCAAATGTCCCACGGGCATGCTATTTCAAACCTATATCCTAATTTAAGATATAACCATCTAATAATACCGTTTTATTTTGGATAAAAACTTTTCTAAGATATGTTCCAAGCTTGTTGGAACCGTTAACGCATTCGGTTCGCATGAGTGGTATGCATCAGACTCATATGGAAGATATCTCCCTCGTTTGTACATGGAGTTTTTGTGGCGGATTATGTATCCGCCTTTTTTTTAGAGTGCGATTTTGTATACCGATAACCTTTAATCTGCGGCGCAAAGGAGATAAGTATGCCCCTACAACAATTAGTTGAATATTTTAATGATCGCTTTGAAATAGAGCATCAATCCCATTTCAGACCACTTATGCTTGAAGATGGCATCGCCAGTGCCTTGTTTGGCGCGATTCGCATCAACAGCCAATTCACCGCCTTAAGACAAACCAAGCAACCCGAGCTGATCAGTGGCTATGCTGCCCAAATTGCGGTGACTACCTATGATCCAACCACCTTGCCCCAGCAACAGCTAGAGCATTTACTTGAACCCAGTAAAAGCCAGGGACTCGCGTTTGAATCCATCGTTAACTTTGACCGCTTAGCACGTACTGTGCACATGCTCAATTTTTTGCCGACTTCACATCTGCAACACACCTTGTTTATGGAAGTGGATCCACGGCATATTTTGGGTATCAAAGCAGATCACGGTGCCTATTTTGAAGAGATCATTGCCAAATGCGGTTTGGAAAACCGCAATATTGTGATCGTCACCAGTTTAAACGTCTATGGCACCAAATATTATCAAGGATTGAAACAAGGTTTGGAAAACTACCGTGCGCGTGGTTATCAAATTGGATTGCGCTTAAATTACTTAGCCAATGGCAATCCGCTGGTGGATTACATTGCGGAAGCACAACCCAACTACGTTATTCTGTCCGCGCGTAATCTCGAAGAACAGCTCCCTAAAGCGCAAGTGTTAGACACCTTGCAAGCAGTGCAAGCCCGTGCCGAGGCAATCGGCGGGAAAGTAGTCTTGCAACATGTACACGAAAAACACTTTGATCAACTCGCGCGCGAAAGTGGTGTGGAGCTGGTCGCAGGCAATTACTACCGCTCGATCGCTTACAACTACCGCAATCACCTGCACTTAAATGGCTACAATCTTGCGGTGTTGCATCACTAGTATTTAGTCAATTCAATAATTTTTGGCGTAACAATGATAAAAACCGTTCGTGGTGAACTAGTCGAACCATGAACCACAAAGCCATTCGACAGGCTCATGGCGAACGGAATATTTTAGTACCCGTCAAATAAGATCAACTAACTACTTAAGTAAACTTTGGCGTGTGCTACCCTTTACTTAGCTCAAGTAAGCCACGAAAGCCACTGAGCAAAGATGTATTTAAATCTCCTTGATTTATTAAACTCAGCATGCCATAATCCCCGCGTATTTAAATAGTCGACAGATTTAGTTTATTGAATATTAATGCAATTTTCATAAACTCCGCCGCCTGTAAATGCCCAGTTCTTTTAAGGAAGGAAACGTTTTTTTTAAACTACCGTGTGTCACTTTCACACCCTCTGCCAAGCCTAAGGCAGGGAGAACATCACCCCCGGTATTTTATATCTCCGCAGTATCCCTAAGCAGTCAGGACTTGTCTTGCATTGCCCCAACCTCTTGGTATCTCGTTTGGGACAGTTGTAAACCGGAAGTTATAACTAAACTCGCAACAAGCGAGGAATGAGCTAGCCGTTTTTCTCAAGGTAATTCGCGTCTTAAACTAAGCCCGCGTTACCGCCTCCTTGTTTGCCTACTTCATACCATCCCAGTGTGGTGGACAATTTTCTTGTATTCAATCATGGGGGTTCCGTGAGCGTAAATAAGGTGTTTAAACAAAAAACGATTTATCTGGCCATTGTAGCTGCAGGTGTGGCTTTTAACCCGCTGTCTGGCTTGGCTGCGACCGTCAGTGTTAACGGTGCTGCCGGGGCAAACGGTATTAATGGCACCGACGGCAATCCCGGAACAGCGGGTGCGAATGGTGCAGCCGGGGAACTTGGTAATGCTGATGCTTCGGGGAATACTGATAGCGCTAATTCTGCAACGGCTTATGGTGGAAGTGGTGGTCGAGGCGGTGATGGCGGCAATGGCAATGCTAACCGAGCCAATGGCGGTAATGGCGGGAATGCGGGTAATGGTGGCGATGCTATTGCCTATGCGCTGACCCATGCCAGTGGTAGTGATATTGCTTTTGCGCAAGCGCAAGCCATTGCAGGTATAGGGGGGAGTGGCAGTGATGGCGGACTCGCCAGGGCAGGTGGAATTGATGGTTTATCCGGTTTAGCCGGAAACGGCGGTAATGCCACGGCCACGACACAAATTAACCATAGCGGTACGGGTTATGCCAGAGCTTATGGTTCTGCAAGTGGAGGCAGTGGTGGCAATGTCAATAATTTTAATTTTGGTGGCGGTGGTGGTACGGGCGGCAATGCCCAGAGCACTTCTAGCGGAGTGGCTACAGGTAACAGTGAAGTTTACGTATCTGATTCAGCGCAGGGAGGTTATGGTGGGGCTGGTAGTTATTTTGGTGATCCTGGCACCTCACCCGGGGGACAAGGAGGGACGGCTACTTCAAGTGCGGCGGGCAGTAATGCTGGATCACGATCTGTAGATGTAACCAGCACGGCCACAGGTGGTCGAGGAGGCGTAGCTCATACAGCAGGTAACGCTAGTGGCAATGGTGGACAAGCTACTGCGACAGCGACTGGCAGCTCTTCCGGGGGTGGCAGGGTGTTTGTGAACGCCAACCAAACGGGTGGCGATGGTGCAGTCAATGGCGGCAACGGTGCGGATTCAACGATAAATAACGCGGTCTCAGGTTCTACCAGTGGTCAGTTATATTTGCGGCAAAGTGCCAGTGGCGGTAAAGCGGGCGATGGCGCGGATGTCGCCGCGACGGCAGGTAATGCGGTGGCTAACTTAACAGCAAGCAATCCAGGCGGTGGTGATTTAGAGATTGCTAACAATGCTTATGGAGGAGCTGGAAGTAATACTAACGCCGCCGTGGGCGGTAATGGCGGCAGCGCCAATGCCAGCGCTAGCGGAAGTAACACGAATGCGAGTAGGCTAAGCATTTCGAGTTCTGCTAGAGGTGGTGTCGGTGGTGCGGGTAGCCTAGGTGGTGGTCAGGGAGGACAAGCCACTACGAGTGCGAGTGGCAGTTCCAGTGGCGGTGGTAGTGTTAATGTCTCGGTAACTCAAAATGGCGGTGACGGCGGGTACGGAGGCGATACCAATCCTGGAGGTCAGGGTGCGGATAGTATTTTGACCAATGCCGTGAATGGCTCAACCAGTGGTTCGCTGTCACTCAACCAAGCTGCCTATGGCGGTGCGGCTGGTGGGAGTATAGCAGGCAATGCTGGTCTAGCGGGTAATGCCAATTCCAACTTAAGTTTTACTGATGCACAGGCCCAAACTTTATATCTCTTTAACTCTGCATATGGCGGTACAGGTGGCTTTGGCAATGTCGCTAGTGTGGGTGGTAGCTCAACGAGTCAAAGTAATGGCGCATCTACTAGTAACGCCGAAGTCAATATTTATGATTACAGCCAAGGTGGTAGTGGCGGTTATATAGCTTCTGTAGGTTCAGCCGCACAGGGGGGCGTTGCCAGCTCAGCAGCTGCAGGTAGCAATGCTGGCGCACAAGCTGTCAATGTCAACAGTTTTGCTCGCGGCGGAGCAGGTGGCAATGCCAGTGGTGCAGGTAACAATGCTGGCGACGGTGGGACGGCAACTGTTTCCGCCAGCGCCAGCTCTACTGGTGGTGGGAGAGTCAGCAGTATTGCCAATCAAACAGGTGGTGATGGGGGAGCGGGTACAAATGGCGCCAATGGCGGCAAAGGTGCCGATGCTACGATGACTAATGCCGTTTCAGGAACTAGCAGTGGTTTGATCTTTTTAAATCAAAATGCGCTGGGCGGTTCAGGTGGCAGTAGTGATGGCGGCTTGGCAGGCTTGGCGGGGAATGCAACAGCCAATTTAACCTTGAGTAATCCCGGTGCGAATAGTTTAACGACCAGCAATAATGCTGATGGTGGCCGTGGTGGTAGTGCTACCACAGGCACTACCGCGAATGGCGGTCAAGCGCATGCCAATAGTACGATTAATTCGACTGCCGATGCGCAAGCTATCGATATTTCTGATACGGCAAATGGTGGCATAGGGGGGTATAGCAACGGCACGAATGTTATTGGCGGAACAGGTGGTATCGCCAGCAGTCAAACCGTTGGCACGGCCAGCGCGAATAGTAAGGTTGACGTCTCCAGTTCGGCTACGGGTGGGGTCGGCGGTGGCTATTATTATAGTGGTAATGCTAGCGATGGCGGCCAAGGCGCAACGGCGAATGCGCAGGCGACTGGCAGTAATGCAGGAACCGAGCAAGTGCATACGACCAGCGCAGCCACAGGCGGCAGTGGCGGTAATGCTTATGGGGTAGGCCATCGTGCAGGTGATGGTGCCACTGCCACAGCACAAGCGAGCGGCAGTTCTTCCGGGGGCGGCCATGTGACGGTCACGGCGAATCAATCTGGTGGAAACGGCGGCTTTGGTAGCAATGGCGCAGATGCGGGTAACGGCGCAGATGCAACCATTAACAATGCCGTTAGCGGAACGACTAGCGGGGTACTGTCTTTACTGCAAGGCGCGACCGCAGGCTACGGCGGGGATAGTGATAGTGGCTTATCTGGCCTAGCAGGCAATGCTAGTTCCAGTTTAAGTTTTA
>SXGT01192149.1_pt1 | contig 11836 bp, 14 predicted proteins | sample 3176221 | NCBI WGS metagenome assembly SXGT01 (sample SAMN11356862, study PRJNA531348) | freshwater metagenome | isolation source: freshwater sample F1-120 | place: China: Fuxian Lake, Yuxi | collected 2017-12-25
CATGTCGCCGAGTTGCGACAGCACCGGATCGCCCGGCACCAAACTGACGATCAGGAACACGATCAGCGTCGCCAGCAGCGCCATGACGAAAGTGGCGACGATCCGGCTGGTCAGATAGCGAAGCATGGGCGCGGCATGACGGCGTTACGACTTCCCAGAGATGCGCTGCTTGGCGTTCGCGCCGTCATCGCGCAGTCGTTTGAGCGTATCCACCGCGGCAACCTCGTTGGCATGGGCGTACTGCCCCTGCAGTTCCTCGACGGCCAGAGCGCCGAGAGCCTGGGCCTCACCGGCACGGAGACGTTCACCATCAACGGCGTATCCGACATGGTGCCGCGTGCACTCCTCACCGTCGAGCTCGGCGATGGCCGTCAGTTCCAGGTGCAGTCGCGAATCGACGGCCCCAACGAGCTGAACTACCTCAAGAACGGCGGCATTCTGCCCACCGTGCTGCGTCGCCTCTACAAGGAGAGCGCCAGCAACTGATGGTTAGCCGACACCACCCCGCGGTACGGAGATCCGGTGCCCCTCCGTACCGCGGGGTTTCCGTGTGGGGTGGTGCGATTACGCTGAAAAGATCACCCCACTCAGGAGTCCCTGTGAGAGCGTCATCGCGCAGGAAAGCCATCTGCCTCGTTGCTGGATCCATCGGCATGTGTGCCATCGCGAGCCCGGCGCTTGGCACAATCTGGACCGCAACCTACTACCCCATCACCAGCGGCAGCGCCGCCCCAGCATCCACCTCGTGGCAGTCGCCCATCGGCGTGGCAACCACGGCATCGGGTGTGCCCGGCGTGTTCTACCGCGCCAATAACAAGTCGATTCAGGTCATCACCAAGGGCTCGGCAACGGCTGCGTGGCCGTCCAAGGCGAGATAGTGGCTGGCGGCATCGGGGGCCATCGCGGCCCCGATGCTCGGAGCCGCGATGTGGACCACCGGGTCCGGTGGGGCTTTGCGCGCAGCATCAGGCTCACGCCTCGCCCAGTCGGGCGCGGTCACGACCCGCAGCATCAACCCGCCGGTGAACCCGGTGTACAACCCCCGACCTCGGGTTCCGGCACGATGCTCATGGGTCCCGTGTCATCGGGCGCCGCCTGGTACGGAATCGCAGGGGCCAAGACCGATGGCAGCGGCGCGCGCGCGTTCGGTGGCCTGATGCGCGCAGGGCAGGTTCCAGTGAACCTGCTTCCGTTCGAGGCCAACGCGGGAGCGGAACCGATTATTGCCGAGGGAGCCGACTCCACGGGCAACCTCACTGCGCTCGTTCGTGCGGGCACCGGGCCGGTGGGATGGGCCGTACGCCCGGCCAGCACATCGTCGTGGAGCGACGTCACGCCGCTTCCCGTGCAGCCAGTGACGGGCTCGCCATTCGCGGTGTCCGTGGCACCCGACGGATCTGCGGCGCTCGCGTATGTCGCGCCAGTCAACGCAGACGGCTCGCTGTCGGCCTCTGGCACCAGCTTCGGTGTGGTGTGGATGACGCGCATCACCTTTAACGCCGGGTGGCTCGGCCCATGGGTGGTCGGGGTCAACGACACCAGGCCATGGACGATCGGTGTGGAGATCGGCGGAACCGGGACCAGCGGATCCGTTGCCATGAGCTGGCTCCGCTCGCCTGGCCAGCAGAACTACAACACGCCGCTGGCGCTGTCGGTGACACGCGCCCAGTACCCGGGGTATCCGCTCCCGGCGGCCACGGTCATCCCCATCAGCATCGACGCGCTCACCACCAGCGAGCTCAGCGGCGGGTCGCTCACCACGCAGATGAACGCGCAGAGCGTGGCCGCGGTGCTACGGGGATCAGGGGGAAGCCAGGGCACCTCGACGCCCCTCTACGCGACGACCTCCACCCCGACCACCCCGTGGACGGCACTGGTGAACCTGTCCGGCACCCGCGGGTGTTCGGGAGGCTTCCCCGGGCTCAGCCTGTCGCCGTACAACACCGGCTTCTATGCCGCGTGGATGTGCGCTCACTCAGCACCCAATGGCTCCACGCAGCCCAACAGCATCGGGGTCTCGCAGTTCCGATGAGCAGCACGGGCACACCCCGGGGGCGCCGCGCCGCCGGGGTGTGCACCACCACCTGACTGGTCAGTCGATGCCCGCTGCGGCGGCGTCGACCACCGCGCGAAGCGTGGCGGCCAGGCCGGGGCGGGCAGCCAAGATGCCGGGCGCGCCCTCCGGGCCAGTGGGCAACTGCTGCACCTCGCCACCAGCGGCGATCACGATGACCGCACCAGCGGCAACATCCCACGCCTTGACGCCGAACTCGTAATAGCCGTCAAGGCGGCCGGCGGCAACCCAGGCCATGTCAAGCGCAGCTGAGCCGCCCCGGCGCATGTCGCGCACGTGCGGGATGACGCCCGACAGGCGTAGCGCCTGGCGACGGCGGCGCACGGCGTCGTAGCCAAAGCCGCTGCCGATGAGCGCCTTGCTCAGGTTGTCGCGCGGCTCAAGTATCAGGGGCGTCCCGTTCAGCAGCGCGGGGCCACCCCGCACAGCACTGAAGGTCTCGCCGCGAATCGGGTCGTGCACCACACCCACGAGGCCACCGTCATCGTCGTGGCAGCCGATGCTCACCGCCCACTGCGGGTAGCTCCACAGGTAATTGGTGGTGCCATCCAGCGGGTCAACCAACCACGTAAGCCCCGTGGTGCCGTCCTCGGCCTCACCCGACTCCTCGCTGAGAATGGCGTCGTCGGGGCGCTCGGCGCGGATCATGCCGAGAATCGTCTCGTCGGCCTCCCGGTCGGCGTCGCTCACCAGATCGGTGGCGCTGCTCTTCTCGGTCAGGCCCTCTGCGGGCCGGTCGAACCGGGCCAGCAGTTGGCGGCCGGCGATCTCGGCGGCGCGCAGCGCCAGGTCGAGCACGGCATTTGCAGTGGTGGCGTCTGTGGTCACGAGGGAGCAGGGTACCGACCATTGACGGGCCGGGGGCGCTAGCGTTCCACTCTATGCCGAACTCAGTGAACCTCATCTCCCCGCGCGGCTACTGCGCGGGCGTCGACCGCGCCATCGAGACCGTTGACCGACTCCTCGAGGATCGCGGGGCACCCATCTACGTGCGCGGCGAGATCGTGCACAACCAGTACGTGGTGAAGACCCTCGCCGACAAGGGCGCGGTGTTCGTGGAAACCCCCGAAGAGGTGCCGGAGGGCTCGATCATCGTGCTGTCGGCCCACGGCAGCGCACCCGACATCTACTCACGCTGTGTTGCGCGCAACCTCGAGGTGATCGATGCCACCTGCCCCCTCGTGAGCAAGGTGCACGCCGAGGTGCGCAGGTATGCCGGGAAGGGCGCCACCGTGCTCCTGGTGGGGCACATGCAACACGACGAGGTCATCGGCACCCGCGGCGAGGCCCCCGAACGGGTCATCGTGGTTGAGGATGTCGCACAGGCCGAGACCGTCGAGGTTCCCGACCCCGGGCACGTGGCCCTCACCACCCAGACCACGCTCTCGCTGGATGACACCGCCGAGATCATCGCGGTCTTGCGCCGCAGGTTCCCCGCGCTACAGTCGCCCACCAGCAGTGACATCTGTTATGCCACACAGAACCGTCAAGACGCCGTGAAGAGCGCCGTGAGCGCTGACCCTTCGGCCGCACCCGAATTGGTGCTGGTGGTGGGATCGCAGAACTCATCCAACTCGCAGCGCCTTGTGGAGGTCGCCCGCGCCGGTGGCGCCGCCTCGTACCTGATCGACGGCGTCAACGACCTCGATCCAGCCTGGCTTCGGGGCCAACCCCGCGTGGCGCTCACCGCCGGTGCATCGGCACCCGAGGTGCTCGTACGCGAGGTGCTCGAATTCCTCGAGACCAAGGGCTACACACGCAGAGGCAGCGAGGTACCAACCGACGAGGGCGTGGTGTTCGCCCTGCCACCGCAGATCAGGTAGCGGCGCGAGGCAGGCTATGCGGGCGGCGGGAAGTACACGGGCTCGTCGATGATGAGGTCGGTGGGCACGCGGCCGTGCAGGTCGGCCGGATCCTGCGCGAAGCGCGGGTCAATCTCCACCACTGCTCCGTCCGGCACGGTAACGCCGGAGCTCTGGAGCCATCGCGATGCCCGCGCCACCATCGCCACGCGGCAGGTATCGGGCGAATCGGCACCGTCGGCGTTCTTCACCGGGGCGAAGCGCTCTTCACGCGCCATCTCCACCGTGGCGGTGCGCGCCGCAAGCGGCAGGGCGTCGAATATGAAGGCCTCGAACTTGACGGCGTTCGCTGCCTGCGGGTCGGGGTCGTCCACCGTGGCCACCCGCTTCTCAGCTCGGTGGAATGGCAACTCCACCTCCCCGCTCGCGATGCGCGTCGCGAACCCGCGGTCCAGACAGTGCACGCCAGTTGACCCAGCCCAATACGTCAGCGCGCCATCGGCGTCGTGGGCCTGTTCCAGATCCTTGGGCAGGTCGCTGTATTCCACCAGTGCAGTGCGGCCGTCCACCGTGGCCATTACGCCCATGCGCTCCTCGGCCGAGGTCTTGGCGACCACCAGCGTGCTCATCTCGGCCTGCGCCATGAGGTGCGCGCCGACAAGCTCCGGATCAGCCGGGCGCATGAGCGGGTTATCCACCTGCATGGTCATGATCACGTCGATGCCCCGCTCTTCCAGATCGCCCAGCACCGCGGCGCGGCCCATGGCGCGGAAGATGCCCCCATGGCCATCGGGCGAGAGGGTCAGTTGATCGGGAGCCTCATGCAAGATGTCGCCCGTGGCCGGGTCAACCGCGGGCAGCATGCCCTGCACGAACGTGCCCACCGTGCGGGGATCGAGTCCAAACATGGCGTGCTTCTCGAAGAACGCCATGGTCTCGGCGTCATTCCCCGGCGATGTCATAAGCCAAAACGGCAGGTCGCACCCGTAGTCACGACGGCTCGCCCCGATACCCGCCGCGTGAATGGCAAACAACGAGTGCAGAGTGACGGGACCGATGCGAAACATGCCCTTGGGTGAGTCAAATCCGAGGCGCGTGCCCTGCCCCCCGGCAAGCAGCACCACTGCCACGCGGTTGTCGCGAAGCGCCTGCTCACCCACCGCCCGCGCCTCAGCCCGGCCATCAGGGTGGTCGGCAATGCGATCCACCATTGCGGGACCGATCTCAGCACGGTGCGCCTGCCCCTGCGGGGACCGCACCATCGTCTGCACGAGACGCTGCACAAGCGACAGGTCAAGTGCCGCACACTGCAGGGCGAGCCGGCCGTGTGCATCGCCCGAAAGTTCGGACAGGGAGGCCGCCAGGCGCGATTGCCCGGCGGCCTCCAGCTGGTCCATCAGCTCACTCATGCGGGGATGAGGGCCACCTTGATGACGCCCTCTTCGCGCGACTGCATCTTGCGGTAGCCATCCGGAGCCTCCTCCAACGAGAGCTCTGTGGTGAGGAGCGGCGCGGGATCGACCCGTCCGGCCTTCACCGCGTCAAGCAGCTCACCGAAATACGCCGGGCCCGGCACCAGGCCGCCCGTGATGGTGATGTTGCGAAGGAACTGGTCGAACCAGTTGATCTCGGGCACGTTCTGCATGAAGTGGTCCATGCCGAGGCAGGCGATGGATCCACCGGCGCGCACAGTGGCGTGAGCAGCGACCATCGACGACTTGCCGCTGATGGAATCGACAACCACGTGGGCACCCTCGCCATTGGTCATCTCCATCACAAGTTCCTTGATCTCGTCCGGCTCGCGGGACGTCACGACGCCCGTGGCACCGAGCTCGCGGGCAACGGCGAGACGGTCCTCGTGATGCCCCAGCGCGATGATGCTGGCGCCGTCCATCGCCGACGCGCCGTGAATAGCCGAGAGGCCAACTGCACCGTCACCGATAACCACCACGTTGTAACCGGGCTTCATGCCAGCCTTGCGCAGGCCGTGCCACCCGGTGGACATCACGTCCACCAGCGGCAGCATTGTCTTCTGGCGGTCCAGACCGGCGAACTCGTCGGGCATCTGGATCAGGGTGGTGGATGCCAGCGGCACACGCACGTAGTCACTCTGGCCACCCTGCGTGCCACCGCCGTGCTGCCATGTGCGGGGGGCCCAGCCAAACAGCGACCACGAGTTGCACGACGAGTGCAGGTGCTCCATGCACATGGGGCAGGTGCCGTCGAGGATCGAGCACGAGGCAAGAACGCGATCGCCGGCGCGCAGGTTGGTCACCTCGGCGCCGACCTCTTCGACCGGTCCGATGAACTCATGGCCAAGGCGCGAGCCGGGCTCAAATCCAAAGGCCGAGCCGGCGTTGAGGATGTGCAGGTCTGAGCCACAGATGGCCGCCATGGTCACCTTCACCACGGCATCGGTCGGCTTCTCGATCTGTGCGTCAGGCACGTCCTCGACGCGTACATCTTGATCGCCATTGAAGATAAGGCCCCGCATGTCCACTCTCCGAGTTGGTTGCCTGCCTAGTATCGCCCACCAGGCCCCACAAGGGGCGCCATAACGGATCATCCAGAGGAGACCGCGACATGGCCGCAACCCGCGTGTGCTTCGTGTGTCTGGGCAACATCTGCCGCAGCCCCACGGCCGAGGCCATCATGGAGCACCGCCTCGGGTTCGAAGAGATCGGCGTGCACGTGGAGGTGGAGAGCGCCGGCACCGGATCGTGGCACGCCGGGTATCCACCCGACGAACGCGCCCGCGACGAGGCCACCCGCCGGGGGGTCCCCATGGGCGGCACCGCCCGGCAGTTTGAGGCCGATGACTTTGCACGGTTTGATCTGGTGATGGCCATGGACGCCGACAACGCCGCCGTGCTGCGCGCGCTTGCCCCCGACGACGACGCGCGCAGAAAGGTGCACCTGCTGCGCGAGTTCGACCCCGAGGCGCAGGGCGACTTGGATGTGCCCGACCCGTATTTCGGAGGGCAGCAGGGCTTTGCCGATGTGTTCGACATGGTCGACCGCTCGGTCATCGCGCTCATCGGCCATATCGCAACGCCCCGCGACTGACCATGGGACCGCCCGACCCCGAGCACATCGCGAGGCTCGCCGGGTCGCAGGTGCACACCACCACGCGCATCTCAGGCGGCTACGTCAGCGACGCCATCAGGGTGCATATGACCAACGGGCAATCGGTGTTCGTGAAGCACACCCGTGATGCCCCGGCGGGGCTGTTCCGCTCAGAAGCGACCGCACTCGCCTGGATCTCCGATGCCGGCGTCGGCGTTCCTGACGTCGTGGGCGTGGGCGATGACTGGCTCGCCCTCGAATGGATTGACGAAGGCGAGTTCACCCCTGCATCTCAGGAAGCTCTGGGGAGGGACATCGCCCGCATGCACCGCGCAGGTGCCGAGCAATTCGGTGCGCCGTGGGATGGCTTTGCCGGGCCGGTGCCCGTTCCCAACGACGGGCGCGATACCTGGCCGGCCTTCCTCGCGGAGTGCCGCATCATTCCGCTGGCCCACGCAAGCAGCCTGCCGGCCGAGATCTGGCGCAGACTCGACAGCCTGCTGGCCAATCTTCCCGACCTGCTGGGGCCGCCCGAGCCACCGGCCCGCGTGCACGGCGATCTGTGGGCTGGCAACCGCATGGTGAACAGTGAGGGTGTGCCCGTACTGCTCGACCCCGACGCGTACGGCGGTCACCGCGAAATGGACCTGGCGATGATGCGCCTGTTCGGGGGCTTCCCCGAGCGTGTATTTGATGCCTATGCCGAGGAGTTTCCGCTGGAGCCCGACTGGGCCGAGCGCGTGAAGGTGAACCATTTGGTGCCGGTCCTTGTTCACTGCGCCATGTACGGCGGCAAGTGGATTGGCGACGCCGACCAGATTCTGCGGAGCGTGGGCTAACTCGGGATGCCCGCCCGCTCGAGGGCCTCGGGCACATCCATCAACAGCCCGATAAAGAACTCACCGAACTCGCCAAAGCGGGCTGAGACCTCGTCAAAGCGCATCTCGTAGACGATCTCCTTGAGCGCGGCCAGGTCGTCGCTGAACAGCGTGACCCCCCACTCCCAGTCGTCCAGGCCCGTCGAGCCCGTGATGAGCTGCGTCACGCGCCCGGCGTATTTCCGCCCCAGCGTGCCGTGCCCCATCATCATCGCCTTGCGCTCGTCAAACGACAGCGAGTACCAGTTGTCGCCACCAACGCGGCGCTTGTTCATGGGGTAGAAGCAGATGAGTTTGCGCACGGGCAGGTCGGGGTGCACGCGCAGTTGGCGGTACTCCTCAATTCGCACCAGCCACTCCGCCAGTTTGCCCTCCACATCGCTCTCTCCCAGTGCAATGAGGCGGGTGCGCTCATCGTCCTCGGTGGCGCGGTATTCGCTCTCCTCCGTAATGGAGAGGTACGTGTACTCGGCCTCAACCGGCCCGGACATGACGCTCTTCACGGCGATGTCGAGGTCGTGCAGATTGGGTGCCACCAGCAGGAATCCCAGATCGGCGCGGCCGCCCACCACCGAGAATGCACGCACCTGGTTCTCGGGGGCGGCATCGGTGAACACCCTGAGCGCCCCGGCAATGGATGTGCCGCTGCCAGCGTCGGGATCGACCCTGAGCAGCAGATGGGCAACCGCCCAGCCTTTCGAGGGGATGACTGGTTCGAAGTGATTACTCATGGTTCACGACGGTAGCGCAGCCATGCGCACATACCATGTGGGCATGGACGATCCAGAGACCTTCGACCCTGCCGGGCGATTTCGCGCGGAGGTGACCGCATCGCTTTTGGAGGACCCACTCCCCGGGCTCCAGGTGCTGGCCGATCGACTGGGGATCCCTGTCGATGATGTCGCGCACCACGCACTGGTGCGATGGATGACAGCAGGGTCCGAGGCCCTGCTTGCGGCGCCTCCCGAGATGCTCGTTGCCCTGCAGGGCGCCGTCGACGCCGGTGATATGGACCGGGTGAAGGGCATCACCGACGCCCTACTCGCCGGATGGAACGAATGAGGATGCGCCACCCCGAACCCGATCCGGTGGGGCCGGGGCAGGAGTCAGTGTGGAGCTACCCGCGTCCGCCACGCCTGGAGCAGAGCGGCCGCCATGTGGTCATCCAACTGGGCGACGTGACGCTTGCCGATACCCATCGCGCATGGCGCGTGATGGAGACCAGCCACCCACCGGCGTGGTATCTACCGCCGGAGGACGTCGCCATGGCGCACCTGCGCCAGGCCGAGGGCCGCAGCCTGTGCGAGTGGAAGGGCCAAGCCGACTACTTCGACGTCGCCGTTGACCAGATCGTACTGCCCAAGGTGGCGTGGCGCTACCGCAATCCGGTGCCCGCGTTTGCCCCCATCGCCAGGCACATCGCCTTCTACCCCGGTGCGCTCGAGTGCATGGTGGACGGCCAGCCGGTGCAGGCGCAGCCTGGTGGCTTTTACGGCGGGTGGGTCACGCCCGACGTGGTGGGGCCCTTCAAGGGCGACGACGGGACCTCGGGTTGGTAACTAGCCCCTGCGGTGGGTGAGCGGGATCGCCTGACGGAACCTGAAGACGTCGTCGGGGTCGAACCGGCGGCGTGTATCGATGAGCCGGGCGAGGTTCTGCCCGTAGTAGACCCCGGGATGGTGTCGCTGGTCGGAGTCGATGTAGTTGACGTACTTCTGACCACTCACGTGCGGCACGAGATCACGCTCGAGTCCGCGAATCCAGGTCACGCCCATCTCCTGCTGGTCGGGTGCGTTCCAGTACGCCAGGTACTGCATGGAATACCGCATATCGCGGTGGGCGAACGCCGTGGCATCGGGGGCCACACGGTTGATGGCACCGCCGTAGGAGTCCAGCAGCATCTCACCGGTGCCGGCACCCATCGCCTGCCGTGCGGCGATGTGGTCACGGATCACCTCGGCCCCTGCGCGGTCCATCGGTGCCGACTCGGCCACGTAGTCGGACTTGCCCCAGAAGTACGGACGCGCTACTGCGCCCCCGGGGTTCATCTGCTGCCGCGTGCACTGCTCCGCCGCTGCATGCGTGCATTGCGCCCAGAACTGCACTAGAGATGCGTAGCTCGCCTGCCTGATCACCGTTGATGCCGGGGTCACCTGCGCCAGGAATGGCGCAAGTTCGGCAGCCAACCCCGCCTGGTCGCCAAAGAACTGGCCCGACACCTGCGAGATGGGGTTGGGGCCATCGGCGTTGGTGAGTGTGCTGCACATTGTGAACATGTCGTCGCCCGTGGCATGCGCCCACTCCTGCCAGGCCATGATCACATCCGGGCAGTCGGCCCAGTCAAACCGGAACACGAAGCCCATGGCCGCATCGGTGGGATGCGTGCGCATCTCATACGAGATGACGATGCCGAAGTTGCCGCCGCCGCCGCCCCGACAGGCCCACAGCAGATCCCTCTCGCTGCGGGCATCGGCCGTGCGGATACGGCCGTCGGCCGTGACGATGCGCAGCCCCTGGATGTTGTCCGACAGCGTCCCCCACCTTCGCGCCACCATGCCGAGGCCACCGCCCTGGGCCAGGCCGCCCACCGACACAGTGGGGCACGTGCCGCCCGGGATGGTGAGTCCGTACCGCGACAACGCGCCGTACGCCACACCGAGGGCTGTGCCGCCGCCAATGTGCGCGTATGGCACCCGACCGGATCGCGGCACCACCGCAGACAAGTTAGTGAGATCCACCATCAGGCCGTCGTTGATCGTGGAGTAGCCCTGATACGAGTGACCACCCGCGCGCGCGGTAATGGGCACCTCATTGCGGGCGGCCCAGCGCACGGCGGCCTGCACATCACGCTCATCCAGCGCGTAGAGCACCCCCAGCGGGCGGCGTCCCTCAAAGCGCATGTTGTAGACCTGCGCGGCGAGGAACAACCCAGCATTGCTGCGGGTCACCAGTGGCCCCCGAGTGGCGGTGCCGATCTCGCGCAGCAGGCGAGCCATGCCCGATGCGCGCGTGGCCGCCGCGGTGGTCCACGACGGCAGCACTGCAGCGGCGGCAAGGGCAGCGCCGCCCATGAGAAACGACCTGCGGCTGACGGGGCGACGGGGGGGATGCGATTCGGGAATCATGCGGAAAGGTTACTCAGGAGCCTCAACCTGCGGCTGACTCAGGCCGTGATGCGCTTCACGGTCGTCGTGGTCACCGCATAGATATTGCCAGCGCGATCCTTGCCGAATGACGTGAGCCCCGGGAGGCGCCCCAGTTGTCCCGTGATCTCGCGGCTCGGGCCCGACCCGTCTGCCGGTATCGCCCAGGTCTTGCCCGAGCACCAATCGCCATAGACGTACATCCCCTCGAGCGTGGGCACCCTGCCACCTCGCTGAACGTACCCGCCGGTCACCGAGCAGCCGTCGTCGCCATGGCGGTACTGCGCCACGGGGTCGGTCTCAGTTGCCGACCGGGGTCCGCCCTTGAAGTCGTCGGTGCCCTCGCGTCGGCTCCAGCCGAAGTCGAGTCCACCCACGCCAGCCGGGGCACGATCGACCTCCTCAACCGCGTTCTGGCCCACATCACCGATCCACATGGCGCCCGTCACCGAATCGAAGCTGAACCGCCAAGGGTTTCGGAGCCCCAGGTGCCAGATCTCGGGCAGGGTGCCCGGAGTCCGCACGAAGGGGTTTCCGGCCGGCACTGCGTACGCCTTGCCGGGATCGCGTTGGGAGGGGTCGATGCGGAGGATCTTGCCGAGCCATGTTGCCGGGTTTGCTGCGGTGCCATCCTGGTCGCCCGCGCCCCCGCCGTCACCGAACCCGATAAAGAGCATCCCGTCGGGACCGAACTGCAGGTTGCCCCCATTGTGGTTGGCGTCCGGCTGATGCTGGCGCAGCACAACGCGGGCGGTGCGCGTGGACACCCGCGCCGCGCCGGGTCGCGATCGCAACTCCACCACGCGTGAGTTTCCCGATCGGTCGGTGTAGTTCACGTACAGACGGCCGGTGCTGGCGTAATCAGGAGCGAAC
>SXGT01514595.1_pt1 | contig 11833 bp, 7 predicted proteins | sample 3176221 | NCBI WGS metagenome assembly SXGT01 (sample SAMN11356862, study PRJNA531348) | freshwater metagenome | isolation source: freshwater sample F1-120 | place: China: Fuxian Lake, Yuxi | collected 2017-12-25
ATCCGCGAGCTGTTCCAGCGCGAGGCGCGCGCCGTCGCCTCGCTCAACCACCCCAACATCGTCACCGTGCACGACACCGGCTACCTCCAGGGGCGCGCCTTCCTGTGCAGGGAGTTCATCGAGGGCCAGTCGGTCGAGGCGCTGATGACCAAGGGCCCGGGCCTGACGATCATCGAGTGCGTGCGCATCGCCAAGCAGGTGCTCGACGCGCTGGCCTATGCCCACGGCAAGCAGATCATCCACCGCGACATCAAGCCGGCCAACCTGGTGGGCACCGAGGAGGGGCTGGTGAAGCTGATGGACTTCGGCCTGGCCAAGTCGCTGGCCGAGGGCAAGAAGCAGTCGGTCATCGCCGGCACGCCGGCGTACATGCCGCCCGAGCAGCTGGCCGGCGGCGACATCGACCACCGCTGCGATCTGTTCTCGGTGGCGGTCAGCCTGTACGAGATGCTGACCGGCCGGCTGCCGTTCGAGGGCTTCGAGCGCATGACCCCGCCGGCGCCGGTGGCCGAGCTGGTGCCGGCGGTGCCGGCGCCGCTCGACCAGGCGATCATGCGCGGGCTGGCCTACCGCGCCGACGAGCGCTGGGCCACGGCCGCCGAGATGAACGCGCAGCTCAAGGTCGTGCTCGACGCGGTCAGCCAGGTCGTCGCCGACAAGGCCGCCGCCGCCAGCAAGCGCCTGGCGAGCGCCAAGACCGAGATCGTGCGCTGAGACCTCATGGGCGCGCCGTGCGCGGCGCGCGTCAGCCCTTCACGCACACCACCTGGCGCAGCGTGTGGACGATCTCGACCAGGTCGGCCTGGGCCGCCATCACCGCGTCGATCGGCTTGTAGGCCGCGGGGGTCTCGTCGATCACCTCGGCGTCCTTGCGGCACTCGATGCCGGCGGTGGCGGCGGCGTGGTCGGCGATCGAGAACCGCCGCTTGGCGTCGTTGCGGCTCATCGCGCGGCCGGCGCCGTGGCTGCACGAGCAGTAGCTGTCGGGGTTGCCCTTGCCGCGGACGATGAACGAGCGCGCGCCCATCGAGCCGGGGATGATGCCGAGGTCGCCCAGCCGCGCCCGCACCGCGCCCTTGCGGGTGATCAGCACGTCCTTGCCGAAATGGCGCTCGCGGGCGACGTAGTTGTGGTGGCAGTTGACCGCGTGCTCGCCGCGCGTGAGGGGCCGGACGTGCTCGGCCAGCACCGCCAGCACCGCGTCCATCATCAGCCGGCGGTTGGCGGCGGCGTAGGCCTGGGCCCACTCGACCGCGGCGACGTAGTCGTCGAAGTGCTCGCTGCCCTCGCGCAGGTAGGCCAGGTCCTGATCGGGCAGCTGCTTGATCGCGCGCCGCATGTCGCGCTTGGCCAGCTCGATGAAGTGGTTGCCGGTGCCCAGCGTGCCCAGGTGGTTGACGTCGTTGCCGCGGCCGAGCTTGGGGTGGCGCTCGACCAGCTCGTCGTAGCCGCCCGCGTGCGCGGTCCAGGCCTCGGCGACCCGCGGCGGCAGGCCGCGGCGCCACGCCCCGCGATCGAACTTGCCGCCGTTGTCGCTGCGCCCGTGCGGCACCGCGGCCTCGATCGCGGTGCGGACGCCGTGGAGGTTGTCGGGCAGGTCGCTGGCGGTGAGCGAGGTCTCCACCGCCATCATGCCGCAGCCGATGTCGACGCCGACCGCGGCCGGGATGATCGCGCCGTCGGTGGCGATCACGCTGCCGACCGTGGCGCCGATGCCCCAGTGGACGTCGGGCATCGCCGCGACGTGGTGGAACACGATCGGCAGCTTGGCCACGTTCTCCAGCTGGCGACGGGCCGCCGCCTCGAGCTGGACCCCGTGCACCCAGGCGCGGATCGGCACGCCGTCGGTCTCGATCAGATCGTACTCCACCGCCGCAGCTTGCCACGGGCGCGCCACGGTCGGGCCAGCGACGACACCCGTCACGGGTGAGCCGACGTCGGCGCCGAAAAGGCGCGGCCCGACGACGACCTGTGTATGATCACCGCCTCGCATGCGCTCGCTTCGCCTGGCCCTGGTCCCCCTCGTCCTCGTCGCGCTGGCGGTGCCGGCGCGCGCCGGCTCGCTCGCGCTGATCGTCTCCGGTGAGCCGGCCAAGCAGCCGGTCATCGAGACCACGCTGGCGCCGTGGCTGACCGGCCGCGGCTACGAGGTCGCGGTCGGCACCAAGGACCAGAGCGTCGAGGGCAAGCTGGTCGACTGCTTCGTGCTGACCGACCAGGGCTGCGCCGAGGCCGCGGTGGCCAAGCTCAAGGCCGACCACACGCTGTTCGTGATGGTCGAGGTCCACCACGACACCAAGGCCCAGACCGACGAGATCAAGCTGACCGGCTGGCTGTACGGCGCCGGCGGCAAGGCGATCGTCGCGCAGAGCGTGTTCTGCCGGGCCTGCCGCAACGACACGCTGGGGCCGACCGCCGAGGATCTGGCCGAGGCGCTGTTCGCGGTGCAGGGGCAGGGCACCGGCATCGTCAAGATCGCCAGCACGCCGTCGGGCGCGCGGGTGCTGATCGACGGCACCCCGGCCGGCAAGACGCCGTGGGAGCAGGGCCTGCGCACCGGGCCGCACACGGTCACCGTCGAGCTGTCCGGCTACCGGACCCAGACCAAGCCGATCGAGATCAAGAAGGACGAGACCCTGCCGGTCGACGTCGCGCTCCAGGCCGAGGGCGGCGGCGGCGGCGGCGGTGGCGGCAAGAACCGGCTGTGGCTCGGCGTCGCCGGGGCCGGCGCCGCGGCGCTGATCGGCGGCGTGGTGCTGGTCGCGATGGACGAGGACCCGGTGCCGACCCAGGAGGAGTACTTCGACAGCGCGCCCGGCGGCTACGCGCTGGTCGGCGTCGGCGTCGCGGCGGTGGCCGCGGGCACGTTCCTGTACCTGAAGAGCGGCAAGGCCCCGGCCCGCACCGCGACCGCGTGGCTCGCCCCGGGCGGCGGCGGGGTCGGCGTCGCTGGCTCGTTCTAGCGGTGTGATCGGCGTGACGCCGATCGCGCTTCATCGCCCCGGTCACGAACTGCTTGACCGTCGCGGCGCCTCCGTCCGACGATCGCCTCCCAGCCTCGAGGGAACCATGCGCCTAGCCTCGCTCACCCTGCCGTTCCTCGCCGTGGCGGCGCTCGCCGCCGCCTGCACCAAGACCAACCCCGACTACTGCGGCAGCGATCCGTGCCCCATCGACGGGCCGCCGTCGATCGACGGCATGACCGGGTGCACCGCCAACCCCGGCATCTGCACCGGCGAGGCCAGCACCTGCCTCAACGACGAGTGCGTCGACTGCGGCACCGCCGCCAACCAGGAGTCGGCCGACTGCACGGCCACCGGCCTGCCGGTGTGCGGCGCCGACCACGCGTGCCGCGCCTGCGCCGCCGACAGCGAGTGCACCAGCGGCGTCTGCGAGAGCGGCACGTGCATCGCGGCGGCGGACGTCGCCTACGTCTCCACCACCGGCACCGCGACCACCGGCTGCGACCTCGGCGCGCCGTGCTCGACCATGGCCCAGGCGCTGGCCGCGATCGGCACGATGCGGCACTTCATCAACGTCGCGCCGGGGACGTACTCGGTGTCGGGCGCCACGACGATCAACGCCACCGTCATCATCCGGGCCGACGGGGTGACCTTCGAGCGGTCGACAGCCGATCAGATCCTCGACGTCACCGGCGGCAACGTCACGATCATCGGCGCGACGGTCCACAACGCGATGGGGGCGGGCAACGCCGACGGCATCAAGTGCAACAACGCGACGCTGCGCCTGGTCGAGGTCACCGTGGACAACAACGCGGACCGCGGCATCGACGCACCCGATTGCCAGCTCACGCTGACGCGGTCCTTGGTGTCGAACAACCGCAAGTCGGGCGTGCGGCTCGAGGCAGGCCGCGTCGACATCACCAACACGATCGTCGTCGGCAACGGCGGTCTGAACGAGCAGATCGGAGGGCTCGACCTGAACCCGACGATGGCCAACAGCCGCATCGAGTTCTCGACGATCCGCAAGAACATCGCGATGCCCGGTCGCCCCGGCGCGCTCGACTGCTCGGGCACGATGATCCGCGCCGGCAACAACATCATCTACGGCAGCGTCAACACCGACATCGAGGTGATCGGCAGCTGCGAGCACCGGCAGTCGATCATCGGCCCGATGAACACGCCCGCCGGCACCGGCGTCCAGACGTTGCCCCTGGCCGACCTCGCCTTCTTCGACCAGAACGGCGCGACCGCCGCGGCGCTGCACCTCACCAGCACCAGCATGGCCCGCGGCTACGCCGAGGCCGGCAGCACCACCGGCGACACCGCGGTCGACTACGACGGCGAATCCCGCCCGAACCCCGCCGGCAACGCGGACGTCGGCGCCGACGAGATCCCGTAGGTAGCAGGTGCTCGCCATCGAGGTGACCCGCCGGCGGGGACTCGACGGCGACCTGACGATCCGCAGCACCGGTCAGCCGCCGGTGGTGATCGAGGATGAGCTGTGGCACCAGCTCGCTCACCTCGCCAGGGCCTTGGTCGAGCTGCGCGCCAGCCGCGTCGCCGCCATCCCGTACGCGTCGATGCCCGCGGCTACCAGCTCGCGGTGGACGGCGACGACGTCGTCATCGACGGCGACCACGTCGCGACCAGCGGCCTCCCGCTCGCCGCGTTTGCGTCCGCGCTGCTCGCCGCCGCCGATCGCTGGTCGACCGAGGCGACCGCCGCCGCGTCCGCCGATGAACGAGGCATGGCGCCGCTCGTCGTGGACGCCGTCGCGATGGCCCGGCTCGTTTGACGGGTGACTGCGCGCAGGCTGGCCGAACCCGGCGGAGAGGTGGGAGTGTCGAAATCGCTGTAAGGCGCCTGACGCCTTGGTGGAATTCGTCGAGGCTGGTGGAAGGATCTGCGGGTGTGTCGCGTAGGATGGAGCAGATGGTGCAGCCAATCCTGGCGAGCGTTCGCGCATCGCACGCGTTTGGCGCGCAACCCGCCACCCGGTTGGCCGATAGCCCGGGCATGGCGGAAGTGTCCGAAGTCGGTGTGCCGTGACCTTCAGGTACGAAAGCGCTTCCAGCTATGCCTCGAACCGGGCGGCGCCGATCGCACCAGACCACCGGGCCGAGGACGCGGCGCCCGAGGTCCGGGCGGCCCAGGCGAGACACGTCGCGAGCAACTTGCAGACCTGGCGGTCGGCGTTTGATGAAGCGCACGCGGCCATCGCAGCAGCCGACACACCGGAATCGCATGCAGCGGCGCTCGCTCGCGCGACGGCGGCGCTGACTTCGTTGCGAGATGTTGCGGCTCACGCCAGGGAGTTCGTGGAGCACGCGGACGCGGCAACCCGGGGCGTGCTGGAGGGCGCGCAGGCGGTGGTCGACGCTGCGGTGGTCGCCCACGCAGCGGCACCTTCGGTACCCGCCGCGCGGGGAGATGGTGTGGGCTCGGACGGGCGGATGGCGTTCGCGGCGGCGTTGCCTCCGGCCGATTCGCCGCGCCGGCAGGAGGACCCGTCGCTGATCGGCGCTCTGACGGAGATCATCGAACAGCGGCTGGTGTTCACGGACCTCGACCCGCTCGCCCAGGCGCTTACGACGCCCGGAGCATTGCGCGACCGTTTCGAGCGGTTGAGCGAGCGAGCACGATCGTACCTCGCGAGCCGCCTCACCGATCGTTCGCTGCGCCAGCGGCTCCGGGACGATCACAACCGCCGTGTGCGTACCCCGCGCGCGGCCGCGGCCGCTACCGACGGCCCCGTGACGGTCCCGGTCACACCCGACACCCACGACGCCCTCGGCGCGGTCGTCGGTCCATTGGCCGGACAGCTTGGCGTCAACCCCGCAGTCGTGAGCGGCGAGCGGGGACAGCAGATGGCCGACGCTCATGGGGCCGACGGCGTCGCTCATGGCGGCGAGGTCGCGCTGCATCCGTCCGTCGACCCGAGCACGCCCGCTGGCGTCAAAGTCATCGCGCACGAGTTGGTGCACCAGGCCCAATCGAAGCTCCCGGCCGAGCAAGACGAGGGACGTGGCGCCGCGGAGGATGAGGCGGAGGAGCTGGCGACGATCGCGGCAGCGGGGGGCGCCATGCGAATGCCGTCGCGCGCGATCGACCTCAACCAACCCGCGGGCAACCGGGATGCGCGGCCGGCGCCGCCCGCCTCGTCGCCGGCAGCGCCGGTCGCCGGGGACACGGCCGCGGAGCCAGCTGCGAGCACGCCGGGCGGCGCGCTCACGCGCTTGCCCGGGCAGCGATACAGCGTGTTCGCGGCGACGGGCAAGCCGTACATCATCGATCAGCGCGGTCGTCGCCCGGGGGCGTGGATCGTGCGCGACTGGGTCGTCGTCAACGGCGAGCTGCGCGGTGACAGCTGGTATGCGCCGGAGTGTGCGCGGGAGGTCCTGTCGGCGATGGGGACCTACGACGCCGCCCGGCTGGATTTCGCTGCGTCGAAGCTGCTATTCCGGATGCGGCGCGCCGTCGACTACCTGTCGATCGACGCGGACGCGGCTGACGCGACTGGCCTCGCGCACGGCCAGAGCGCCGTGGTGGACCGCGCTGATGGCGGCGGGCTGCACGTGACGATCGGCCTGGACGATCCGACGATCTTGCCGCGGACCGAACACCCGCTCACGGCTCAAGAGAAGATCCGCGCGCTCGATGCTGTCGTCGCTTACACCGGGCTGACCCCGATGGCCGGGGGCGTGATGAAGGCCGTGTCGGCGACCGGGGAGACGCCGTCGATCACCGGCAACGGCACGGTGTTCCTCGAGCTGGACCGCCAGTTCTGCCGTGACCTCTTCGGCCCAGCGTACGATCGCTGGTGGCGCTCTCGGTCCCGCGCCGCGGCGAACCAGTCGGCTCCCAAGCTGGCGCTCAGCAACTACTACCAGCGCCCGATCCCCGGCCAGATCACGCACTACGCCGACATCGTCGAGAGCGGTGAGCGGGTGCGGTTCGAGGTGGTCGTGGACTGGCCGACCGACCCAGTACCGCCAGATCCCGAGGTCTACGACGCGCCGCCGATGGTGACGCCCAGCAAGGTCTCGAACGTCGCGATGCTGAAGTGTCGCTGGCGTTTCGAGCGCGTCGCGGCGGTCGCGCCTCCGGCCGCGAGCGTCGACCAGCCGAGCTTCGTACACACGCTCTTGACCGAGGCGATGCAGTCGGGCGCGCCCGTGGCGGACCGTGGCCAGCCCGACGCGCCCGCGGGGGCGGCGCCCGCGTCGGGCGCGTCAGGGAAGGATCCGCTCGACGTCGGCGCACCCGCGGCGACCAACGCCTCGCCGGCTACGGCATCGACGGCTGCTGGTGCATCGTCGCCCACGCCCCAGCCGTCCGCGGCGGCGCCGGCCGGCGAGCAGGCCACGAGCATCGCGGAGGTGTTTCATGCGTTTCGCCTTGGTCCCGGCGAGCAGGAAGGAACGTGGCGCGTCTTCTGCGACGCGACCTTCGACGAGTACTTCGCGCCGACCGCCATGGCGCCATTCGACGTTCGGGTCGTGTCGGCGCAGCGGGCGATCAGCGAGCTCAAGCAGGAGGCCTTCGCCGGGTTGGGCGCCGAGCCACGACCACAAGCGGGGCGGTGGCGTACCGAGCTCGACAAGGCCTTCGCGGCGACGCCCGCGGCCGGTCCGGAGGGTTCGTTCTTCTCGTCGCCGGAGAACAACGACCCACACGCCGCGGAGCGCAAGATCAAGCGCGAGCAGCTCAAGGCGGTCCGCGACTACCTGGACGACGACGGATCGGCCGAGCGCAACGCGGAGACGCTGAAGGCGATCGACAACGAGCTCGATCGACAGTGGGACACCGAGGCGGCCCTGGCCAGCGATCGGCTCAGTGGTGCCCAGCCGTTCGAGGTCCGCGGGACGTATCTATCGCGCACGGAGGGGCTCCCCAGCGGGGCGCTCCAGCTGCACGGCACGGTGCGCGTCGAGCGGAAGTCAAAGCGCCAGGGTGACACCGTCGACATCGACGACGTGTACGTCGTGCAGATCCGCGACCTGTCGCGCCACTTCGAACAGGAGGACTTCACGTTCCGCGGTAGCGGACCAAGCTTCGCCGCGGCACTCGAGAACGCGTTCGAGAAGCTGGCCGTCGCGTACCCGAAAGGGATGGTCGCGCTCGAGGCCGAGGAACTCCGCGGCGACGCGCTCCGCCGCTCGGACGGCAGCGTGGGGGACGGTGGCGCGCTCGGGACCGGCAAGGCGCTAGGGTTCCAGCGCAGCACCGAGACCACCTGGAAGAAGGTGAAGGAGACGGTGTGGCAGCCGGTCGCGTCGACGGTGACCAACCTCGCGGCGATCGCGATCATGGCCGTCGCGCCCGAGGCGGCGCCGATCATCATCCCGGGGCTCGTCGCGTACAACGCCATCCCCGTGATCGACAACGTCCTCACGCAGAAGGATCGCGGCACGCTGACCAACAAGGAGCTCGCGCTCTCGGTCGGTGAGATCGCGCTGAACCTCCTGCCGGTGATCGGCTCGGCGGCGCGGTTCGCGGGGGCCTGGTTCGTGATCGAAGGCGCCAACTGGGGCGGCCAGGTCCTGCTCTTGAACGAGCGCGCCAAGCAGCGCGCACACCAGCTGCAGAACCAGCAGGTCGCGGCGCTGGCCGAGCACTACGCAGCGCTGGTTGAGCTGAAGAAGCACTCGACCACCGATCACGCCGCCCTCGATCGCGCCGAGGCGCAACTCGAGGACGAGGTCCGCAAGGTCAACAGCGCCATCGCCGACGCGTTCAACGCGATGGCCGGCGAGAGCCTCCTCTACGCCCTCGCGGGCTCCTTCGTGCACCGCGCCCTCAGCGTTCCCGGCGGCCCCAAGGCGCTGGCCGACTTTCTCGACCACCGCGGCGTCGCCAGCGTCTCCAGTGGTGATGACGGCGGGGGTGGGGGTGTCCCCGGGGGTGGGGGTGGCGTGCCGCCTGCGAGGGAGCAGCGGCCGCCGGCGGAAGGCGGCGTTGGCGAGGCACCTGCGACCGTGCCCCAGGGGCCGGCGGCGGGAGGAGGTACGCCGGCGACCGCGCACGAGGCCACGCCGGGCGGCAGCGCGGTCGAGCCGCACCCGGTTTCGGCCGCGTCGGGGGCCGACGAGCACACCTCTAGCGGCGATGCTCCGGCGCCGTCGCAGCCACCAGAGTCATCCGCTGCCGGCACGCATTCCGCTGCGGCTTGGCAGCGCGACTTGGAGGAGAGCCTTTCTCCGGAGCAGCTGAAGCAATTCAAGCTGATGGCTAAGAAGTGGCCAACGCCTGACGCGCTACGAGATGCTTTCAATGGGGACCCGCAAGCCGCCCGGAACGGAATTGATGCGGAAATTGCGAAGAAGGCTGGAAAGAAGGCTGCAAAGGCAGCGTTACAAACCTCCTCCGCAGCGCGAATGGGGGAACTGCGCGATGAGATCCTTGCGAGGCGCATTCTCGCGCGCCCAGGAGTGGTGGAGATCCTCGAGCGCCTTGGAGAAGATCCCTCCCCAAGCGACGTAACAATCGCTGTTCGCGACATCCGCTCTGAGGTTGTCGGTGAACTCCGTGCCGACCGAGCGAGGCAAGCCAATCCTAGATATGAAGTCATTCGAAACGTTGCAGTAAGGGTCAAGCTTCCAATATCAATGGATGAGTTTCGGCAGATGCCCCGCGAGAAGAAGGAGGGGCTTGAGGTGTTGTCGGACTCAAGTGGCGAGACGGCTGTATTTCGCAAGGTGACGGACATCGACCAGCTCGTTCTCGACGGCGATCGAGTTGTGCGTATTGAGCAAGAAAAGACCGGAAAGCATGACACGCATGCAGCCGCAAAGGCTCAGAATGATATCACGCTGAAGGTTGTCTCAGACAGGCTCGCTGGTGGCTCGGAGGTGCGCTTGGATGTTGATGGTAGAAACCTTGCAACGGAAATTGACTTGGCGAGTTTCCTGGAGGCAAAGCCTGTGACCGCAGGTCCTGCCGGCGAGAAGTTTGATGATCCAATCGGGGTCAGTGCAAGAGATCTGGAAGTGTTGATTAGAGAGTTTGTCGCTGCAGAGACGGGAGGTCGCGATGAGACGCGATAGAGGATGCTTCTACCTTGTCGCCTCGGACTGGGATTCTGAGGACGACGATTCCCGTGAAGGCATCATGGCCACCTATCCCGATGGGCCTAGGTACCTCCAAGTCGCCCGCGAGCTCCTCGTGCTGGCCGGACAAGACGTGCTGGCTGCCCGCCTCAAGACAATAAATGAGCGGGCATACAATCGGTCGTTCGTCCACTTCGATGGTAGGGATATGGACGAGCTGTTGACCGTGCTGGGTGAGCTGGAGCCGGCGGTGCGCGCGGCGTTGACCGACTCCGATGGGCTGATCCCTGAAGACCAGGTCGACAAGATCAGGGCCCGCTCTGAGTGGCTGAATCTCGCGCCGGCAAGGGGGGCGACGGCACGCTACGCGGTCCTCGAAGCGCTTGGAAGTGTGGGTGGGCTGGAGCGAATCCTCGGTGAAGCAAAGCAACGGGGACTAGTCGTTGCGATCGACTGAAGAGGTCGGACGTCGTGCCGTGTCCATGGCAGCCCGTATGTTCGCGGCGGGCCGTTCCGGGGGGGGGCAGTTCACCCAAGAAAGGGGCATCGAATGGCCGAGTCAACCGGTCAGGTCGAGGGTCGGTCGCTGCAACTCCGTTTTCAGGCACCCACCAACGCCCCGCCGTATCCCCCGTGAGAACATGTCCCATACCGTACGCTTCAAGGTAGCCCTCACATGCACGTACTGCGGTTCGCCGAACCCAGCGAACGCCGTGCACCTGTACACGTCCTCCTTCGGGCAGGATCCCGTCGATGCTGAGCTTTCTCTCGGTGGGATAATCGAGCTTGAGTTGCTCGATTTCGCGGACGGCTTCTATACCTTGCAGCCGCCAGCGGTCGACGTGTCGGCCGTCGCGGCGGTCGAGTTGTGGGGCTGTAGCTCGTGCGATCGGATGCAGCCGGTGCGTCTCGACTTTCGACGGGTCGAGAGGGACTTCTGGCGACTAGAGAGCGTCTCTCCTGTCGCGTTGACGCCCGAGGCGTTGGCGAACGTTCACTACCTATCAAGAAAGCTTGAAGAGTATGCCCCGGGGCCGAATGAGCCCCCTGGGTTCCTGGGCGAGCTGCGCGCCCGGCTCGAGGCCTCGACGCCAGGTCATCGGCCTGGGTGAACAGAGCAACTTGATCGTTCATGAGTCGTGGTGATCTCATTCTTGATGACCTTGAGCAGCATCGTCGGTGGGTTGCGACAGAGGGTCGCGAAGGGGCCATGGCGAGCTGGCCAGGCGAGAGCATCGATGGGGTCGACCTCACCGGTGCGATGCTCGCGGGCGCGTTGCTCGTGGAGACGACGTTTGTTCGGTGCCCCATCGTCGCTGCCGACTTCTCCAGGGCGGTCGCTGGAGGGGCCTCGTTTGTCGGCGCATCGGCGGCGGGGGCGAAGTTCGTGAAGGCGCAGCTCGAGTCGGCGGTGTTCGCGAGGAGCGATCTGCGCGCCGCGACGTTCCTCAAGGCTGACCTCGGCGGTGCGTCGCTGAAGGGCTGCCAGCTGGCTGGCGCGACGTTCGATGACGCGAGGTGCGTGGGGGCCAACTTCGCCGGCGCACAGCTGCGAGCGGCTTCATTGGTGAGGACCGACTTCTCGGGGGGTGATCTTGCCGGTGCGGACCTGGCGGATGCGCATCTCGTAGAGACTCGCTTTGATCAGGAGACTCGCCTCGACGGCGTCGTCGGTCTTGAGGGCTGTGTCATCGAGAGCATCCTCGTGGGGCCGCGGCGCCTCGAGCAGGACGCCGGCACGGCGTGGCTGCGCGCCCAGGCGACGAGGCCTGGCTGGTCCGTTGCCGACCTGGAAACATGGTTGGTCTCCAAGATGTCCGG
>SXGT01769792.1_pt1 | contig 11832 bp, 14 predicted proteins | sample 3176221 | NCBI WGS metagenome assembly SXGT01 (sample SAMN11356862, study PRJNA531348) | freshwater metagenome | isolation source: freshwater sample F1-120 | place: China: Fuxian Lake, Yuxi | collected 2017-12-25
CATAGTTCGGCGCGACCATCGGATAGTCGTGGGGCAGACCCCATTTGGTCCGGTATTCGTCTGGACTCATGCCGTAGCGCGTGCGCAGATGGCGCTTCAACGATTTGAATTTCTTGCCGTCTTCCAGGCAAATGATGAAGTCTGGCGTCACCGACTTTTTGACCGCCACAGCCGGCTCAAGCGCCGGCTCAGCCGCCACAGGCGCGCCAGAAACCTCCAGCAACGCCGCGTGCACCGTACGAATAAGCGCCGGAATATCCTGCGGGGCGACTTGGTTGGCGGAGACAAACGCCGACACGATATCGGCAGCCATTCCCACCAATTCCTGCTGCCGGTCCATCAATCTACTCGTTTAACTCAATACAATTGACGCTGACTATAGGTGAGATAGGCAAAGCTGCAAAGCCAAAACCAAGCATAAGGCATTAGGTCCTTTGCCGTGATTTCCACGGTAGGCAGTAATTACTAAATCTATACCTAATCGCCGGCTATACGAAGAGCAGGATCATCATCAGGATCGCGCCAATCGTGAAGAACTGAACCACATTCGCGGCGCGCGCTGGCGCAAACGGTCGATCACATAATTGCGCCATGGCCCCCACAATTCGAGCGGTAGCCGCGCCAGCCTGATTAGCCGCGCCTTGCCAAGCGCCATAAACGCGAAGCAAGAGCACGCCCGCCCATCGCCCCGCATCGGCAAACGGCCCGCGGTACAATGCATCGATGTCGAGCGTCCGGATTTGTCGCGCCTTCGGCGCGGCGCCAACGGCGTGCAGCGCGAGGTAGATGAGGCCGGCGACGCCAAGCAGCTCGAATTGCTGCGCCACCCGATCGATGGCGAACGGCTGAAACGTGAGCGCAGTCGGCATCAAATCGTAAAGCCAACCCGGCGCCAGCCCGATGGCTACACATAAGAACGACGCTAAAGCAGCGCCTAGCATCATCGGAAACGGCGCCTCTACGATCGGCGTCGGCACAGACGCACGAAACGCGGCAAGCGCCGGGCGCAACGCCAGCGACACGAACAACACCGCCGGCGTCGCGGCGACGCACAGCCAAAGCCAACGCAGATCCCACTGCGCCACCGCTTCAAGCGCAACCGCTTGCGTCGCGTAAAGTGCAAAGCCTGGGACACCGGCGACAGCTAATCCAGCCACAAGGGCCAGGAGCGCCGTGATCGGCATTTGACGCGACAGCCCCTGCAACGAAGCGACGTCGACACTGCCGCGCCGTTCCAGCACCGCGCCGAACACCATCTGCAACGCGACAAAGGCGAGCACCGCGGCGAACGCGTGCCCCTCTGCGGCGGCAAGGGCCAAGGGCGAACCAACCCCGATAAGCGCCACGCAGACCCCAGTTTGCGCCGTCAGCGCATAGGCGCCGGCGCGCCGCAAGTCAGTCTCGGCCGCAGCGTAGAATGCGCCTACGACGATCATCCCCGCCCCGATCGGGACCAACAAAGGCTCGGCCGGAAACAAGCGCGCTAGCGCATAAACGCCAAGCATCGTCGTGAAAGCGGAGAGCGCGGCGCCGCCGACTGGAGATGCATGCGAAACCACATCCTTCAGCCAAACATGCGCGAACGGCGCGCCGACTCGGATCATCAACGCCGCGAAGATGCAGGCGCCCGCAATCGTATCGACGTCTAGTCGTCCGATCTCGACACGCGCCGCGCCCGCCGTGATGTGGAGCGCGACCCCAACTAGAAACAACAACCCCTCGAGCCCGTGCCAAATCAGCAACCGAACGCCAGCGCGATTGGCGTTTTCGATCGTCGATGCAAACACAGTCCAAGACGCGGCCAATCCTGCCAGCGACGCGGTAGCGACAAATATAATCAGGTCGCCGACGAACAAAGCCGACACTGATCCGCCGACGAGCATTAAGATTGCCGCGTCCTCGTAGCGATTTCGCCGCGCGCCTGAGTAAATTGCGATGGCGACCAGCGCGATAAGCAGCGCGATGCCGAAAATACGATTCAGCGCGTCGAGATTGAGCAACACGACCGACAGCCCCATGTGCGCGATCGCGGCCGCAGCCCCGAATTGATAATCAAGCAACAACCAGATCGCTGCGAGGGCCGCGGAAGCCATGAGCGGCGCGCGAAACGCCCGCGGCGCCGCAAGCACCGCAAACGCTGCGAGGATAGGTAAAAAACCGGGATTAAGAGGGATTTCCATCGCGGCCCTCCCTGCTCCGGCTCACAAACAAAAATTGCGCAAGTCGTGCAGCAATGACGACGAACAGCGCCGCACCAAACCCGATCGCCGCCGCCGCCCCCGGCTGCGCTCCCACCCAGAAGCCACCGGGCGCGCGCGTCGCAAAATCGAGCGCAAGCCCTGCTGCTGCTGCGGTGAAGCAAAACAAGATCGCGAAGCCGGTAATGCCGCCGCGTGGTGGAGGCGCCTTGCTCATGACCCGCTATTCCAGATGGGCGACAAAAACCACGCGAGTGAATCGGCGAACACCAGCAGCGATAGCGTCGCCCCCGCGCCAAGGATAACCGGCGCCGCCAATAAAATCGACGCGCCATCCGGGCGCTTGAACGCATCCGTCGGCGCTTTGCCGGAGAGCGCGCTGGCCGCGAGCGGCCCCAAGTGCGCAAACGTCAGCACCGCCGCTACGCCTACCAGAGCGGCCGCCCACAACAAGTCGCCACCTGGCGCCCCCAGCGCGGTGATCAGCCAAAGCTTCGCCCAGGCGCCAGAAAATGGCGGCATGCCAATCATACTAGCCGACGCAAGAGCAAAGCCTGCGAACGTCCACGGCATCACCCGCCCAAGCCCCGAATAGTCTTCCACGGCGCGCCGCGTCGTGATCGCTGCAGTTGTGCCAACTGCCATCGAGAGCGTCGTCACGGCGCAAGCCAACGCTACAATCTGGAGTACTGCCGCGAACAGTCCCATTGGCAACGCCACGAGCGCACCGATCACAACAGCTAAGGATTGCGCCATGCATGAATACGCCAATCGCTCGCGCAAATCGCGGCGCGACAATGCGATCAACGCAGCGACACACATCGCGATGCCGGCGAGAGCGATGAGGGCAATCGCTGCGATGCGTGCATCAATGAGCGCTGGACCGAACACAAACGCCGCAACTTTGATGATGCCAATTCCGCCAGCAGGAATAATCGCCAGTCCCTGAATCGTGACCAGTGCAGGATCAGGCGCGCGGCTCGATTCCGGCAGCCAGCGATGCAGCGGCGGTATCGCCGTCATCGCCAATCCGAGCACAAACAAGATCAGCAACACATTGGCCGTCACTGTATCGACCTTGCCGGCAAGCACGCCACCAGCCTGGAAATCCAGCGCGCCAGCGATCGCATAGGTCCAGATCATGGCGGGCAAGAAAAGGCCCATCGACGCCGTCAAAAGGGTCGCGAGGAAGGTCCTGCCAGCGCGGCGCGCCTCCTCGTCGCCGCGATGCGCAACCAGCGGAAAGACCGTGAGCGTCAGCGCCTGATAGGCGACAAAGAAAGTGAAGAGATTTGCCGAGAACGCCACCGCCATCGTCGCTGCTGCGGCAAACGCCATAAACGCCATCAGCCGCGCCGGCGCTTTTTCATGGGACGCGCGAACCATCCCGGCAGCGTGCACCGCATGGAGCACCCCCAACCCACTTAGCGCCGCCGCCGCCAGCGCACCCAGCGGCTCCACCACAAAGGCCAAGCCGACGTTTGGCAGCGGCTGCGCCAACACCAGCCGAACGCTCTCCTGACCTGCCGCAGCATAGACGAGGCGCAACGCACAAAGCGCGGTGATCAAAGCACCGGCAATGTGAACCACGTCGCGCAATCCCGGCGGACGCGGCAGCGCTAACACCAGCAGCGCCTGCACCACAGGAACGACAAGAACACCGAAGAGTGCGAGTTCGGCGCTCATGGCGCAACACCGAGCATGCGCCCCGCCGCCGCGTCGGCAGCGGAGAGCAGGAACGCCGGCGCCACACCAAGCACAATGATCACGATCGAAGCCGCAAGCAGCGGTGACAGCGCCCAGCGCCATGCGTCGCCCGGCCCCAGAAACACATCTCCCGCATGACGGAAATACAAGCGCTCTATGATGCGGCCGCCGTAGAAGACACCCGCAAGTGACGCGAAGATCACCGCGCCTGCCGCCCACCACCAGCCGGCGCCAACGCCCGCTTCAACAAAGCGCCAGCGGCCCAAAAACCCCAGGGTCAGCGGCGCGCCCATCAAACTGATCGCACCTGTCATGATTGCCGCCCCAGCCAAAGGCGCACGCCGGCCCAGTCCATCCAATTGCGACAATGTCTGAACGCCGCCCGCCGCCGCACCCCCGAAGAGCGCGAGCGCCGCCGCTGCAAATGCGCTGAGCTGCACCAGCGCGGCCGCAAAACCCGCGGGCGAACCGAGCGCTACGCATAACAAAACGCCACCAGCCTGGGCGGCGCCGGCATACGCCGCGAGCCGCACAAGATTGTGCGCGCCGACCGCTTGGACTGATCCAATCACCACGCTCACGCCGCCGAGCACTGCCAGTGCGATCGACACGCCCTCACCGATGGCAGGCGCCGCGACGACGTATCCCGCCAACCGAACCACCAACGCGGTGGCGCCAATAACGCCAAAGGCTCCGAGCGCCAACGACGCCGGCCCGCCAGGCCGCGTGAAAGCCGCGCCCATCCAATCATGCAGCGGCGCGATGCCAGCTTTCAGCGCCACACCAATCAGCATTAGCCCCGCGCCAAGAGCTGCTGCATCGCCACTCTCAATAAGGGCCTCGGCGAAGTGTGAAAGATCAAGCGAGCCAATGCTGCGGTACAGGAGTCCCGCGCCGCAAAGAAAAAGCGCGGACCCAACACCGCCCGCGCTCAGCATCCGAAGCGCGCCCGCCAAAGACGTGCGCACGGGCCCCAAAGCCAACATCGCCACCGATGCGAGCCATGCCGTCTCCATCGCAACGAACACGCCTGCGAGATCGCGCGCGGTCAAAGCGCAAAGCCAGCCAGTCAGTTGGCACATCATCAGCGCCATCGCGACTGGCGCCGATTGCCTATCAATGCTGCGCAGCATTGCGCCGCTGGCGACAATGACCAAAGCCGCGACCAACGCAAGCAAAGGCGCCGCGAACAACGTTATTCCGTCGGCAAGCAGCGGCACGCCTTCGGCGACATCCATGATCTGTACGCCGCCAATCAAGGTGCGAAGCGCAGTATCCAATGTGAGCACAGCCGCCAACGCCGCCGTGAGCGCCGCTACGCCCCAACTCAGGCGTGGCGGGCAAAGCATCGCCAACGCCGCCCCGCACATCGCGATGATAAGCGGCAGTAACGCCGCGTGGGCGCGCACAAGATCGAGCGCAGCGTTCAAGGCGAACGCCCCGGCACATCGTCCTGCCGATCGGCCTGATCAATCTCCGGCGCTTCGATCGCGCCATATCCCTCCTGCAACCGGACCGAAACCGCCACACCAATGGCCAATTGTGCAAACGCCACGCCCGCAGCTGCAATCAGGAGCGCGTTAGGCGCACCGAGCGCCGCCAAGCAAAGAATCGCGCCAAGCATTGCCAGCGCAATGCCTGCAAGACGCTTCAGCGCGTTATGCGACGCCCAAGCAGCGACCGCGCCGGCCAGCAGCAGCACAAGCGCCGCGGCGAACAACGCCCGCACGAGAAAGAACTCAGGCGCCATCACCAATCCGCGTCACGCAGGGTCGGCGCGCGGCCGAACAGTACAATGACAACCAGCGCCGCCGCGCCAACGGTCGCCGCGAACACCCCCGCCTCGATGAGCAACGCAGCATAAGCCCACCCAGGCAGGCCCGCGCCCGCCGCGGCGCAAACAATCCCAAGCGCAACGACAATGCGCGCAGCGAGAGGAGGAAACGCCTCCCGCGCCGCCGCCGCCCCGAAGATCAGTGCATGCAAAACGAAAGCGAGTGCGAACATCAATCCCGCCAGAAACCCTGCGCCGTCACCCGGCGCACGCGCGACCACAAGCGTCAGCGCGAAAAGGGCGATCAGCGGCGCATAGAGGCGCGCCGCGTTGATGAGGACGATCTGACCGCCAGCCTTCACAGCTCGCGCTCCCCGCGATGCAGCGCGCCACGCTCACCAAAGCCAAGGATGCCAACGCAGCCAACACCCACCACCAACAAAAGCGACGCCAACCAAAAGCCGATGGCGTCCGGCGTCGTCTGCACATGTGGCTGCAACGCCCCAAGGTCTGGCGCCGCAAATAAGATTGCGCCTCCCGCCAAGGCCGCGGCGAACAGACTGAGCCACGGCGCACTTGAACCGAACGACTTTGCCGAACGCGCGCTGAGCAGCACTGCACCAAGCAACAACACCGGCCCCCATGCGGCAACCACGATGGTCGTCGCTAAAGCGGCGTCACCGGCGCCAAGCGCAAGAAGCGCCGCCGCCGCCATGGCGCCCGCCGCCGCAAGCGAGAAGCACAGCGACAACAACGAGCGCGCCGACAACGCGGCAAACGCCGCAGCGATCACGGCTACAATCAGGACCAACGCGAATCCTTCTGCGACGAAGCCGTTCATGAGACGCCGTCCCTCCGCCCACCCGGTCGCGGCGCCTGGTAACGACCAGCCAACGGCGACAAGCCGCCCGCATGCGCAGCACTAGCAAGCGCATGCGAAATCACCGGCCCCACCGCGACCACCAACGCCATCAGCAACAGCAACCGCACCGCGATAGCGGCGTCCGGGGCCATCAGCGCCAGCCCCACCAACACTAGAGTGGCGCCTGGCGCGTCTGCCGCGGTTGCACCGTGCAGACGCGTGTAAAAATCTGGAAATCGCAATACGCCGAGCGTCCCACCAAAAATCAATGCGAGCCCCGCGACAGCCACCAGCACGCCAAGCGCCGTGCGCACCAAAGTGAGCGCGTCCATCAACCATCCTCCTGCGGCAGCGAGAGCGGCGCCTGGAATGTGCGTGCGCGAAACACTTTCGCAATCGCCAGCACCAATATGATGGCCGCCAGCAAAACGGCGATCGCCACATCGAGCCAATCGCTACGCCCGGCAGCGACCGCGACCGCCGCACAAATCAAAGCTGCGCGGACGAGAATGGTCTTCAGGGCCAAGGCGCGGTCATGAAGCGTGGGGCCAGCAAACAGGCGTAGCATCGCCAACATGCCCGACACCGCCACAGCCATGCCGATAAGCAGCGCAGTCATGAGCGTTGCTCCTGCGCGCCTGCAACGCGTTCCAACCGCCCAAGATCGGCGGCATCGACGCTATCTTCATCGAGCACATGCGCCAAAAAACCCTCGGCGTCAGTTTCCACCACGGCCATACCCGGCGCTGCACTCAAAAGATCGGCAAACGCCGCGCGCTCCTCCCCCCGCCCGCGTGTTTTGATCCGAACCAAAGCGGGCTTCAGCGTGATGTCAGCGGCGAGCGCCGCGCGTATGGTCGACAGCGCGCCCGCCATCACCGAGCCCAGACGCGCGACGACGCCGTAGATCGCACGCGGCGCGCGCACGAACGCACCAGTCGCGCCTCCGAACCGCATCGCGATCAATGTGCAAGCGAACGCCGCCGCTACCGCGATAACGGCATCCTGCACGCTCGCGAGACGTTGGCTTGTGAGCAACCAGAGAAGTACGAAACCGAACAGCATGGCTGCGGCGTGAAGCATGGGTGAGCCTCCCCGCGCCGCCGGCGCGCGTCTAGAGCCTTACCCTCGCAGCAACGGATTCGCCAGCCAATGCGGACGAAGCGCTAAACGTTGCGGGTGAATAACAACGCGGCGTTGCGCCGCGCTAGCGTCATGTCGTTGTCGCCATCGTCGAAGGCCACGCGCTCGATGTTCACAGCATCGGCCGTGAACGACCAGTTCCAATACCGCAACACCGTTTGCGCTTTCGCCGTCGCCAACGTGTCAAACACGTAAGTTGCGCGGCCTAATGGATTGTCCGTGGCGTCCGGGTCGCCGCCTGGCCGGCGCAGCGCGCGCCACAATCCAATCATTAAGGGCCGTTTCAACCCGACCGCCTTGCAAAACACACCGATAGCCTCGCCACCCGCGTCGGCAAAAATCTGCGACGCAGTGGTCGGCTTAATCCCGGCGAGATGAGCAATTTCGTGGATGAGCGCTCGATCGAGCCCGCGCTCCGCCGCGGCCAACGCGCCTTCTAGCGAACCGTAAGGACTTTGCGCTGCCGCGGCGCGATTGCGCTGGCGGCGCTCGATGACTTGCAGCGTCTTTCGCGTATCGGCGTCGGCCCAGCCTTCCGCAGCCGCAAGCTTAAATACATCGCCCAGTTCTTGGATCAGCACATTACGATCCACAGCGAAGCGTCGCAAAATGTGGAGCCGCGCTTCGAAGTTCGCCCACCAGAACAGAACCAGCGCCTGCGTCGGCCGGATTTCATTGCGCGCCACCAACAAACTCGGCAGCGCCGCCGCCTGACGGGACCGCGCAACGATGAGATCCACGCCCTGCGTCGAAAGCCGCGCGCCCTGGTTCTTGAGTACCGCCTCGATCGTCGATGTGTCGCCCGTCTGGATGAGCGCATCGGTGACTGACTCGGTCAGGTGCCGGCGCCGGGCAATTGCCGTCCAATGCGCAGCTATGCCGGCACGCACCGTCGCGACGAGGTCAGAATCATCGAACCCTGCCCCATTCTCCAAAAGCGGAAGCGCGACACTGATCTCGTCCCGCGCGAGGTACCTCAACAGCCCCTTCGGCGCATCCGTGATCCGGACCAGGCCCTGCGCGCAGCGGCGGCGGAGCTCGACATTGCTGGTCCGCAACAACCCCACCAGAATGTCGGCCGCCAGCTGCCGCTCATAGACGGGCAAACGACTTTCAGGCCAGGACACGATCTCGCAAAGCCGCGCTACAAGGGCCGTTCTGGCCTGCGGCGCATGCGGCACGCTCAGTTCGAGCGCCGCGAGCGGGTCCACCACATCCGGGCGAGGTTGATTCGTAAGTGGCATTTCGCCGAAGGTCAGCACGCGCCGCGTTAAGCTCCCGTCAACGGGACCAAAGCTGAGCTCGGCGATGGTAGCGGGGGCGGATGGAGCCGGAGCAAAAACCAGATACGCGCATACCGTTCGGCGTGTCCGAGCTCGGCCTCTATTACGTGCTGGTCGCGCTCTACTTCTTCGCTTTCGGTATGCAGTTCGTACTGTTTCCGTCGCTCGTGGCGTTCTTTTTGAGCGCCAGCGCGGCGGGCGTTGGGCTTGCACAATCGGCGCTGTCGGCGCCGATGTTCTGCCTCCTGCTCTTTGGCGGTCTCCTGGCTGAGCGCGCGCGCGCCGGCCCCACACTCGCCAAGCTCTATTTGATCTTTGCGTTCGCTTCGATCGCGCTCTGCGCCATCGTCGCGGCAGGGCTGCTCACCTACGAAATCCTGATCGCTTACGCGATGCTCGTCGGCGCATGCGCGGCCTTCTCCATGCCCGTGCGTGACGCAGCCTTGAATGGCGTCGTGCTGCGCGAAACAGCGCGCGGGCGCTACACCTCGATCGCGACTGCTGCGGCCGTCACCACCGCGGTTCAAATCGGCGCACAGATCGCCGGCATTGTTGTCGCCCGCTCCGCCGGATCGTCACCAGCGCCGTTCTTGGCGTTGCAGGCGATTGTGCTCTGCCTTGGCGCGGCGATCGCGCTTGGACTTCTGGATTCCAAGCCGCACGGCCACGAGCGGACGATCAAAGGCGCACTGCGCGATGTCCGCGACGGGCTCAACTATGCATTCCGCAATCCGATCATGTCGCCAATGTTGATTTCGGCCGCCTATGTCGGCGTCTTTGTAATCGGCTCGTTTCAAGTTCTATTTCCGCTGATCGTCCGGGAATATTACGGCGCCGACCAAACCGCGCAGGCCAGCCAACTCGGCACGCTGTTCGCGGGTTTCTGGTGCGCTTCATTCGTCTCGGCGGTGGCGCTCAGCAGAATGAAGCCGCTGCAACGCCCCGGCCGCGCTCTCATCGCCTCGCACATCATCAGCGCAGGGATGTTGTTCACATTCGCAATCGACAAACCGTACATCGCCTTTTTGGCGATCGTTTCCGTTTGGGGGCTTGCCGCCGGCGTCGCTATTTCAATGAGCCGCACCATCACTCAGGGAGCCGCCGAACCCGGATATCTGGGGCGCGTACTCGCCGTTTATTCGATGGGCTTTATGGGCGGCGCGCCAATTGGCTCGGCGCTCGTCGGTCTCGCCGCAAGCGAATGGGGGCCACGCACCGCAGCGCTAATCCCTGCCGGGGGACTAGCGCTGGCGGCGATTGCTTTGGGCGTCTTCACACCACTCTGGCGTTACTCAGCAGAGCCCCCGCCAGCGCCCTCTGACGTGAGCGATGAAAGTTAGCGGTTGCGCTCAGAACGATTTGGAGCAGCGCTTTCACGCGCGTTGAATTCGTTCACCTCGGCCGTCCAGTTCGCGATGAACGTACGGCGCTCCTGCTCGGCCGTGTTGAACGCCTGCGACATCGCGTTGACCTCGTCCTGACAGATCACAAGCTTCGCAGTGCGCGCTTCGACCCAAGCCTGGACCACGGCGTTGGCGGCCTCAAGTTCAGCACGCGTCGCGGTCGCGCCGTCGGGAATTGTCGGCGCAGCATCGAAACCGGAGCAGTTGGCGCTGACGGTGGCTTGAGCGAACGCTGGCGACACCATCAAAGCGAATGCAGCGGCGGCGGCAGTGCCGATCAGAAATTTCATTGTAGATCTCCAAGAATTCCGGTCGTCGGGTGTAGCCCTCTGTGGCGGGATTTGCGAGCCAAAGACGGCTAAAATGCGATGTCCCGCCGCCGGATACCCCTCATCGCACGCGGAACGGGATCACCATTCGGTGACGCCCCTCTACCGGCACGCCGTCACGGGTCGCGGGAACCATTTGGTAGTCGCGCGAGATGCGCAGCGCGGCATCTCCAAAGCCCCAATTTGCAGGCGTTTCGGAGACAACCGCGCAGTCCAGCCGTCCGCCCGTGTCCACCGCACAATTAAGCGTCGCGCTCCCCTGGATGCCGCGCTCCAGCGCCCTGCGCGGATAATAACGCTCAAGATTTCGCGGCACGCGCACCCAGTGCGGATCGGCGATGTTGGGCGGCCCTGCGCCTTCGCCGCCGCCGACAGCAGCGAACGTGGCCGTCGGCATAAGCGGCATGGTTTCATTGACTGGGCTGAACTGAACCGGCCCTTCATTCACCTCGGCCGGCGGCGGCGCCGCCTCGCGAACCTTGGGCGGATCAACCGGCGGCGTTGGCTCCACGAAAGTCTCAAACGAAATTCCGGCGAGGAGTTCGCCGCCACCGCGTTGGACGATCGTCATCGTCAGCGCGCCTAGAACCAAGAGCCCAATGATCGTCGCTGACGCCAAGAATGACGTCGCGCGCATTGCCATCGCATGCGCCATGTTACGCCTCCCATGTCTGCATCGATCTCGACGTCGATGCTTGAGAGGAGCGTGCGCGCGCCCTGCAGACGCGGCAATTCACACGCACGCGATCACCATCACGCTTGCGCGATAAAGGTTTACGCCTCCTCGTCCGCCGCTTGCGCAAAGATGCCGACCTTCTGAAAGCCGGAGCTCTGCAATTCGTCCAGCACCGTTACGACTGCGCCGTAAGCGATGGACTGTTCAGCGGCGCGCACATAAACGCGCGACTCCGCCAACACATCGACCTCGGTCAGCACCGGGTCAAACGCGAGCGACTGCGCCAACAGAGCGCTCGACAAGTCGCTGAGCGCCAGTTCGCGCTCGCCTAGAAAAACCGCGTAGCCGCGTGGGTCAGGACGCAGGTCAACGATCAGCGGCGGAATCGCCACGGAGATCAACCGCCCCGCCTGCGGGAGATCGATCTTCAAATCCACCGTCGGCTTCGGCGCCGTCA
>SXGT01728955.1_pt1 | contig 11831 bp, 9 predicted proteins | sample 3176221 | NCBI WGS metagenome assembly SXGT01 (sample SAMN11356862, study PRJNA531348) | freshwater metagenome | isolation source: freshwater sample F1-120 | place: China: Fuxian Lake, Yuxi | collected 2017-12-25
ACCCGGCTCGGAAGGATCCGACCGCGGCCACCACGAACCACGACCAAGACGGCAACCATGAAATCGGCATCCTCGACCTCTTCGCTGTCCTTCGCCGCGCAAGGAGCGCTGGCCTCGTTCCTCGTCCTCGCGACCGGCTGTGGTGGCTCCTCCGGCGGGGGTGGCGGGTCCGATTCCTGCAACGCGAGTCCCGTGGCCCAGCTGGGCGGGATCTGGAGCCTGCAATCGGGGCTGCAGACGGACGACCTCGGACTGGGGCCGCTGCCCGACCTCGGCTTGGATGGCCAGGCGTTCCAAGTGCAGTTCGCCGTGGCCCAGTCCTTGGAAGCCCCGTCCGACAACTGCGCCGCCTTCTACTACGTCACGTCGCCCAGCCTCGACACGACGAGCCTCGCGGGGGAAGCCTCGGCTTTCAAGGCGCAGTCGATCGAAGGCGAGGTGACCGGCGACACCTTGCCCGACGATGCCATCGAGTTGATCGCCCTGTACTACAACGCCGCGGCGGACATCACCGTCGATTTTGGCCTGGTGTGCAAGTTCGACCCGAAGTCGCCCGACCCGTGCGACTTCGCTGACAGCTACGTCGATCTCGGCGGTGGCGCCTACTCGCTGCTCTACGACTACTGGGCCTACGCGGGCGACCAGCGCGTGAAGCGCTTCGCCGATGGCGCCTTCGAAGACGGCATCGCCGACGACGCCGTGCTGATCGCGCAAGGCAAGGTGCAAGTGCTCCATGCGCGCCCGTCGCTGCAGGTGGTGGACGAATCGGACCTGGCCGTCATCGCCAGCGCGCCGATCTCGATGGTCGAGTCAGGCGCGGCCGAACCGATCGCGGCGACGGTGGGCCGGACGCGGGATGCGTCCCTGCTGGCCTTCGCCTGCGCGGACCCGCTGCACCCCGGACAAGGGCTGCGCCTGCACCTCGCGCCCGACGAGCAAGCCCGCATCGCGGCCGTCGTGTGCGTGCGGGGTGCGCGCTACGCGCTGCACGCGGTGCAAACCGGCCCTCTCGCCATCGAAGGCGAGTTGGTGCTGCTGGACGCGGAAAAGCCGCGCGCTTGGCGCATCGGGGGCGTGCAGGACGGAAAGTGAAGGCGAACGTCGATTCACCGTGATGCGCTCCCGTCCCGCACGCCTTCAAGGACTTGGGGCGCGCAGGACGCGCACGAGAAACCGTACATGATGCAACTCTTCCGACATGTCGCGCCGATCGCGGCGTTGACCCTCCTTCCACTCCTTGGCCACGCCCTGCCCGTCGTGGGCGAGGGGGACATGCTGGGTGCCAAGGTGCGCATCGACACCGTCGATTCGGCGACTGTCGGGCGCAAGCTCGAGGACGTGCGCAAGCGCATCGGTGCGCTGCTTGGCCCGGATGTCGATCCGGACCAGGGACCGTGGCTCGCGGCCCATTACACCAACCTACGATCTGGACTCGCGGACTTGGAGGCCTTGGAGGTCCTCTACGCGCGCAAGGCCGCCTTGGAAGTCGTGCGCTCCCAGCTGCTCTTCCTGGATGCGCTCGAGGCCAAGTTGGAGGATCAGGAGCGGAACCTCGAGCAGTTCAGGAAGCTGGGGCTGCCCGCCGACCAGCTCGCCCATGCGCAGGCGGAGCTGGACAAGGACCGCAAGCTCTGCGCCGATCCCGAACTGCGCGTGCTGCGCTTCGGCGGCAAGTTCGGCACGTGGCCATTGGGCAAGGAGGGCGCGCCGAAGCCTGGCATGCCCGACGCCGAGCGCGGCGCGAGACGCGTCGAAGTGCCGCAAGCCAAGTGGTTCGTCGACTTCCTGATGTGGCCGACCCTGGATCTTGGGGGACGCGAGGAGGACCGCGCGCTGCAGCTGTTGACCGCCTCGCGCAGCATGGCGTAGTCCTACGCCGCGCAGGCCAAGCAGGCGCTCGACCCGCACAAGCCCTACTACCAAGCGCGGGCCGACGCCTCCTTGCGCATCGCGAAGTTCGTCGAAGTGGGCGACGTGGCCGGGCTCAACCGCTATCGCGAGCAATGGGCGCGACGCTGGTATGGCGGCCTCTTGGCGGACGACGCAGGCGTCGATGCGACGCCGGAGCCGAGCGCCATCGCCGAGATCGTCCCCTCGACGGAGGCGGGCGCGCTGCGCGCGAGTTGCGTCATGCTCGACCAGCTGGACGCGCGGGAGCTGCAGGCCGCGCACGAACAGCTGGACCGACGCGTCGCCGAGGCGCGACGCGCCAGTCGGAACGTACCCATGGAACCGCGGGCCGCGCTCGAACTGTGGCTGCACCACGAGATCGTCGAATTCCTGGTCCAGACCAAGGCCGATGTCCTCGAGCTCGACCTCGCCATCGTCCAGCAATCGACCCAGATCGAAGCGCTGCGCGCCAATGGCGTCCCCGAGGAGAGCTTGGCGCGCATGGAAGGCCTGCTCGGCGAGCAGCGCAACCGGCGCGCCGGCAAGGGCAAGGTCGCGCTGGTCGTGCCAGTGGGTCGCGAACCGTGGACCGTGCTGGATGCGGACTTGTTCGTTCCGCGTGGCCGATGCGGAGCCAGGAACCTGGTCGACGTGGGCAGCCAGAACGTGGTCGCGTGCCGCTTGCTCGCGGGCGCCACGCTGCCGGGAAGCAATCCGAGGCAGGCCTCTCAGTTCTGGGTGCAGGTGCAGGAGATGCTGGCCTCCACCGCGGCGGGGCAAGGCGCCGCGAAAGGCATCTCTCCCGCCCACGCCGCCCATTACCGCGACTTGGCGCGCGCCTGCGAGGACATGCGTGCCTTGCGGAACGCGTGGGACGCGAGCCCGGTCGACGTCGCGACCATCGAGCGCATCCGTGCCGCGGTCGAGGCCGCCAACGCCACCTTGTTGTCGGGGCTTGCGCGCACCTTGCCGGCCGAGGCATGGACAGGCGCAGCCCTGCCCAAGGCCGGCAAGTGACACGATGAGCCTCGTCGTGATGGGCTCGGCCGAAGTTGGGCGCGCAGCTGCGGTCGCGGCCGCGCGCGGAGGCGACTAGGCGAAGATCGCAGCCAGCCCTGCTGCCGTCGCGGTGTCCAGGCGCACATGCGCGCCGGCGGCGTTTTGGCGCACGTGGTCGGGATGCGTGGCGCCAGTGAGGGCGCACGCCACGCGTTCGTTGTGCAGCGTCCACGCGATGGCGAGCGTGCTCGGAGCATATCCCAGCTCGGCGGCGCGCTGGACGAAGCGGCGCACTTGCGCTTGGCGCGCTTCGGCGAGGTGCCCGGCCACGTGCGGAGTCGCCGCGCCACGCGTGCCATGCGGCACGCCATCGACGTACTTGCCGGTCAACACGCCGCCGGCGATGGGGCTGAAGACCGTGATGCCGAGGCCCAGGCGCTCGGCGAGCGGCTGCAGGTTGGCCTCCATGCCGCGGTCCACGAGGCTGTAAGGCACCTGCTCGACCACGGGCGCCGTCATGCGCAAGTCGCGCGCGACCTCGACGGCTTGCGCGAGGCGCTCGCCGGACCAGCAACTCGTGCCCCAATGCAGGATCTTGCCCGCGCGAACGAGATGGTCCATGGCGGCCACGGTCTCCTCGACGGGCACCGAGGGATCCTCGCGGTGGCAGAAGTACAGATCGAGGTACGACAAGCCGAGGCGCTGCAGCGAGCGGTCGCAGGACTCGAGCACGTGCTTGCGCGACAGCCCGCGATCGTTCGGGTCGCCACTCATGGCGCCGTAAACTTTGCTTGACACCACGAGGTGGTGGCGCGGATGGCGCCGCAGCGTGCGTCCCGCGACCTCCTCGGCGCGGCCTTCGGCGTAGACGTCGGCGAGATCCACGAAGTTGGCGCCGCAGTCGAGCGCGGCGCCGATGATGCGGTCCGTGGTGGCGTCGTCGACGGAGCCGCCGAAGGTCAACCAACCGCCGATGCCCACCGCGCCGACCTTGAGGCCGCACTTGCCCAGTTGCCGATGTTGCACCGCCGAACCGTCCTGCGTCTGAAGCCGCGCGACCGGCGCGCGAACGCGGTCGATCTTCCCACGGATTCGGCCATTCGTGCTAGCTTGAAAATCAGCGTGGCCCCTCCCCCCGACATCCACGCCGGCGCGCTGCCGGCGATCCCCGACAAGCTCGCCGCGCGCGGTCCCGCGCTGGCGCGCGAGATCAACCGCCTGCTCGCCGCGGCCGCCTCGCGCAGCGCCTCGGGCGTGCCCGCGAACCGACCCGTGCATGTCTACCTGCAGGTCGCTTCGGCCTGCAACCTCGACTGCTTCATGTGCTACGAGCACCTGAGGCCCGAAGGCCAGCGGCACGGCAAGGGCCTCAAGTCGCTCGCTCCGGAAGTGTGGCTGCGGTTGGAACGCGAGGTCTTCCCGTGGGCCTCCGAACTGACCTTCGGCGTGGGCGGCGAGCCCACCATCGCCGACCGCTTCGTCGAGTACGCGCACCGCGCTGCCGACATGGGCCTCGCGTTGCGACTCGTGACCAACGGATCGAAGCTGGGCGTGCCCGAGGTCGCGGATGTGATCGGGCGACGCTTCGCCTCGGTGCAGGTGTCGCTGGACGCCGCCACGGCGGAGACGCACAACGCGATCCGCAAGGGCTCGAACTGGGCGCGCGTGGTCAAGGGCCTCGAGATGCTGGCCGAAGCGCGCTCCAAGCGACCCGCCGGAGCGCCGCTGGAGGCGACCTTGTGCATGGTGCTCATGCGCCGCAACGTGGACGAGCTCGAAGCCCTGCTGGAGCTCGCCCGGCGCCTGGGCTTCGATGGCGTCCACGCGCAGCATGTCATCCCCATCACCGAGGAAAGCTCGCGCGAGCAACTGTGCGACGAGCCGTGGCGTTGGGATGCCGCGCGCGCGCGTTGCATCGCGCGCGCGCGCGAGCTGGGCGTGGCCTTGGATGCGCCGCCGGCCTTCGACGGCAAGCCGCCCAAGTTGATCGTCGCCGCCAACCAGGGCTGCACCAAGCGCGCCGCGGGCCGCCCAATCCCGTGCGAGCTGCCGGTGGTTTCGGTCAACATCCTCGTCGATGGCAGTGTCGCGCCGTGCTGCCATCCCGTGGCCCACAGACGCATGTTGTTCGGCAACGTGCTCGACCGGCCGTTCGCCGAGATCTGGCACGGACCGGCGGCCACGCACCTGCGGCGCTCGTTGCGCAGCGGCGCCGCGCCCGAGGTGTGCCGCAGCTGCTCCGTCGTCGGCGGCGACGGCGAAGCGCGCGAGGACCACGAGGCGCTGCTCAGCGAGTGGTCGCTGGCCGAGGAAGCACGCCTCTCCGGGGCCGCTGCGGCGCCGCCGGCCTTCGACGTGGCCGAGATGGAGGCGAGCGGCGCCAACCTGGTGCTCGGCCACCTGCTCGAGGAGCGCCGGGCGCTGCGCGCCGAACGCGGCGGACTCCAGGCGCACGCCGCGATCCTCGAGTGCGAGAACAAGGCGCTCAAGGGTCACGCCGAGGCCATCGAACGCGAGAACAAGGCCCTCAAGGGCCATGCCCGAACCTTGGACCGCGAGAACCCGGCGCTCAAGCGGCACGCCGAGGTGCTCGACGCCGAGCTGCGCCACTTGCGTGGCCACGCAAAGGTCCTGGAGTCCGAACGCCCCGGGTTGCGCGGCCACATCGCCACGCTCGAACGCGAGAACGCCGCGTTGAAGGGCCACGCCGAGGCGATCGAGCGCGAAAACGCGGCGCTCAAGGGCCACGCGCGCACGCTGGGCGGGCTGGTCGAGGAGCTGCGGCAGGAGCAGTCCGTGCTCCACGGGCATCTCGAGAGGTTGGCGCGCCACATCGGCGCAGTCGAAGCCGAGCACGAGGCCGCGACGCTGCGCTTGGCGCGCTACGACGGGCCGCTGGGAACATTGAGGATGGCGGCGAGGCTCCTGCGGCTGCCGCGCCTCGCCAAGGACGAGGAAGGCAAGTCATGACGAGCGAAGTCGACGAAATCCCGCCGGAGATGCTGCGAGCGCGTCCGCGGACGATCTACGTGGAGATGACCAGCAGGTGCAACCTGCTGTGCACTTATTGCCCCGTGAGCCAGCCGGACTACAAGGGCGAGGACCTGCTCATGGAGCCGGAGGCGCTGGCCGACGTGCTCCTGCGCGCGCAACCCGACGAGGTGCAGCTCAGCGGTCACGGCGAGACGACGATGCTGCGCGATTGGACGCGGGTGGCGCGGCTCTTGTTGGCGCGCGGCCTGCCGGTGACCATCACCAGCAACTTCGCCAAGCGGTTCAACGACGAGGAGATCGACACGCTGGCGCGCTTCCGCGCCGTCAAGATCAGCGTCGACACGACCGACGCAGACCTGCAGTTCCAGCTGCGCCGCGGGCTGAAGCTCGACAAGCTGACGGACAACCTCGATCGGCTCGTGGCGCATTGCGAGTCGAACTTCATCGAGAAGCCGTTCTTGCACATCAGCTGCACGATCACGCACCTCAACATGCCGCTCGTGCCCGATCTCGTGCGTTGGACTCATGCGCGCAAGGCGCACGCCTTGGCGCTGGTCAACCTGGTGCGGCATCCCGACGTCGAGGGCGCGGTGAAGATCCTGCACCCCTCTGAAGTGGATCCGCAAGGCGCGCTGCGGGCGATCGAGGATGCGCAGCGCATCGCCGACGAGTTGGGCGTGCGCTTCGACATGGAACCCGGACTGGTCGATTCGCTGGAGGTTGGTCAATCATGGCAATGAGCTTCAACAAGGCGCCCGGGCCCGGCGAAACCCGCGACTGCACCGATCCGTGGAACTTCGTCATCGTGCGCTCCAACGGCGATGTGTCGTTGTGCTGCCGCTCCGAGGTGGTGGGCAACGTCAAGCGGACTCCGCTGCCCGAAGTGCTCGAGTCCGACCAGGCCAAGGAGCTGCGGCGCGGCGTGTGGACGGGCAAGCTGAACTACGACTGCCTGCGTTGCTCCGAACGCGGCGTCGCCACCATCGAGGACCTGCGCGCGCGCGTGCGACGCGGCGTCTCGGACCGCGCCGCGGAGGAGATCGCCAGCCTGCGCTCGGAGCGCCATGTCCTGCGCCAGATCCGCTCGGAGCTCCTCAAGGAGCGCGCCGGATTGCACGGCCATGTCGGCGCCATCGAGGGCGAGCGCGACCAGCTGGGGCGGCACGCTGCGACGCTGGAGTCCGAACTCGCCAGCCTGCGCGCGCACGGCGAAGCGCTCGAAGCCGAGTTGGCGCGCTTGCGCGAACACGCCAAGGTGCTCGAGGCCGAGCGTCCGCAGCTGCGCGGCCACATCGCCAACCTCGAGGGCGAGAACGCGGCGCTCAAGGGGCACGCCGACACGCTCGAGCGCGAGAACTCGGGACTCAAGGGCCATGCGCGGGCGATGGACTCCGACGCGCGCGGCTTGCGCGAGCACGCCCAAGCGCTCGAAGCGGAACTGCGTGGCGTGCACGGCCACGCGCAGGCGCTCGAAGCCGAACGCCCCCACCTGCAAGGGCACATCCAGAACCTCGAGCGCGAGGTGGCGAACCTGCACGCGCGGCTGGAGGCCAAGCGCAACCCCATCCGGCGCATCCTCGGCCTGGCGAAGCCCAAGTAGCGCCCGCCGACGGGTGGCGCGCCGCGCTGGAGGCCGGCGTCAGATGTAGAGCACGCCGTCGCCGAGCCAGAACGGGCCGCCGATCCCCGCGTCGGACACTGCGTACTTGACGATGCGGCACGAGAAGACCTCGCGCCCCGCCTTGGACACCAGCAGGTCGACCTCGTGGCGCGTGCCGTCGGCGACGAGCGCCTCGGGCACCGATACGCTGAAGCCCGCGCCTTCGGCGCCGCTCGTGTGCGGGAAGGCGCCGGCGATGTCGGGCCGCGCGACCTTGGCCGCGGGCACCAGTTGGCCGTCGGGACGACGAACATGGACCTCGTCGGCCGGCCCGTCGTGCAGCAGCAGCCAGCCCGACATGTGCAGCACATGACCCTCGGTCCACAGGCGGTCGGCGCTGCCGCGCGCGCTGTGGATCTTCGGTCCATGCGGGAAGCCGCCCACGGGCTCGGCGAGGCGCTGCGGCCCGAGGCGAAAGGCCTGGGCCACGGTCTCGAGCGCGCGCCGCACGCCGCCAGCCGTGCAGTCGACCGCCGCCTCGTCGTGGGCGAACGACGCCAGGAAGTTGCCGTTGGTGAACACGCCGTTCTTGAGGCACTCCTGCAGGAACAGATCGCGCAACGACTCGGCGTTCCAGCCGTTGCCGCCCCCGAAGCGCACCGAAATGCGCGCGGAATGGCCGACCATGGCCCAGTCGAGCCCCAAATCGGCGCAGTCTGCCTCGAAGCGCCGCCGCAACCGCGTGCCCGCCTCGGCGAGACGCTCGGCCACGGGTTCTCGCCGGCACACCTGCAGAGTCGCGCGCGCCGCCGACAGGGAGAGCGTCTCGCCGCGGAAGGTCATGCCGAAGCCGACGGAGGGCGTGTACTGCATGTACTCGCGTCGTCCGACGAGCGCCGAGAGCGGCATGCCGTTGGCGAGCGACTTGCCGAGGCACGAGAGGTCCGGCGAGATGCCGTACGCGGTCTGCGCTCCACCCACGCCGAAGCGCAGCGCGGTGATGACCTCGTCCCAGATCCACAAGGCACCGTGCTTGCGGCAGAGATCCTTGATGCCCTGCAGGTAGCCGGGCGCCGGCTCTTGCTCGCGGCTCGGCTCCATCATCACGGCCGCGACCTGGCCGGGGTGCGCTTCGAACAGGGCCTCGAGCGCGGCGAGGTCGTTGAAGGGGAACGACCTGACCAGGCCGTGCAAGCAGCCCGGCACGCCACGCACATGCGCGAGGCGCGACACGAACCAGTCGTGGAAGCCATGCATGCCGTACTGGAGGATCAGCTCGCGCCCCGTGACCGCGCGGGCCACGCGTGCGGCGGCGGTCAAGCTGTCCGAGCCGTTCTTGCCGAACGCCACCATCTCGGCGTTGGGGATCATCTCGCTCAGCAGCTCGGCGACCTCGACCTCGACCGGATGCATCAACGAGACCGAAGGCCCGGCGCGCAGCGCATCGACGATGGCCGCCTCGACCTCGGGATGGCGGTAGCCGAGGATCGTCGGCCCCCAACCGTTGACCCAATCGATGTAGGCCTGCCCGGTCGAATCGACCATGCGACAACCTTCCGCCGCTTCGACGAACTGCGGGAAGGTGCCGCGCTCGTGCATCAAGGGCCGATGGACGATGCCATCGAGGCCGCCGTACGCCAGCACCTTGCGCGCGCGGTTCATCAACCGCGCCGTGCGCTCCACCTCGGGTCCGAACATGGCCATGGTCGCTTGGATCGTCCTTTCCGCCGCCGAGGACGGTCGCCCCCGAGGCGCCTCCAGCCGCGGAACCGGTGGCGGGCGTCCAGTCTAGACGCGATGGCGCGCCACGGGGGGCGCGGGCGGGAGGAGCTTGCGAGGGCAGCCGAAAAACCGCTTGGACGACCCCGAATGGGCGTTGGACGGCCTCGGACCGCGCGCTGGAAGCATCGACCGACGGCGATGGGCGCCGGACGGGCGACACGCACAGACCAACCTCCATGAAGAAGCTCACGCACACCCTCGCGCCTCGGACCATCCACGCGACCTCGTTGTTCGTCCTCGGCTTGATGGCCGCCTGCGGAGGCGGCTCGTCCGGGAACGACGAACAGGACCCTCCGCGCCCGCCCCCACCGGGGGACTGCCCGCCCGCCCTCGACCAGCAAGGTGGCGCGTGGACGATCGTGGGCGCCACCTACCAGCTCGACGAGGACCAAGCCGGCTTGGAGGACCCGTTGTTCCCGGTCGACCTCGAAATGCAGTCGCGGCAGCTGAACCTCGCGCGGCTCGACCTGCAGGACATCGCCGACGCGTACGTCGACATGTACGGCGTGTCCCAGTGCGCCGACGGCAAGCCCGGCGCCTCGCTGTGCATCACCTTGTACGCGGCGGGCGGCACCGGCATGGGCACCGCCAGCACCACCGGCGTCATGCCTTCGACCTTGATGGCGCTGGCCTTCGCCGGCGAAGCGCCGCTCGCGTGGCCCGTGTCTCCGGTGCTGGTCGGCTCGTACTACGACGCCGGCCTCGGCATGACCGTGCAGCTCGACGGCGTCTCCTGGGTGGAACGCGTCGGCGACACGGTGACGCAGACCATCCAGTACAAGACCTACCCCGGCGACATCATGGTGGCGCTGCCGGACCATGTCGTGGGCGAGGACGACGACTGCGACGGGCTGATCGACGAGGCGGACGAACTCTTGCCGGTCGACATGCTCGATCCGACCGTGCCGGCGATCCATGCCGGCCAGGTGGTGCTCGTCATGCAGCGCGGCTCGGCGCTGGTCGAGGACCTCGGCGACGACGACGCGCGCCTGGCGGCGGTCGCCGAGTCGCCCATGCTCGGCCTGGATGGCCAAGTCGCGGGCGTCGCGCGGGTGCTGCAGCTCGCCGGCGAGCCGACGCTCCGCCTGACGATGGACGACCCGCTGAACCCGGGCTTCGAACTGGCCCTGGGCCTGCCGGTCGACGAAGACGGCCGCTTCGCAGCGGTCGTCTCGGCGCGCGGCGCGCGCTACGCACTGCGCGGCGTGCGCACGGGGCCGGTGGAGCTCGAAGGCGAGCTGGTGCTGCTGGACGCGGAGCGGGCGCAAGCCTGGACGATCGGCGGCGGCCTCGACCTCGACGACTGCTCTCGTTCCGGCGCGCAGCCGGCAAGCAGCGCCCCGGCCGCGAGCCCCTCGCGGCCGGGGCGTCCTGCTTTCTGCGGATTCCGCGCGGGAAGTTCGCCGCCGGGACGCTTGTTCCCGCGTGGACGAGCCCACTTGGCGCCGGCCACGGATCAAAGGAACGCACCATGAAGATCAACAGCTCGATCCCCTGCTCCAAGCTCCTCGCGTCGGTGTTCGCTTGCCTCGCCCTCGTGGCCTGCGGTGGCGGCGGTGGTGGCGACGATGATGGCGTCGATGACGGCGACGATGTCGTCGTCGACGAGGACGGCACGCCCGTCTTCGGTTGCGACGGAGCGTCATCGCTCGGTGGCTCGTACATGGTCGAAGTCGTCGACAACTTCGACATGGAGGGCGACTTCACCTTCCCGTTCCTGCCCATCGGGGGGCACATGGATGGTCGCGTCCTGCAGCTCGTTCCCGTCGAGCAGATCGTCGACACCGCCTGCGACGACCTGGACGAGGGCGAGTGCGGCACCGTGTACGGCGCGACCATGCCCGGCCTGGACACGGCGAGCCCCAGCGGCTTGCACTCGACCTTGCAGCTCGTGGCCATGAGCAACGCGAGCATGCCGAATTTCCCGGCGCTGGCCGGCATGCATGGCGGCTGCAGGCTCGAGGAGGAGGGACTGACCGTGTGGTTCTGGACCGTGGCCATCGACGCCGCGTCGAGCGACCTGATGGAGTTCGTCGCGCAGTACTACGTGATGGCCGGCGACGCCATCGCACCGGTTCGCGCGGACAGGATCGGCGTCGACGACGACTGCGACGGCCTCGTCGTCGAACTCGACGAGATCCGCCTGGAGGACGGCTTCGCCCCCGACGCAGGGGAAGGCAGCGTGGTCGTGGGCGAAGGCGTCCTGATCTTCAAGCTGCGGCGATGAGGGTGGCGTGGCGACGTCGGCCGGCGCAGGCTGGTCGACGTCGCCGACCCCCAGCGCGCGCGCCGCGACACCGCGCGCGGGGGCCTGGATGCCCTGCCGAAGATGCGGGTGGGCCGGAACGGATCCCCTGCGGACGCCGACTGCTAGGCTTGGTGCATCACAGGGCGACAGGACCGCTCTCGCTGGCCACGCCCCCATTGGACGGACACCGGCGAATCCCGATCCTTGACGACATGCACCCTCACGACGCGTCCGAACCCTACTCCCCCGCCGAACGGATCTACGCTTCTTGGCGCCTGCGGATCGAGTCGCAGGGCTCGACCGAGACGTTCGAGGCGC
>SXGT01947004.1_pt1 | contig 11831 bp, 8 predicted proteins | sample 3176221 | NCBI WGS metagenome assembly SXGT01 (sample SAMN11356862, study PRJNA531348) | freshwater metagenome | isolation source: freshwater sample F1-120 | place: China: Fuxian Lake, Yuxi | collected 2017-12-25
GGCTGGCGGAGGCGATTTCAGAATATGGGTGATATAGACCTTCTCGCCGCGCTTCAATCCGATAGCGGCCAGCATCGCATCCAGCAGTTGACCGGCCTGTCCAACGAAGGGCTCGCCCTGTGCGGTCTCTTCAATCGTGGGGGCCTCAGACACAACAAGCCAGTCCGCCTGCCGATCGCCCGCACCGAGAATCGCGTTGCGGTGCAGGCTGTGCAGGGCGCAACGGGTGCAGGTACGGACCTCCGCCTCCAGAGCGGCCCATTCGGCCTCCACGCCTGAACCCTGGGCAGCACCGATGGGCACAGCCGCATCCAAAGCGGCCACCGGTGCTGCATCCCGCCGCCGCCAAACCGGCAGCAGGCCCAGGACATTCAGACGATGTTCACGCGCGAGGCTCATGCGCTCACCCCGGCGTCAACGGTATAGCGCATCACCAGCGCATCCTCACGACCGCCCTCTTCTGCGCTGGCCGGGTAGTAGCCACGCCGTCGACCGATCTCAACAAAACCCAGGTCTGTGTACAGGTGTATAGCGGCCGCGTTTGAAGGACGCACCTCAAGGAGCAGGCTGGGCAGGCGCATCAACGGCAAACGGCTGATCAGGTGTTGCATCATCTGCCGCCCGAGGCCTCGCCCCTGGGCCGATGGGGCCACGCAACAATTGAGGACATGGGCCTCATCCACCATCACCGCGAGGACGCTGTAGCCCCGAATGCAATCGGTTTCCAGCAACACCTCACAGCGATATCCCGTCTCCAGACAATCGGCAAAATTGCCCCGCGTCCATGGAAACGGATAGGCTGCCGTCTCGATGGCATACACCGCATCCAGATCGCTGTGCTGCATGGGCCGAAACTGGATCGTCATGGCCGTTCGCTCTTCTTGAGCGCCACCTTGTTACGCACATAGACCGGCTCCGCCCACTCGGCCGAACGCCCCGCGCCGGCCAGGATACGCGGGATGGCCAGACGGGCGACCTGCGCTGCACCCGGGTGGCGCAGCTCACTCACACGGTAATCCAGCCCTGCCCAAGCCGCGCCGAAGAGGGCCTCGTAGGCAAAGAATCCCGTTCCTGTCACACACTCCCCTGTCAGCGGGGCCGGCAAGGCCTCGGGTTTGTACAAGGCCGGGGCCAGAACCTCGATGTCATCCTGATAGCGGGCCGCATAGACCTCGCCCATACGGGCATCCAGAATGGCCAACACCCCGCCTGCCCCGGTCTCAAGGGCTGCGGCCGCAGCCAGCGCATGCAGGCTCCCGACCCCGATGACCGGACAACCGGCCGCCAGGGCCAGACCTTGTGTCACCCCACAGGCGATCCGCAGGCCGGTAAACGAGCCCGGCCCCTCACCGTAGGCGATGGCATCGAGTTGCGTCAGGGCAATCCCCCCTTCTGCCAGGAGCGATTGCACCATGGGCAGGATCATTTCGGAATGGCGGTTGCCTGCATGAGCCTCGCGCAGGTGCAGCTCACCCGCGGTCCAAAGGGCCGCAGAACACCATTCGGTCGCGGTTTCGAGGGCGAGGATCTGTACGGTCATCAAACGGGGCAGTGGAAGGCGATGGATAAGGCGGTCAATAACGGCCGTTGAGCCCGGTCATTGTACCGGTTCGGTGCTGACGACTTCGAACAAGATGCGCCGCCACGGGTTACGACTCGCCTCCAGATGAAGGATCCGGGCCTCCAATCCCTCACCCCGATCCAGGAGCCGCGCCAGATCAACATTGTCCAGTCGGGGCGCATAGCCGATCTGCACGCCACGCCATTCCACCCGCACCGCGCGCGGGTCGAAGGGGTTGTCTGGTTCACGGATCAGGTCAAGGCGATCGCCGATGCGCAGCAACGGAAACAGCGCCTGCCCCGCGTAATACTGAAAACCGGCCAGAGGTGAGGTCTGCACGATCACGCGACTGTCCGTGCCCCGCGGAGGCTCGGCCCGGGCGGATACCGTCAGCAGGATGGCGATAAAAAAGATGCGTAGGATCAACACGGTGCAAGACTGTCTTTAGAAACAGGATCGTTGTCTTCATCAGCAAAAAAGGCCACAGCCTCGGCCTCTATCCGGGTCCGTCGCATGGGCGGCAGCGATTGCCAGATGCGCCTTCCATAGGGTTTGTCGACCAAGCGAGTATCGCAAATCATCAACACCCCCCGGTCGGTTTCGCGACGGATCAGGCGGCCTGCCCCCTGCTTCAGATTGATCACCGCCTGAGGCAACTGAATCTCAAAGAAGGGCTTCCCCCCTGCCTGCCGCAATTGTTCCATACGCGCGGCCAGCACCGGATCATCCGGCGGCTGGAACGGCAGTTTATCAATCACCACCAGTGAGAGCGCTTCGCCTGCAACATCCACGCCCTCCCAAAACGATTGGCTGCCCAGCAGGACCGCGTGGTCTTCGCTACGAAATCGCGTCAACAACACGCTGCGGCTGTCATCGCCCTGCACCAGCAAGGGCCAATCCAGTCCGGCCTCCGCCAGGCGCTGGGTCAATAGCGTCTTGGCCTCCTGCATTGCCCGCAGACTGGTAAAGAGCAGAAAGGCCCTCCCCTGACTGGCCTGCACGACCGGCCAGGCGCGTTCGACCACGGCCGTCGTATAGCCGGGCGTATTGGCCTCGGGCATTTGTGCGGGGACATACAAAAGGGCCTGTCGCTCATAATCGTAGGGACTATCCCAAACGGCCGTCTGCGCCTCGGGGATGCCGATTTGGCTCAGGAAATGGGCAAAATTCCCACGCACCGACAAGGTGGCCGAGGTAAAGATCCAGGCCCGCCCCGGCTCCTCATCACTCTTCAGACGCCGCGCAAACTCGGTGCCGATATCCAGTGGCGTGGCGTGCAGCGTGACACTATGGGGCGTGATCTCCAGCCAGCGTACCTGTTCGGCGGTGTCCGGATCCTCAGCCTGATCAGCCGCCAACCAGCGCTGCCAGTGCCTCTCTGCTTGGCCACAACGCTCGGACATCTGCTCCAGTTCATCGGAACGCATCGCCTGCGTCTCAATCTGCTGATGCAGGTCGGCCATCAGCGGCGTGACCGCCTCCAGGGCCGTACGCCCCTCCGCGCTGATCCGCTCAGCCGGCATGCGCCCGCCATTGGATGGAGAAACAAACGCGAGACGCACATCACGCAAGGCCTTTTCCAGTGCATAGGCGGCCTTGGGCAGGGGCGCGTAATCGGCGGCCCCCATCGCAGCCGCCTCGCGTACATCGCGACACAGGTCCAGCAACTGCCCGGTGGACAGGCGCTCGCCAAAGAACAGGCCTGCGATATCCGGCAACTGATGGGCCTCGTCAAAGATCACCACATTCGCGTTGGGCAACAACTCCCCGGCCCCCTCGTCCTTGAGCCAGACATCGGCGAAGAAGAGATGGTGATTGATGACCACGACATCGGCCTCCAGGGCCTTTTTGCGGGCCTTGAGGATGAAACACTCGCGCAGGTTCGGGCACTCGCTGCCCAGACAGTTATCGCGGGTCGAGACCGCGTAGGCCCACGCCGTGGACGCTTCGCTCACACTCTGGCAGGCCATACGATCGCCGTTGTCGCTGCGGGCGGCAAACTGCGCGATCTTTTTCAGGTCACGCACCTCGTCCGGCGAATGAAACCGTCCCGAATCAAGGGCCCGCGCGAGGTGAAGGTGGCACACATAATTGGCCCGTCCCTTGAGCAGTGCTGTACTGATCGGACGCTGCAGGACCGACCGCACCGCTGGCAGATCGCGTTGAAAGAGCTGGTCCTGCAAGGTCTTGCTGGCCGTCGAAAGCAGGACCTTGCCCCCGGCCTGCAGGGCGGGAACGAGATACGCGAGGGTCTTTCCAGTACCGGTGCCAGCCTCGATGACCAACACCCCGGACTGCTCGATAGCCTCCGCAATGCGCTCGGCCATCGCGTGTTGCATGGGGCGGCTGCGAAACGCGGGGATGGCGGCGGCAAACGGCCCATCCGCGGCAAAAAACTCGGCCAGTCCGGTCATCCGTCCGGTCCTGCAATCGGCAAGGGTGTCTGTGTCGGAGTGGGCGCCGTGTTGTCCGTCAACTGCAAGGCCCCTTCGACATCCACCACCACGGGCCGGGACACACCGGGTTCCGGCATGGTCACACCGACCAGGTGACGCGCCATCTCCATGGTCAGGCGGTTGTGGGTGATGAACAGGAACTGAGTCTCGGCCGACATCTTCTGCACCAGACGGCAATAGCGTTCCGTGTTGCTGTCGTCGAGCGGCGCGTCCACCTCATCGAGCAGACAGAACGGTGCCGGGTTGAGGCGAAACAGGGCGAACACCAGTGACAGCGCAGTCAAGGCCTTCTCGCCGCCTGACAGAAGATGGATCGAACTGTTCTTCTTGCCCGGGGGCTGGGCGACGATGCTCAGCCCTGCCTCCAGGATGTCATCGCCGGTCAGGACCAGTTGCGCCTCGCCCCCCCCAAACAGCTCCTGGAAGAAGGCCTTGAATTCCAGACTGACTCGGTCATAGACCGACTGCAGGTTGGCTCGGCTCTCCGCATCGATCCGGGCAATCGCCCCCTCCAGGGTCGCCACGGCCGCCTCCAGGTCCGCGGCTTGGGCATCGAGATAGCCCAGGCGCTCACGGGCCGCCTCCAATTCGGCCAAGGCCACCATATTGACGGCGCCCAAGGCCTCGATCTCACGGTGCAGGCGGATCATCTCGCTGCCGAGGCGGGCCTCTTTGTCCTCTGCCACTAGGGTGGCGGCCAGCGTGGCCTCGTCAAACCCGGCCCACGGGCCAGAAAGCGCCTGCAGGAACTGAGCCAGTTGTTCGGCGAACTGGATCTCCTTGAGACGGGCCTCTTGGTGTTTGAGTTCCAGGGCCTGCAACCGCGCCCGCAAGGGGTCGAGGCCCTGTTCCGCTTGGGTCCGCGCCTGTTCATAGGCACGCAACGCCTGCTGACTCCCGTCCAGGGCCTCGCGGGCCGCAACCAGGTTCGCATCCGCCTGCTGGCGTTCGTCGAGTGCCGTTTGCAGGGAGGCTGTCAACGGCCCTTCATCAAGGGCGGCCAATTCCTTTCGCACGCGGGCTGCGTGCTGTTCCAGCTGCAGGGCCTCTTCGCCCTTCCGCTGGACCTCAGCCGCGTAGCGTTCCAGGGTCAGGGTCAGGGTGTGCAGGCTCATCTGCCCTGACTGCAAGGCCTGCTGCGCCTCACGCTCGGCCGTCCGCTGGGCCGAGACCTGCGCGTCAATGCGCTGCAAGGCCTGACGCTGTTCCTGCAACCGGAAATCCAGCGCCCGAATGGCCGTCCGGTTGTGGTCCAGTCGGGCCTCGGAGTCCACCCGACGGCTCGTCTCATCCGTTTGCAGCACGGCGATCTCGGCCTGGTCGTGTTCAATCTGGGCCCGCCGAGTTGCACTGCGCTGTGCCGCCTCTCGCGCCTGAAGGAGGCGAATCTGGCCCTGGTGGGCCTCGGTCTGCGCTGCACGCTGGGATGACTGCGCGGCCTCGAGGGCGGTCTTGGCGGCGTTGCGATCGGCCTCCGCCGCTTTAAGGGCCCTCTGGCTGGCCTCGTTCGCCGTCTGTAGACGGGCCTTCTCTGCACTCAGCTCGGCTAATTCGCGCGTCCGGCGCAAGATCCCTTGTCGCGCCGGATCGATGGCATTCAGGGTCACACCTCGCGCACTGACACGATGCCCCTCTGGAGTCACCAGGGTGACGGCCCAGGACAGATCGGCATGGTGTGCCAAGGCGGTTGGCAAGTCCTCTGCACAACCCACACCTGCCAGTGCCGCATCCAGAAAGGGCTGAAGCACCGCTGCGCGACAGCGGACCTGTTCGGCCAGCGGTTTCAGCCCTGCGGGCAACGCCTCCTTGAAAACGGGAGCGCCCTCCCCTTCAAGCGGAAAATCCAGCCGGCTGAGTGGCAATCCTGTCCGTGACGACCCCATTTCAGTCGGCCTTGTCCCAGGCCGATCCATCAGCCAATCAGTATTCAGGACCTCGGCCACGGTTTCCAGTCGTGGGCCCAGAACCGCTTCAACGGCGGTTTCCCAGCGCGGATTCACCTCGAGGGTCTGCCACAGGCGTTGGCGATCCGTCAGGTGATGACGGGCCAGCCACCCCGCCGTCTGCGCCTCGGATTGTTCGCTCTGCTGTTGCAAACGGGTCAGCGCGGCCTGCTGCGCCTCGCAGTGATGCAAGGCGCGTTGGGCCTCGGTAACGGCTGCGTGGGCCGTGCGCCAGGCCTGTTCAGCCGCCTCGATCCCGTCACGGCAGGCCAGCAGGCGGCCGTCCGTCTGACTCAAGGCGGCCTCGGCATCGGCCTGTTCCGCCTCCAGGCGTTCAATCACACGCGGCTCTGCCTGCGGCAGCCTGTCCAACTCCTGAGTCAGACGATCCATGCGCTGCGCTAGTTGCTGCAGGTTGCGCACCGACTGCTCATGCTGATTGCGGGCCAGGGCCTCATCCTGCCGCAGGCTGGCCAATTGCCCCTGGCTGGTGGCGTGGGTGGTGCGTGCCGCCCGCAAGGCCGATTCAAGCTCCGGGAGTGCAGATTGCTGGCAGGCACAGGCGGATTCCAGTTCCGCGATCCGGGCCTTCGCCTCGTTCAGGGCCCGGGCCGTATCCGCGTGGGCGTGATGCGTACTTGTGGTCTCTGCGAGCAAGGCGCGTTGGCGTTCCTCCGCCCCTTGCAAATCCGTTCCGAGCCGATGCCGCTGCTCGCGCAGGTGGGCCATCATTTGTTCCAGACGCGTGACCTCGGCGCCCGCCGCGTAATAGGCCGCCTGGGTCTGGTTGAGATGATTCAGGGCCTCGTGCTGGCGCTGCCGTTCCTCTTCGGCCTGACGCTCCGCCTGCCGAATGGCCGCGCCACAGGCCTCCATCTCGATCCGGGCCCGCGACTGGTCGTTCAGGACCCGCGCTTGTATGGACTGGGCGTCACGCCGTCGCACCAGGGCAAGCTGTGCCTCGCGCCACTGCCGTTCGGACTGAAGATCAAAATACTGCCGCGCCACCTCGGCCTGTACCGTGAGGCGTTCGATCTGGCGCCGCAACTCCCCACGAATGTCCTCGACCCGATCCAGATTCTCGCGGGTGTCTCGCAGACGATGTTCCGTCTCCCGCCGCCGTTCACGGTACTTGGAGACCCCGGCGGCCTCCTCGAGGTGACCGCGCATTTCTTCGGGGCGTGCCTCGATGAGGCGCGAAATCGTTCCCTGCTCGATGATGGCATAGGCATCGCCCCCCAGCCCCGTACCCAGGATCAGATCGGTGACATCGCGGCGACGGACATGGACATTGTTGAGGAAATAACTGGAGTCCCCATTCCGGGTCAGCACCCGCTTGACCGAGATCTCGGCATACGGGGCCCATTGGCCGGGCGCCCGCCCGTCGCTGTTGTCGAACAGGAGCTCGACCACCGCACGGGCGGCGGGCTTGCGCTGTGAGGAGCCATTGAAAATGACATCTTGCAGGGTTTCGCCGCGCAATTCGCGGGCCTTGGATTCGCCCAGAACCCAGCGCACGGCGTCAATGACATTGGATTTGCCACAGCCGTTCGGGCCGACAATGCCGGTCAGATTCGTGGGGGCCGGGATACTGACCGGGTCCACGAAGGATTTGAATCCGGCCAGATGGATGTGCTTGAGGCGCAAGGCGAAGTCACAGGCTGGGTATAATCGGCCGGATTGTAACTTAAGCTTTGAAACTAAGCCCTGTCTGCCATGCCCAGTCTACCCAGCAAAACACTTGAGACCTTTCCCAACCCGAAACCCGAGCGGGATTACCACATCCACATGGAAATCCCGGAGTTCACCTGCCTGTGTCCCAAGACCGGTCAGCCGGATTTTGCCACCCTGACTCTGGACTACATCGCAGACCAGACCTGTGTGGAATTGAAAAGCCTCAAGCTCTATATGTGGTCATTTCGCGACGAGGGCCACTTTCATGAAGATGTGACCAATCGCATCCTTGACGACCTGGTAGGTGCGACCGAGCCGCGTTTCATGCGCCTGACGGCCCGTTTCTATGTGCGGGGAGGGATCTTCACCAATGTCGTTGCCGAGCATCACAAGGCCGGCTGGGTGCCCGCTCCGCGCGTCGAACTTAGCCAGTTTCCGGCCAATTCCAACACGCGTGGCTAAGCAGGACTAGCGTGCCTCAGCCTTGCCCAAGGCCTTTTCGTCGGTAGAAACGCCTAGGTCAGCCTTGGCGGCGGCAATGAAGGCCTTGACCTCGCTCTGAGCCTGCATGCGCTGCAGATCGGCGCGAATCCGGCCGGCGTGCTGTTCGGCCGCATTGCCGGCCTGAACCTGGTTGATTCGATACAGGCGGTAACCGTCCTGCGTCTCGACACCCACAAACACGGGCAAACGCTTGGAGGCCTGCTTGAAGATCGCCTTGATCGATTCCGGCGGCAGATTCAGCGGCTGCATGCGCGTCAGCATCATGTTTGCGCTCCAGGCCCCGGTCCCTTTGCCCGTTTGTGCCTGTGCCAAGGCCTCGGCACCGGCCCGGCGCGACATGGCCAAGGCCGCACGACCGGCCAGTTGTTCACGAATCTGCGCCGACACCTCGGCCAGCGGGCGTACACCGGCCGGCTTGTGTTCCAAGAGACGGGCCGCCACCAAGGTATTGGGGGAGACCTCGATCGCATCCGTGTTCTGTTTCTTGGCCAGGCTTTCAGGGGCAAAGATCGCATCCATCAAGCCGGGGTGGGCCAAGAAGGCCGGCTCGGCCTGCGTGCGGCTGATCCAGCCAGAGGTCTGCACCGTCAGGCCATAGGTCTTGGCCACGGCCTGCAGGCCATTGGCCTGTTCATAGACCTGGTTGGCAAATTTGTCGGCCTGTTCAGCAAAGCGTTTCTGGGCCTCCTGAGTGCGCCATTCCTCGGTCAGTTGGGCCTTCATGCGTTCAAAAGGCTGCGCCTGAGCCGCTCGAATCTCATCCAGAAGGACGATGTGGTAGCCAAACTCACTCTCAACCACGCCACTGATCTCGCCCTTTTTCAAGGCAAACGCCGTATCGGCAAAGACCTTGACCATGCGATCACGGGTAAAGAAACCCAGATCGCCCCCATTTTTTGCAGACCCCGGGTCTTGCGAGTGTTTACGCGCCAGATCAGAAAACTGGGCGGGGGCCTTCTTCGCCTCGGCCAGTATCTGCTCGGCTTTCTGCCGGGCTTGGGTCCGCTCGGCCGCCGGCTGGTCAGCACGGGCCGAAATCAGGATATGGCGGGCCCTGCGCTGTTCGGGTTCACTGTACCTGGACAGATGGCTTTCGTAATGACGACGAACCGCCGCCTCATCGGGTTTGATCTGAGCCTTGATGGCGTCCAGAGAAAGGACCAGATATTCCACCCGAGCCTGCGCCGGGGTCTCAAACTGGGCGCGTTGGGCCTTGTATTCGGCCTCGATCGCCGCGTTATCAATCTTTTCAGGGGCTAGGAAGCGGCGAGCCTCAAAGACCTGCTCATTGACCTCGCGCTGTTCAGATACGGCCGAGACCAGTAGTTTCACACTGCCATCGGCGACAATGCTGCCTTCACGCAGACCCACTTCCAACTGGCTCAGCTGGACATCCTGTTGCAGCAGGGCCAACAGTTGGGCCTGGGTCATGCCACGGTTGCGCAACCAGCTATCCATGCGTGCGGGTGAAAATCGCCCGTTCTCCTGAAAGACCGGAATTTCGGCCAGGCTCTTGAGTGCCCGTTGCGGATCGGCATTGATCCCACTTTGCTGGGCCGCCTGCATCATGGTACGCGTCGTGATCAAATCCTCCAGGACCGCCTGACGAAACTTGGGATCCTCGGTGTTCACCTTGGCTTCGCCATTTGCCTCCAAGGCATCCTTCTGGTTACGCATGGCCAACTGGAAGTCTTGCTGGCTGATGACCTCGTCACCGACCTTGGCGACCTCAACCACGGCCGAACGGTCATTGATATAGGAGTCAACCCCGAAGATGGCAAAGGTCAGAATGACCAGGCCCAGAATGACGCGGGCAATCCAACCTTGAGCGCGGTCACGAATAGCTTCTAGCATGATAAAAACCCATTAGCGTACGCACGGCGTACAGTCTGTTGTAAAACAGCCACATCCTTTTCGGCTGTCATGTATCAAGGCAGCCCAAAGACTGCGCAGGCCGATTATACCTAGCTGATCAAGTTGTGCCACGGGCGACGCTCACCGCGCAGGAGGGCCCTTCCACACCTCACACGGCGCACAAGAAGCAAGCAGAACCCCTTGAATAACTTGCATTTTGAAGCCTGCCCGGTTAGTATTGCGGACATGCTGATCAACTTCAAAAGCATTCCGATGCAAGGAGCCAAGGCTTCTAGCGCCAGGGAGAAAATCACAACACCTCGTTTACTAGCCCTCTTCGGGTTATGTCTGACGGGGTTGTTCGTACTCCCCACGGCCTTTGCTGAACCTGTGCGCCGTGAGGCGGTTCCCGTCCTGGCTTCAACGGCCCTGCCCGCGCCAACCGAGGCGGCAGACCTCTGGTCGCGTATCCGCGAGGGTTTTGTCATGGACGAGGTTTCGCCCGCCCTTATCCGAACCCATGAGCGCTGGTTTGCCAGCCACCCGGAACACCTGGCCCGTACGGCCGAGCGCAGCCGCCCTTATCTCTACCATGTCGTTGAAGAGGTTGAGCGTCGTGGCATGCCCATGGAGGCGGCCTTGCTGCCCTTCATCGAATCGTCCTACAACCCGGCCGCCACCTCGCCGCGCGCAGCTGCCGGGATGTGGCAATTCATCCCGTCCACGGGCCGTCTCTATGGTCTGAAGCAGGACGGCTGGGTCGACAGCCGCCGCGATGTGACGGCTGCTACCGATGCCGCACTCGATTACCTGCAAAAACTCCACGCTCAATTTGGTCGCTGGGACCTCGCCTTTGCCGCTTATAACTGTGGTGAGGGCTGTGTCGCACGGGTCCTCAAGAAGAACGCCGGTAAGGGCAAGCCTGTGGACTACGCCAGCCTGGCGCTCCCGACCGAGACGCGTCACTATGTGCCCAAGCTGATTGCCCTGCGCAACATCGTGCGTGAGCCGGAACGCTTCCATGTCCAGCTGAAGCCGATCGAGAACGAGGCCTACTTCATGCAGGTCAATCTCAAGCAGCCCATGACCGCCACCACGGCCGCCAAACTGGCTGAGATGAGCATGGCCGAGTTTATCCAGCTCAACCCGAGCTTTCGCCGCAATGTCATCGGCGGCGTCACCTCCAACGCCATGCTGATCCCCGCGGATCGGGTCGAGACCTTCCACTTCAACCTGCAGCAGGCCGGCAAGGCCGAAACCTCGCTGAAGACCTACACCCCGAAGAGCGGCGATACCCTGGCCAAGGTGGCCGATCGTTTCGGCGTTACCCTGCAATGGCTGCGTGATCACAATGTGGTCAAGACCAACCGCAAGGGCGCACTGTCCGAGTCGCAAACCGTTTTGGTTCCGGCGCGAAAGCCCGAGGCTGAACCGGCCAAATCCGATCAAAAACCGGACCTGCGCGCCAACCTGTCGTCCCCACGCTCGCGTACCCAGCCGCTTTAACCCGCACCCTCAGTGGCAATCCCCCAGGGAACCGCTGATTAATTCGTCGCACTACCCCATTCCAAGGTAACGCCCAGGCCGGTGTCCATGCGGTTGATTTGACTGGATTCCGGCCCCGGATCGAGTCCGGGGTGACGTTCCTTCACCGGAATAACAGGACTGGCATTCCTCAGCGGCTCTTGGGCGCTGAAGCCATCAGTGCCTGCGTATAGGGATGGCCCGGTGCGCTCAAGACGGTCTCCGCAGCCCCCGCCTCCACGATCTTTCCCCCTTGCATCACGGCCACACGGTCGGCGAAATAGCCCACGAGCGGCAGGTTGTGGGTGATGAACA
>SXGT01113508.1_pt1 | contig 11830 bp, 14 predicted proteins | sample 3176221 | NCBI WGS metagenome assembly SXGT01 (sample SAMN11356862, study PRJNA531348) | freshwater metagenome | isolation source: freshwater sample F1-120 | place: China: Fuxian Lake, Yuxi | collected 2017-12-25
ACCGCTTATGGCAACCCCCATGTCGATCCAAGTAATACCCAAACAGGTATTAAAAGACCAACAGGCGATTCGAATAAAAGATGCACTGAAAAATGTTAGTGGCGTAGTCTGGGCGACTGATCCCATGTATGAAGGCTTTCATCTGCGTGGCTTTCAGACCGATGGTACGACAACTGTCTATCGCAATGGTTTGCGTATCCGGCGTGCGCAGCATGATGTTGCTAACTTAGAGCAACTGGAAGTGCTTAAAGGGCCTGCCGCAGCGGCCTATGGCCGGATTGAACCCGGCGGCTTGATCAATGTGGTGACTAAAAAGCCACTGGATACCCCTTATTACTCATTGGAACAACAATTCGGCTCTTATGATTTATACCGTACGACGGCGGACGCGACTGGCCCGCTTAATAAAGATCATTCGTTACTTTACCGTCTGAATTTAGCCTATCAAAACAATGATCTATTTATAGACACGATGGAGCAGGAACGGGTGTTTTTTGCGCCATCATTGAGTTGGAAGCCGAGTGATCGGACGGAGGTTAATTTGAATTTGGAATATCAATACGACACACGCACCAGCTATACCGGGCTACCTGTCCTAGGTAATCGTCCGGTCAATGTACCCATCAACCGCTATTATGGTTTTGGAACGGATAATGAAAAATCTGTATTCGATAAGTTTCTCATTGGTTTCGATTGGTCACACCAATTCAACGATGACTGGAAAATACAGCATCGTTTTCATTATTACAAACTGGACTATCAGATCAACAATTCGTCGTTCTTTCCAGGGCCAGTGATTCCCACTAATAATACGGCAAATCGCAACATAACCGATAGGCCGATCGATATTACCGATACCATTGCGACTAATTTAGACCTTACTGGAAAATTTAAGTTATGGGGCACTCAACATCAAGTTTTAGCGGGATTTGATTTCTTTTGGGAGGATTTTAGTGGTCAAGGCTTTTCTGGCCCTGCGCCTGCAACCCATAGACCAGTAGTAGATATTTTTAATCCTGTTTATGGACAAGTTCCGTCAATCTCGGCAACTAATTTTAATAACTTTAGCACTCTGACCCAAGATTGGTTCGGGACTTATTTCCAGGATCAGATTACCCTGTTCGACAAGCTGCATATTATGGGTGGCGGACGTTATGATTGGGCAACTCGGCGTAGTGGTGCTGCTTCAACATCGATTGAAACTGCCCGCAATAGCGAAACGGAGGTTCAAAATGATGCGTTTAGTCCCCGTGTAGGTGTCCTATATCAACCTTGGCCTTGGTTGGCGCTATATGGCAATTATGTAGAGTCTTTGGGTGGTGCAAATTCTGCCCTGGCATCCAATGGTAAACCGCTAGACTCCGAGACAGCCCAGCAACATGAGGTGGGTTTTAAAACTGAATTATTCGACAAAAAACTGATGTCCACCGTCGCGTTTTATGAATTAATTAAACAAAATATAGCTACACCAGACCCGACCAATTCAAGATTTTCCGTGCAAACTGGCGAAGCTCGAAGCCAAGGCATAGAAGTCGATATTTCTGGGCAAATCACGGATGGCCTGAGTTTGATAGCCTCTTACTCCTATACTGATGCTGAAATTACCAAAGATAACAATAAGAGCATTTTAGGGCATCGATTCTGGAATATTCCCCGAAATGCAGGGAGCTTTTGGGCTAAATACGCGGTACAGGATCCATTGTTACGTGGTTTAAGTTTTGGTGCTGGAGCTTATGTCGTCGGACAACGTGAAGGAAATAATCTCAATAACTGGCAAATGCCGGGATATGTTCGAGTTGATGCGTTGCTGGGCTATATCTGGAAAGTTGGAAATTTGAAGATTACTACCCAACTGAATGTTAATAATCTATTGGATAAGACGATTTATGAAACTTCCGCATTTAATGGCTATTTAACTCAACCCGGTGCGCCGCGTACTTTCATGGGATCAATTAAAGTGGAGTTTTAGAATTATTGGGTGGGCAGGCTTTTTTGCCCACCATTTACAACGCAACTCATATCTTATTTGGTGGGCATAAAAGCGATGTCCACCCTGTATATTCATAATGACTATGGCTTTAACTCTTAAAACTCGCCGCAAATTTTGGCTAAAAATACATCTATGGCTTGGATTGGTATTAGGACTATTCGCGTCAATTTTCGGTATCACCGGAAGTGTTTTGGTGTTTTATGCAGAAATTGATGAATTGTTAAACCCCAACTTATTGACCGTTTCCGTACCGCCAGACCATCAAGGTTATAAACCGCTGGCGGTGATAATTGACAATGGGATTTTAGCGATGCCACCACCCGCTAAACATGTCTTTACTACCTATCCGCGCAATCAGCAGGCGACAGTACAATTACGTTTTGTACAGCCTTTAACTAGTGGGGATGTTGAACGTTGGCAGGTGGCGGTCGATCCTTACACCGCACAAGTGACGGGGAAGCGTTTGATGGGTACTGCAAATGGTTTGTTTCCTAAAACTTTTATCGGCTTGATGTTTGAATTGCACTATGCCTTGTTACTTAAACAAGGCTTTAGCAATTTGATTGTCGGGTCAATGGGAGCTCTGCTGATTATTTCGACGCTGACGGGGCTAATCCTTTGGTGGCCGTTCACGGGAAAATGGCTGCAAGCCCTCAGTATCAAGCGCCAAACCAGTATTGAACGGCTTAATTTTGATATACATAAAACCGTTGGCTTTTATTCGACGCTGGTGTTGTTACCAGTGTTGTTTTCTGGCGTGTATATGGTCGTACCGAAGCATGTAGTGCCAGTCATTGAATTGTTTTCTCCCGTTACTTACCGTTACTGGTTTAATTCCACCCCAAGCAAAGATACCACACCGCTACCGATGGCTAAAGCCGTTGCCATTGCTGAGCAACGCTATCCTTCTGGGCGGCTGGACACTATTTACGGTATCCATGATCCGAGTAGCACTTACACTGTGTGTAAAGATGATGTGCAAGAAGTGGGCAGTTTTTTGCATCGGCGCTGCATTGTCATGGATCAATATAGCGGCAAAATACTGGACGACGATAATCCAGTGACTGGGACGGCAGGCGAAACTTTTACCCATTGGCAAATGCCGCTACACGCGGGGAAACCGTTTGGGTGGACGGGGCGAATTTTAGTGTTTTTGAGTGGTTTGGCTTGTCCGGTGTTGTTTGTGACGGGGGTTGTTCGTTGGTTGCAAAAGCTGCGGGCAAAAGCGCAACATCAGCTTAAACAATATGCTGCTACTGCTTGCAGGGATTAAAGCTGTAAGGGCTGTAGGTTTAGGTAACGAACCACATCATTTTCGCACACCTGACGCGCAGTTTATGTTGGGGTTCATACCGTCACCCCAACCTACCCTTTTTAAAAAGCTGCAAGGCGGATTTGCTTTAGCAATCCAACATAAACTGCGCTTCGATGCTTCGTTTGGAATGATGGTTTGCTCGGCAACTGATTTATCCCTAGACCACCCGTGGTGGTGCTCTACATCCTGCATTCATGCATGCTTATCGCAAAACCGCCTCACAAATTTAATGGGTTGAGAATTAGTAGCTTGCTTGCAATGCATTGCATTTTTGGTGTTGCAGATATTGACTATAACTTGGTGCAGTTATGTACCAAAGCGGAAGCAAGTATGAACGAACCTCAACCATTTCGTTGTTACCCAACAATAAACGCTTAAAATTTAACACTCAAGAAGGAAACGATATGAGCGATTCTGCGAATGCCGAACACCCCAAACTGCATCCTGAGGAAGCGTACACTACCTCCAAAGCGCCTAGAAACTTCCCTACCGCCCGCTATTTCCAGGTACATTTTGAATTTTTGCAGGAGCAAATTCAACTGATGAAGGATACGCAAGCAGTGATGCTCATGCAAATGAACCAATTGGAACAGCGTCTTTTAACCCAACAGCAGCAGTTGTTCAGTGATGACCAGCATCCCTTTGCTGCTCGACATTCATCTATGGTTTCAAGCCCAGCGGATAGGCAAGTCGATTTGCGGGCTGGCATTAAAAACACTAAAAAAGGATAAGTTGTTAATGCCTACTAACCCGCGTTTTCATTTTACCCGGTTTTTTCTTGCGGAGACGTCAATGCGACCCGCTGGTGATTTTCCTCCGGTCATCCTGACCAGCACGAAAAGATTGCTGCGCTATTCAGCCGTGGCTTCGGCGACGGTGATTGCCATTTTGCTGCATGTGGCGGTGTTTTTCTGGTATTTCACCCGCCCTACTCCGCCGCCCTTTAGCGCCGCAGCTCCTTTACCCATGATTGCAATGGTGTTATCGGCGCCACCCGCACCGAATCAGGCTGTGGTTCCCCCTCAACCAGTGAAGCCCAAAGTGACCCAAAAGCCGCAGCCTAAACCTGCTAAAAAACCAAAGCCCAAGCCTAAACCTGTGCACCGTGACGCTGTCGTTAAGCAAGTAGAAAAAGCGCAGGAAGAGCCGGAAAGTGCACCGGAACCGATGCCTGCACCTGCAGCGCCTGTCGTCACGCATAACGCCCCGGCGGCAACACCACTTAATGAACGCTATACACCTTCCAGTTCGAATGCCAATTATTTGCATAATCCGATTCCAGACTATCCGCTGACAGCAAGGCAAAACCACTGGCAAGGCCGGGTGTTACTTCGAGTGTATATCAGTGCCAGTGGGCAGTGTGAAAAGCTGTTTGTACAACGCTCCAGTGGTCATGAGGAATTGGACGATTCTGCACTGGCGGCAGTGAAAAACTGGCGTTTTGTCCCGGCTAAACGCGGTGATACCCCGGAAGCCAGTTGGGCAACCGTACCGATAGATTTTGAACTGGATTGAGATTATGTGACATCCCGAGCATCTCCCTCGTTCGAGCTAACAAGGAGGTTTAACCCGCCCGGATCGCATGATCCGGTGGGGCTACACGGAATACAAATATTTTCGTAGGTTGGGGTGAGGTTACGAACCCCAACAATAGGCGCTCCAAGTGTTGGGGTTCCTGGCGTCACCCCAACCTACACTACTCTTAGTTTTATTTTCTTAACTTAATTATTGATAACAAAGGAGACCCGCTTGAACTTCTCAGAAACCACCATTGTTGATAGCACCTTGTGCTTACTCGGCTGTTTTTCACTCCTGACCTGGAGTGTGATTCTGTTAAAAGCTGGTGAAATTGCCTGTAACCGTTACCGTAATCGTAAAATCATGCAGCAAATAGAAACTCAAGCCTTACTCGATCCTAGTTCGCCGTCAATGCCGTCGAGTGATCAAAACAACGCCACCCAGGCGAGTCGCATTTTATTGGCCGGTAAACAAACCTATGCCAAAGCAAAACAACAACCTAGCCTCAGTTTACACCAGCACGCCGCTTGGCACGAGTTGATGGAACGCGCCTTACGCCAGCAATTGCAAAAAGAAAAGGCCTTGATGGATTCAGGCTTAGGCTGGCTGGCCAGTATTGGTAGTACCGCACCGTTTATCGGGTTGTTTGGAACGGTGTGGGGCATTATGCACGCACTGAAAGATATTAGTGTGCAAGGCAATGCCAGTTTAGAAGTGGTGGCAGGCCCCATTGGCGAAGCCTTAATCGCGACCGCGTTAGGTATTGCCGTGGCGATTCCCGCGGTGATCGCCTATAACTTTTTTCTACGCCAAAACCGCCAACAGTTAGTGCATCTGGAACATATCGGCAACGACTTTTTACAACGTTGCATTGAAAATGACTTAATGTCCACCCATCAGGAGCAGCAGCATGTCTCTACAAATGCATAACGATGATGAGGGCGGTGAAATGAGCGACATCAATGTCACACCGCTGGTGGATGTGATGCTGGTATTGTTGGTGGTGTTTATCGTCACCGCGCCCTTATTAACCCAAGTAGTGCGGGTTAAACTGCCTAAAACCGAGGAAACAGAACCTGCACCGGATAAGCATGTCACCATTTTAAGCGTGACCGCACAAGGCGAAGCGCAATTGGATGATAAACCCGTAGCCTTGGAAGCGCTGGAAGCCGAACTTAAAGCCTTACAACAACACGATCCCGAATTGAATGTGCAATTACAGGCGGATAAGGCAGCGGTGTTTGAATCGGTTGCCAAAATCATGGCCAGTGCGCAATGCTCAGGGGTGGGCAAGTTGTCGTTTGTGACGGTGCAGCAATAGTGGATTTTCTTCATCACAATTGACTTGTTTGATTTTGCTTTAACTGCCTGGGTTTAGGGACGAACCGGGCGGTTATTTGCTTGACGATAATAGGTTCACATTCACATACTCCACTTCTAATATCCATTATGGAGCACTACAATTTGATATCCGTTGCAACAAAACAGGTGTTTTGATCACCCGACTCTAGAGATGCTAAAAATTTATGCCTAATGAATTATTTATGGCATATAACATATATTTTATATGTTAATTAACATTGTTTAAATACAAGGTCTAGCGACAGCAGTTTTCAAACGTAACAATATTCAGTTTAACAACGCATTAAATTCCTTGGCAAGTTATTTGCTTTTCATTATGGCGAAACCCAAACTCAATGCCTAAATGACTAACGCACATGCTTTATCAACGTTATTTTTTGATCATAGTAAAAATATTATCTTGGTTGGCGGGAGCTCCGAATGTCGGCAACTGACCAAAGCAGGATCACTGCCGTAACCCTGCTATATCGGGAGCATCATTCTTGGTTACTGAACTGGTTACATAAACAAGTTGCCTGCCGCATCCAAGCCGAAGACCACGCTCATGATACCTTTCTGCGAGTAATAGCAGCGCGGGATGTGCACAGTATTCGCGAGCCGCGAGCCTAACTCACCACGATAGCCAAAGGCATCCTGGTCAACCATTGGCGACGTTCTGCGATCGAGCAAGCCTATTGGGAGTCCATCGCAGCCAACCCAGAGGAAGTGACGGCCTCACCGGAACACCATGCGATTATTCTGGAAACCCTAAAGGAAATCGACGCCTTGCTTGATCAACTACCGAAAAAAGTAAGGCGTGCCTTTTTGATGTCCCAACTCGATGGCCTAACCTACGTTCAAATTGGCGAGCGCCTAGGCGTATCTGAACGTATGGTTAAAAAATACATGGCGCGTGCCATGCTGCACTGTCTGATGGCGAATTTCTAAGGAAAAGCTATGCTGCGCGAAAATAACCACGATATAAATCCTGCCGTACTGGCAGAAGCTGCTGAATGGTTTGCACTATTAGGTTGTGAATCTACCTCGCATACCGAGCATGAACAATGGGAAGCATGGCTGAACGCTAAACCGGAACATCGCGCCGCTTGGCAACGAGTAGAATTTTTCACTCATAAATTTAATAGCTTGCCTGCGCAGGCTTCAATATCCGCCCTAAACTCGCCTAATTTGCAGCGCCGCCAAGCACTTAAAACCCTCGCGGTGTTATGTGCGCTAGGCATGTCAAGCTGGCACGTTTCGCGTCAGGGCTATTGGCAGGCATGGACAGCAGATTTTCATAGCGGTGTGGGCGAAATTGAGACGATCACGCTAGCTGACGGCAGTATCGTCACCCTGGATACAGCCAGCGCCATTAATGTCGACTTTAGCCCGAACCTGCGGCGATTAACCTTAGTACGGGGCGAAATCTACATTGAAACCGCTCATGATAATAGCAATGTACACCGTCCTTTTGTGGTCGATTGCTCAGCTGGCCGGGTTCGGGCACTAGGCACGCGCTTTAGTGTGCGGGAACAAACCACTGATTGCCACGCCGCGGTTTATCAGGGGGCTATCAATATTCAACCCGCGAACAATACTACCTCGTCGCAAATTTTAAAGGCTGGTCAGGCGGCTAATTTCAACCGAGAACAGATAGATGTGGTTACTAAAGTTGAAGCCCATCAACCCGCTTGGTCCCAAGGTATTTTACTGGCCGACAACTTACCCCTCAGTGAATTCGTTCTCCAACTGAACCGCTATCGACATGGTTTTATTACCTGTGCACCTGAGATAGCTCATCTGCGAATCGTCGGCGCATTTCCTATCCATGATCAAGAGCGCATACTTGCGCTGTTGCAAGAAACCCTACCTTTGAGCGTATCTAAGCAAACACCCTGGTGGGTGAGGATAGATAAGCGCTAATCCCTTCCTGAATTAGCTTAAAGAACAAAGCGCATTTGATTGACATGTACTGTTCTCATTAATATTATGGTGTATAAAAATAACTTTTATACACATCGAGCTAAACCAACATGAGAACGAATATTGTGATAGACGACGAACTGATAACTAAAGCTATTCAGGTCAGCGGCTTAAAATCAAAAAAAGACGTGGTTGAGCATGCACTTAAGCTGTTAGTGCAAAGAAATGAGCAACAAGCCATACGAGAATTGCGCGGTACGCTTAAATGGGAAGGAAACTTAGATGAGATGCGGGGCGGCAAATGATACTGGTTGATACCAGCGTTTGGATCGACTACTTCAACGGCACTATTAACACCCATACAGACACACTGGATGCTGCCCTTATTGCGGGACCTGTGGCAATTGCCGATATTATCTTTTTGGAAATACTACAGGGCTTCAGGAGCGATCGGGATTACCTAAAAGCCAAGAAAACCCTTGCAACATTGGATCAATATTCCATTTTTAATGCCGCTTTAGTTGAAAAATGCGCCGAAAATTATCGCACCCTCGGTAAAAATGGCATCACTATTCGCAAAACAAGCGATATCATCATCGCCACCTTTTGCATTGAAAATCACTTACCGTTGTTATTTATGGATCGCGACTTTAACCCATTTGTAAAACATCTGGGGTTACTTCCAGTTTGCCCGGACATAACATAATCCATGTAACGCATGATGTCTTCGGGTAAGCATATGAGTAGTCAAGATGTGGGCATTTAGAATAGACAACTTCGTTAAAGTACCCCAATGGCTAGATGAACTATTACGATCAGGCTGTTTGAAATTTAAAAATTTGAACATCGAGTATAATAGGTAGAATTTGCTAGCGCAAAGTTACTTTAATGCTAGTCAGCTGAATATTTTTGTACTTCATGATTCAAGAAACCCTGGTTACCACACAAAATCTTGCAAATGTAGCGCACATCGCACCGATGGGAATTCATGTGCAAGCCGATGAATTTATCATTTTGCCCTTTCGCCCCTCCACCACGCTTGATAATCTCTTAGCCACCCGCTGTGCAGTCCTCAATTATTGTGATGATGTACGTATTTTTGCAGGCTGCCTGACTGGGCGTCGCGATTGGCCGTTGCGTGCCAGTGAAAAAATTGCCGGACAGGTGCTCGAAGCGGCCTTGGCGCATACCGAGGTTGAATTAATTCGCGTAGAAGACGACGCGACGCGACCGAAATTATTTTGCCGCGCGGTGCATAGTGTCACCCACGCGCCTTTTCAAGGCTTTAACCGTGCACAATTTGCCGTCTTAGAATTGGCGATCTTAGTCAGTCGCCTGCACATGCTACCGGTAGCAAAAATTCAAAGTGAATTGCAGTATCTGACTATTGGTTTCACTAAAACCGCAGGTGCGCGCGAGCAAGAAGCCTGGGAGTGGTTAATGACCGTCGTGGATGCACATCTGGCCGAGGTTAACCATGTCTAAAATGCTAGCCAGCGTCAATTGTTTAGCCGAAGCCTTAACCGCTTTGGCTGCGGGTGTTGATATTATTGACTTAAAACAACCCGCCGCGGGGGCCTTGGGTGCATTAGCAGTAGCCGATATCCGCGAAATAGTCACCCATATTGCAGGACGCTGCCCGATCAGTGCCACCATCGGCGATTTAAGCTTACAGCCTGAGATTGTTTACCCGGCGGTAGCTGAGGTGGCGACGACTGGGGTCGATTACATCAAAATTGGTTTTTTCCCGGCGGGCAATCCTCTGGCCGTATTAGAGTCCTTGCGCCCACTGTGTGACCAGGGGCAGGCGTTGATTGCAGTGATGTTTGCGGATGCGCAACCCGACTTCGCCCTCCTGCCTAGCCTAAAACACGCAGGATTCACTGGCGTGATGTTGGACACTCAGCATAAACAAACAGGTTCATTGGTACAACTGTTATCCCCCGCTACATTAAGCGAATTTGTTACTCAGGCACACAGCCTAAATTTAATCAGCGGATTAGCAGGTTCCTTACGCTTGCACGATATCCCGGAATTAAACAAACTCGGTGCCGACTATTTAGGCTTTCGGGGCGCATTGTGCCAGCAACAGCATAGAGTCAATGCCTTAGACCCCGACGCCGTAAACGCAGTATTACGCGCTGTTCAAGCTTAATTAAAGACATGTCACACGCCAACAGCTTGTTAATGCAAGCGCATCAACGCATCAGACCCCACCTTTTTCCTGGCGCTATTGCGATAGATGCAACCTTAGGCAATGGCTATGACAGCCTGTTTCTCGCACAACATATTGCACCTACAGGTAAACTGTATGGCTTTGATATTCAGCCAGCCGCCATCTTGGCAACCCAAACCCGCTTGCAAGCAGCGCAGTTAGCTGAACTTACTGAGTTATTTAGCGAAAGTCACGCGCAGCTAGCACAGCTGATTCCTGTGTCTGAACATGGCAAAATTCAGGCTATCATGTTTAATCTAGGCTATCTCCCTGGAGCAGAAAAACATTTGATCACTCAAACTGCATCGACCCTAACCGCATTAGCCGCCAGTGTAAACCTGCTAAGTACGACAGGCCTGCTTAGTATTTTGGCCTATCCAGGACACCCAGGAGGGGCTGAAGAAACCCAGGCGGTATCTGACTGGATCGCACAGTTACCCAGTACGCAATTTAACTGTGAAGTGCTTTTGAGCACGCACCCACACGCAACCGCGCCCCGCTTATTTTTAGTCGAAAAACTCGCAGAAAACCAACTGAGCGCTGCCGCTTAACACTAAGCGACTTACAATTCTGGTATGATTGCGCTCCCAATTTTATTACTTAGAGAGGATTTAAGCATGTCAGAATTTGATAACGTCACGGTGGTTAAGCAAGCCAATGTCTATTTTGATGGCAAAGTGACTAGCCGTACCCTAAAATTTGCCGATGGCAGCCAAAAAACCTTGGGTTTTATGCTCCCTGGCGAATATACCTTTGGCACGGGCGCGGCTGAATTAATGGAAATTCTGGCAGGTGAACTGGAAGTGCAATTACCGGGTGACGAGGCATGGATAGCTGTCAAAGGCGGCGAAGCCTTTAATGTGCCTGCAAATTCAAAATTTAACCTAAAAATTCATGTGGGCACAGATTACTGCTGTTCATTTTTAGCGTAAATTCGATGCGAAGCGCCGCCATCTTTGTAGATGTGCAAAATGTGTATTACACCACCAAGCAAATTTACCACCGCCACTTTAATTACTCGGCATTTTGGCAGCAAATTAGTCGAGAGCGGCAGATTACAGCGGCGTTTGCCTACGCCATCGACAAAGGTGACGCCAAACAACAAGGCTTTCAGAATATTCTTAAAACGATTGGCTTTGAGGTTAAACTGAAACCCTATATTCAACGTAGCGATGGATCGGCCAAAGGTGATTGGGATGTGGGTATTACTTTGGATGTTTTGGATTATGCAGGACACGTCGATGAAATTATATTAGTTTCTGGTGATGGCGATTTTGATTTGCTGCTGCATAAAATCAAACCCACAACCGCAACTTTGGTGTATGGCGTACCGGGTTTAACCGCACCTTCGTTAATTCAGGCCGCTGACCGTTATATCGCTATTGATACTGCGCTTTTAATATAGGCGTAGACCCTTTATATTTTTTATCCGCAGGAACACGCTTTTGATTTCTACAGCTAACATTACCATGCAATTTGGGGCTAAACCCCTGTTTGAAAATATTTCCGTTAAATTTGGTGAAGGCAA
>SXGT01145345.1_pt1 | contig 11830 bp, 10 predicted proteins | sample 3176221 | NCBI WGS metagenome assembly SXGT01 (sample SAMN11356862, study PRJNA531348) | freshwater metagenome | isolation source: freshwater sample F1-120 | place: China: Fuxian Lake, Yuxi | collected 2017-12-25
CCATCTCAACATGAGCGGCATAGTCGCCCTGGTCGGAGAAGGCGATGACATCTTCGCCAGAATCCGCCAGCACATGGAACTCGTGCGACAAGCTGCCGCCGATGGCGCCGGTATCGGCCAGCACGGCCCGGAATCCCAAACCCAGCCGCTCGAAGATGGGGGAATAGGCGGTGTACATCGCCTCGTAGGTGTCTTGCTGCGATTCCTTATCCAATGGGACGGATTAGGCGTCCTTCATCAAGAATTCGCGGGCGCGCATCACGCCGAAGCGGGGGCGCACTTCATCCCGGAATTTGGCCTGAATTTGGTAATAATTGACCGGAACCTGCTTGTAGCTTTTGAGTTCGTTGCGCACCAGGTCGGTGATGATTTCCTCGTGGGTCGGCCCTAGGCAGAATTCCCGGTCGTGGCGGTCCTTCAGGCGGCACAGTTCGGGGCCGAATTGGTTCCAGCGGCCGGATTCCCGCCACAATTCCGCCGGCTGCACCGCCGGCATCAGCACTTCGAGGGCGCCGGCCCGGTCCATTTCCTCGCGGACCACCGTTTCTACCTTGCGCAATACGCGCAGCCCCAAGGGTAGCCAGTTGTAGAGCCCGGCGGCCAGTTTGCGGATGAGACCGGCGAGCAGCATCAGCTTGTGGCTGACGATTTCGGCATCGGCGGGGGTTTCTTTGAGCGTGTTGAACGGAAATTGACTGGTGCGCATGGGAGAGTGCCTGATTGGGGGCGGAAAAGCCGGGTCGATATTGTAGCCTTTGCCGTTCTTCCGCCCTAGCCCCGACGCGCAAGGCAGGCGCGGCCGTTATGGGTACGGGTGTGGCGTCGCGTTTGTGATTCAGTTCGTTTTTTTCGAAATGGCCGAAACATCAAGCACGATCGCCCGCTAAATTTCCGGAATATTCCGGTAATACTGCTCAATCAATTCCGCCTCGGCCTGGTTACACTTGGTGTGCGTCAAAAATCGCTTACCGAGGCTTTTCCATGAAACACATATCGTATCCATATCGCATTCCGCCTAGCCCGGCGCATCGTTTTGGCCGGGGACTTGGCTACACCCTGCTCATGTTGGGCTCGCTGGTTTCCGCCGATGCCGCCCGAGCCGCCGCCACCGGCAAGCTCACCAGCCTGACGGTGGCCAATCTAAGCCCAGCCTTCGATCCCGGCGTCAAGAATTACACCGTGCCCAAGTGGGTGGGGTGCGGGCTGCCCATCACCGCCGTGGCGGAAGGGCTGGACCAAAACACCCAGTTCTATATCGCCAATAATCAGGCCCAGAACGGCCAGACGGTCAATGCTTGGATATGCAACAGCGCCAACAAGGCCGAGATCGTTATCTACCAGAACTGGTCGGAGAAAGGCCGCTACACCATTACCGCCGTGGATCAGGCGCCGCCGCCTCCGCCCCCGCCGCCCATCAGCGGCAAGCTGGCCGGCCTGACGGTGGCGGGTTTCAGCCTCAGCCCGGCTTTCGACCCGAACGTCAAGGACTACACCGTTCCAAGGCCAGCCAATTGCGCGCTGTCCGTCACCGCCACGGCGGAGAACAGCGACCACGCCAACTTCAAGATGTACGTCGGTAACAACCTGACCAACAGCGGCACGCAAACCAGCGCCTGGGTGTGCGACGGCAAGACGAAGGTCGATGTGGTCATCTACAACGTATGGAACGAGGTCGGCCATTACACCGTCACCCCGGTAGGCAAGCCGGTGGTCGTCGATCCGCCACCGACCGACCCGAATCCACCCCCCGTTATCCCGCCGACGGAAGCGACGCCTACGCCGACCCCCGCCCCCACGCCGCCGTCCCTGCCCGGCGCCTATTCGCCGGTCAGCAAGTTGAGTGCCGTGCGTTTCCTGGAGCAGGCCACCTTCGGCCCGGTGCCGGCGGACATCGCGCAAGTGCAACAGGTGGGTTTCGATTACTGGATGGCCCAGCAGGCCAACCTGCCGGCCAGTTCCCTGCCGGATGGCCGCGATGTCTCGCCGCTGCTCGGCCAGCAGTTCATGAACATGTACGGCGGCCAGGATCAGCTCCGGCAGCGGATGATCTTCGCGCTCAGCCAGATCATCGTGGTTTCTTCCAATAAGAACATCTACGGCGACGAACTGGCGCCCTACGCGCGGCTGCTGTCCAAGCACGCCTTAGGCAGCTACCGCTCGCTGCTGCGGGACATCACCTTGAGCCCCTCCATGGGCAAGTACCTAGACCTCGCCAACAGCATAAAGGCCACGGCCAGCACCTCGCCCAACGAGAACTATGCCCGCGAGCTGATGCAGCTTTTCACCATCGGCTTGAAGCAACTTAACCAGGACGGCAGCGTGAAACTGGACGGCCAGGGCCAGCCGATCCCCACCTACGACCAGAACACCTTGCGGGAAGTGGCCCGCGCCTTGACCGGCTGGACCTATCCCACCGCGCCGGGCGAGACGGCACGGTCCACCAATAACGAGTATTTCGTCGGGCTGATGGAGCCGCGCCCCGCCAATCACGACACGGCCGCGAAAACCATCCTGAACGGCCAGGTCATCCCGGCGGGGCGAACCGTGACCCAGGACATGGACGCGGTGATCGACGCGGTCTTCAATCATCCCAACACCGCGCCCTTCATCTCGCTACGGCTGATCCGTTCGTTGGTGACCAGCAACCCCAGCCCCGGCTACATCCAGCGCGTCGCCGATGTGTTCGACGACAACGGCCAGGGCGTGCGCGGCGATTTGTACGCGGTGCTGAAAGCCATCCTGACCGACAGCGAGGCCACCAATCCGCCGACTCAAGCCGGCCATCTGAAGGACACCGTGCTGCACGTCACCAGCCTGGGCCGGGCGCTGGGGGCGCAAGTGACCGACCCCAACATGTTCATGTACATCTTCCGCAATTTGGGCCAGGCGGTGCTGTCCCCGACCACGGTGTTCAGCTTCTATTCGCCGATGGCGGGACTGCCGGGCCATCCGGGCATGTTCGGGCCGGAATTCCAAATCTACACACCGGCCCTTTCCATCCATCGCGCCAACTTCATTCACGACATTCTCAACAACCAGATGGGCACGGCCTTCACCGTCAACCTGGGCCAGTTCACCGCGCTAGGCAACGACCCGAACGCCCTGCTGGACAAGGTCAACGAGGTGCTGTTCCAGGGCCGCATGTCCCCCGAACTGCGCCAGATCATCCTGACAGCCACCCAGGCCGGCTACGACGCCAATCAGCGGGCTTTCGGCGCGGTCTATCTCGCGGCGATTTCCAGCGAATTCGCGGTGCAACGTTAAACCCCCCAACCCCCCTTATCAGGGGGGCTTCGCTCCCTCCCCTGATAAGGGGAGGGCTGGGGAGGGGTTTAACCCTCCCGGCAGTCACAAATCCAGATTCATAAGAGAACAGCCATGAACAACGAACATTCTCCCAAGCGCCGCGAATTCCTGAAACTAAGCGCGGGGCTAGCCTCCCTGGGCGCGACGGGCATGGGGCTGGGCCTGGGTATTCCCCGCGCCGTCAGCGCCGCGCAGGCGAACGACTACAAGGCCCTAGTCTGCGTCTACCTGTTCGGCGGCAACGACGGCAATAACCTGATCGTGCCCATGGACGCCGCCCGCTACGCCAAGTACGTGAATGTCCGGGGCAACCTGGCCTTGGGCGGGAGCAAGCTACTGTCGCCCATCGCCGACGCGGTGGGCAACCCTTACGCCCTACATTACGGCCTACCCGAGCTGAACGCGCTGTATGGCCTCGGCAAGCTGGCGGTGGTATTGAACACCGGGATGCTGGAGCAGCCCTTGACCCGCGCCGAGCATCTCGCGGGCTTGAAGACGCCCTCCAACCTGTATTCGCATTCGGACCAGACCGTGCAGGTTCAAACCGGCCAGCCTAATTCGCTGGGTACCGGCTGGGGTGGGCGGCTGTTGGACAAGTTCGGCGCGGCATCCGACAGTCTGGCGGCGGTGTCCATGTTGTCGCCCGCGTTGCTGGTCGAGGGCGACAACGTGCGGGGCAACATGGTGATTCCCGGCAGCGGCCAGAACTCCGCCTCGCTGAGCCTCTCCGGGATGAATCTCTGGCCCAGTTCCGCCGGCGCGGCCCGCCGTCAGGCGGTGAGCCAGATGCTGGGGCTGGATGGCGGCAACATGGTGCGCCAGGCCGCCAATAAAGCGATGGCCGACGGCCTAGCGCTGGCCGACGCGCTGAATTCCGCGGCCGGCCTGACTCCGCTCTCCACCCAGTTTCCCGGCACCAACCTCGGTAATCAGTTCAAGGAAATCCTGCGGATGATCCGGCTGCGCGCCCAACAGGGTTCGGGCCGCCAAGTGTTCTTCTGTTCCATGGGCGGCTTCGACACCCACAGCAGCCAGGATTGGCAGCACTGGGACTTGTTGAAGGATTTGTCGCAAGCCCTCGCGGCGTTCTACCAGGGCACCGTCGAGGTAGGATTGGAGAATCATGTCACCAGCTTCACCCAGTCGGAATTCGGCCGCACCCTGCAATCCAACGTCAGCGGCAGCGATCACGCCTGGGGCAACCATCAAATCGTGCTGGGCGGGGCGGTGAGGGGCGGTATCCACGGACAGTTGCCCGACCACACCCTGAACGGCCCGGACGACGCCAATGGCCGGGGCGTGTGGATACCGAAAATCTCCACCGCCCAGTTCGGCGCCACCCTGGGCCGCTGGTTCGGTGCCTCCGACGTGGAACTGGCGGCGGTGTTTCCGAATCTTGCGCTGTTCCCGAGCAGCGATGTGGGATTCATGTGGTAAGTAGGCCCGCCGGACTACCCATGGATAAAGGGGACAGCGGCGCCTAGCGCGAATCTCGATGAAAAGCCCCGTTTCGGCGCCGACTAGCGCCGGGCGGGGCTTGCTGTTGGAGAAGAGGCCGTTCTTGCTTCCCGAGTCCCGCTTGCGCACAATGCCATTACAAGCACCCGGATTTCATGCGGACGGAGCCGCCGGGCTTGCATTACGGCCTTCGTTGTGGTCTTTTCCCGGCTACACTCTTTCCGGTTCGTCGCGTCGAAGCACATTGTCATGTGGCTGCAAAAAAACATCGTTCTGAAATCCCGAGCCCGCGGGTTTCATCTGGTCACCGAGGAACTCCTGGGCCACTTGCCCGAGATTCGGCGGTTCCGCGTCGGCATGGCCCATTTTTTCATCCAGCACACCTCGGCCTCCCTGACCCTCAACGAAAACGCCGACCCCAGCGTGCGCCGCGACATGGAAACCCATTTGCGCGGCTTGGTTCCCGATGGCGCGGCGCATTATGTCCACCGCCTGGAAGGCCCGGACGACATGCCGGCGCATATCAAGGCCAGCCTGTTCGGCGCGGGGGTGGCGATTCCCATCGGCGAGGGGCGCTTGTTGCTGGGTACTTGGCAGGGCATTTATCTGGGCGAGCACCGCGACCATGGCGGTTCGCGTTCGCTGATCGCCACCCTCAACGGGGAAACTTTTTGATCCGGAGTAACTGCTTACCATGATGAAACGCTTCGAGGGAATGTTGTTGGCGGCGGCGCTGCTGTCTTCTTCGGTTCAGGCGGGAGAGGCCGTGGGCGGCCAGGCCGGATCGGCGTCCGGCAAACCGCTGGAAATCACCGTCTATCGCAGCCCGACCTGCGGATGCTGCGGCAAATGGCTGGAGCACATGAAAAACAACGGGTTCATTGTCAAGGACATCGAGATTGAGGACATGGACAAGATCAAGAGCCAATACGGGGTGCCGGAAAATCTAAGATCCTGCCATACGGCCATCGTCGATGGCTATGTGATCGAAGGGCATGTGCCGGCCGCCGATGTCTTGGATTTGCTGAAACAGAAGCCCAAGGAGGCCGCCGGGCTGGCGGTGCCGGGCATGACCGTGGGGAGTCCGGGCATGGAAATGGGCGGCAGAAAGGATCCGTTCGATGTCGTGGAGTTCGATAAAAAAGGCAACGCGCGGGTTTTGCACGAATACCGCTCGTATTAATAATCACGGGACTCGCGGAAGATGGGCCGCCCGCCGTTCATCCGAAGGTATCCACGGCGCGGGGGGCAAGAGAGCCGATTCAAGCCCCGATGCCGCGGCGCGAACCGACATCCCGCGCAAGTTCCATAACCGATAGGGGATCGCGATCATGCTGTTAGCCGGCGACGTGGGTGGAACCAAGACGATTCTCGCCCAGTACGAAAAGAGCACCGAGGGCCTGGAGCGCGTCCGGGAGAGGCTTTATCCCAGCGCGGACCACGCTTCGCTGGACGAGATCGTGGCCGATTTTCTCAGCGACCAAAGCGTGCCGCTGGAAGCCGCCTGTTTCGGCGTGGCGGGGCCGGTGATCGATGGCCGGTGCTACACGACCAATCTGCCCTGGACGATAGATGAGCGTTCCTTGGCGGCGACCACCGGGGTCGGCCGGGTCAAGCTGCTGAACGATCTCCAGGCCATGGCTCTGGGGCTGCTCAGGCTGGGGCCGGAGGAATGGGCCGATTTGAACCCCGACGCGGAACCGGCCACCGGCAACCGGGCGGTGCTGGCCGCCGGCACCGGGCTGGGCGAGGCGATCCTCTACTGGGATGGGATGAATTACCATCCGGTGGCGACCGAGGGCGGCCATACCGATTTCGCGCCCAGCGATGCCCTGGAGGATGGGCTCTTGGTCCACATGCGCGGGAAACTCGGCGGGCATGTCAGCTACGAGCGGATTCTGTCCGGCCCCGGCATCGCCCATATCTACGAGTATCTGCGGGACAGCGGCCATGCGCCGGAGTCGCCGGAACTCTCGGCCTTGTTGCGGGAAACCGACGACCCCGCCCGCGAAATCAGCCGTTACGCGCTGGAAAACGGGGATGCGCTCGCGCGGGCCACCCTACGCCTGTTCGCCCGTGTCTATGGCGCCGAGGCGGGCAATCTGGTGTTGAAGTGCCTGGCCAGGGGTGGGGTGCTCATCGGCGGCGGTATCGCGCCGAAAATCCTGGGAGCCCTGACCGATGGCGAATTCATGGAAAGTTTTTGCGCCAAGGGCCGGTTTTCCGGATTTATGCGGACGGTGCCGGTGCGGCTGGCGCTCAATCCCAGTACCGGCTTGTTGGGCGCGGCGGATTACGCGGCGCGCTGCCTGCTCTGATACATCACACGGGCATGGCCGATAAACAGGAGGCGGGGCACTACGCCCGGCTGCGCTTCGCGCTGCTGGCCCAGGTCGAGGCGGAAGCCCGCGCGACCGCCTGCTACACGGGCCGCGAGCGGTTCAGCCCCGCCGTGCTGGCGGCCCTGGGCAAGGTGCCCAGGCATTGCTTCGTTCCCCTGGAACTGCGCGGCCTGGCCTATCTCGATTCCCCGCTGGCCATCGGCCATGGCCAAACCATTTCCCAGCCCTATATCGTGGCCCTGATGACCGATTTGCTAGACCTCGCTCCCGATTCCTCGGTGCTCGAAATCGGCTGCGGCTCCGGCTATCAGGCGGCGGTACTCGCCGAACTCGGCTGCCGAGTCCATTCCATCGAGCTCATCGACGACCTGGCGGCGCGGGCGAGCGAAACGCTACGCGGTTTGGGATACCCCGAAGTGGAAGTGCGATGCGGCGACGGCTACCACGGTTGGCCGGAACTGGCGCCGTTCGACGCCATCATCGTTACCGCCGCCATTCCGGAAATTCCCCCGCCCTTGCTGGAGCAACTCAGGCCGGGCGGGCGGCTGGTGGTTCCGCTGGGGAAGCCGTATTCGGGCCAGGATTTGACGCGAGTGCTGAAACGGGAGGACGGGAGCATCGAATCCCGTTCGGTGTTGCCGGTGGCGTTCGTGCCGTTCCTGCGGGGTTAAATGCACCGCCGCGGGTCTGGGGGTTCTGCCTAGCTATTCCCCGTTTTTCTTTTTCTCCACATTCCAGGGCGTTCGGTTTCGTTAACGCCTTCACCGGCATTCCTCGGTTTTTGCGCAAGCCCATGTCATGTCTTGTATCTCCTCGCGGGTAAGCTTGGGCAGTTTATAAACCAGGATGGTTTCCAGCAAGTCCAGCCAATCGACGCCGTCGCTGGGATGGCTGGCCCGGTGCGACTGGACCTTATCCACGATAGGCCGGATTTCCCCGGCTTCAGCGCCGAACAAGGCGGGCAGCCACAGCTTCGGATTGGCGCTGTCCAGTAGCGGCAGTCGGCTCAGGTAAATCCGATGGAGGTTGGGCAGGTGGAAGAACGGCTCGCACATCGGCGCAAGGCGTTCCACGCTGGGGCTGGTGTTGTGAGTTCAAACACCAAGGCCGGGTCCGACTGGAATAGGCGGCGGATCAAGCTATCGGTTTTCATGGGAGCCCATGGAATCCCCAGCTTACGGCCAGGATGGCCGCTTAATAAGCGTCCTGTTCGTCCAGCAAATCGTCCAGGGTGAGTCCGCCCGGTTCATGGCGGTCCAGATCGGTATAACCGAGATCGTCGATCTCCATGTCGTCGAAGGGAGCGCTCGCGTCCTCCGGCGCTTCGATGGGAATCATGGTCGATTCCCGCCAGGACGCGAAATCGAAATCGTCGATATCGCCGCTGTCATACTGGATGTCGATCGATTCGTTATCCTCGTCCACCGCGACCACGCGGAAGGCGCGCCCGGTTTCGGCGTCCTGATACCAGTTTTCCAACGATGGGAGGGACTCGGTGGGCATAGCTGTACCTCGGGATTAAGTTCGGGGCGGCGAATTCCGGCTTAGATCCAACGATGGGTTGGGACGAAGGCGGATGGCGGCATATTTCGCATTCGCTCCTACCTTGTCAATGGGGCCCGACCAAATCCACGATGGCTTCCCGCAAGCCCTGCCTTTGGGGGTCGTCGGCCAGCGGCTTGTCCTCGGCGCCGGTGATGTAAAAAATATCCTCCGCCCGGCTGCCGATGGTGGAAATCTTGGCGTTGTAAAGCCGGATGCCGCGGCGGGTGAAGGCTTGGCCCACCTTCGACAGCAGGCCGGGACGGTCGGTGGCGACCAACTCCAGGATGGTGTAGCGGCCTTGCGGATCCTCGTGGAAATACAACTGGGTGGGTACGGTGAAGTGCTTGATTTGCCGGGATTCCCGCCGCTGCACCTGGATCGGCGCGCCGCCCGGCTCCGATAGGCATTCGCGTAGCTTGGCGCAGATCTGCGCCTGCCGTAGGTGATCCCGGATCGGTTCGCCGGTTTGTTCCAAGACATGGTAGCTGTTCAGCACCGAGTCGTCGCCGGCGGTGATGATTTTCGCGTCGAATACCGTCAGCCCTAGCTGGTCCAGCACCGCGGTGCTGTGGGCGAAGATGAAATCCTGGTTTTTGGCGTACACGAAGATTTCCGCGCTACCCCTTTGGCTGACCGGGCGCAGCAACACCAAGGGTAAATCCTCGGCCTCGCAGAAGCTGATCGCCACCGTGTGCCAGGCCGCTTCCTCCGGCAGGTAGCGCAGGAAATACTCGTCGTTGAGGGCTTCCCAAACCCGGTCGACGCCGGCGTCGGAAATGCCCAGCCGTTTCAGTAGGGCGCGGCTCTCCGCCTTGACCGAGGCGATTTTTTCCGCCTGATCCAGAGGCCGGGTCAGACCCCGCCGGAACACCCAGCGCGTGGTCAGATAGAGTTCCTTGAGCAGGGCGTCCTTCCAGGAGTTCCACAGGTTCGGGTTGGTGGCCCGGATATCGGCCACGGTGAGTAGGTAAAGGTGGTCCAGGGTAGATTGGCTACGCAGGAGGGTGGCGAATTCGTGGATGATGTCGGGATCGTTGATGTCCTTGCGTTGCGCAGTCATGGACATGACGAGGTGGTGTTGCACCAGCCATTTGACCAGGTCGGTATCGCGCTGGGAGATGCCGTGGCGCAGGCAAAAATCCTCGGCGATGGAAGCCCCCAGCAAGGAATGGTCGTCGCCGCTGCCCTTGGCGATATCGTGCATCAATGCCGCGATGTAGAGCAGTTCCGGTTTTTCGACCAGCTCGAAGATTTCGTTGCAGAGCGGGTGGTCGGAGCGGAATTGTTCCAACGAGAACCTTCTGAGATTGCGGATCACGAAGAGGGTGTGCTCGTCCACCGTATAGACGTGGAATAAGTCGTATTGCATGCGGCCGACCACCCGGCCGAATGCCGGCAGGTAGGCGGCTAGCACCCCGTAGCGGTTCATGCGCCGCAGTTGATGGGTGATGCCGGACTTTTGGCGCAGGATGCCCATGAACAGGCGGCAGGCCTCGGGGTTGCGGCGGAAGTCCTCGTCGATCAGGTAGAGGTGCTGGCGGATTAGCCGGATGGTGGAGGCCCGTATGCCTTGCAGGCTGGTGTTTTGCTGCAACAGGAGAAAAATCTGGAGCAGCGCCAAGGGTTGTTTGCGGAATACCTCGGAATCGAGGACTTCGACATAGTTGTTGACCGCCTGGAAGTTCTCGTTGATGGGGAGGATGACGAAATCCTCGTCGCCGTACAGGCCCACCTCCTTGAACAGTTGCAGGAGCATTTCGTTCAGCCGCTCCAGGCCCATCACGGTGCGGAAATAGCGCTGCATGAAGCGCTCCACGGCCTGGTTGATATCGGGGTCGAGATAGCCGAATTGGCGGGCGAGTTCCTTCTGGTACTCGAACAACAGGCGGTCCTCGCAACGGCCGGTCAGGACGTGCAGGGCGAAGCGGACTTGCCAGAGAAAATCCTGGGCTCGGGCCAGTTCGGTGTATTCGGTTTCGGTCAGCCAGCCTTGGCGCAATAAATCCTGCAAATTCCGGCTGTTGTAGTGGCGCTTGATGATCCAGCCGATAATCTGGATATCGCGGAGTCCGCCGGGGCCTTCCTTGATGTTGGGTTCGAGGTTGTAGGCGGTGTCGTGGTACTTGGCGTAGCGGGCGGCCTGCTCGGCCATCTTGGCCTCGAAAAACTCCGGGGACGGCCACAGATGCTCGGGGCCGATGCGGGTCCAGAGCGCCTCGAATAGAGGCCGCGAGCCCAGGATCAGGCGCGCTTCCGTCAAGTTGGTGATGATCGTTTGGTCGCGCCGCGCCAGACTGACGCAGTCCTCGACCGTGCGCACGCTTTGGGCGGGCTTAAGGCCGATATCCCATAAAAAGTTGAAAAACCCGGTGAGCGGCTGTTGGTAATCGTCGCGGGCGGCGGTTTCCTGTCCCTCCGGGTGGTCCAGCAACACCAAGAGGTCGATATCCGAATGGGGATGCAACTCGCGGCGGCCATAGCCGCCGACCGCGACCAGGGCGAGACGCTCGGCGAGCGGCCCTAAAAAATGGTTCCAGCAATCGCCGAGTATTTCGTCCATGAAGTCCGAACGGACACGGATCAGCTCCGCGGCTGGCGTGCCGGTGCGGAATCGATCGACCAGCTCCGTGTTCTTCCGCCCTAGGCGTTCCTTATAGGCTTTAATCAATTCGGGTAGCGGAAGCCGGTCCTCATGAACCCGTGGGTTTAAGACGGTCTTGCTCAATCGATTCCGCCTCTTCGTGGCGTAAGGTGAGGATTTCGTGCCCTTGCGGCGTCACCAGGAGGGTATGCTCCCATTGGGCGGACAGGCTGTGGTCCTTGGTGACGGCGGTCCAGCCATCCGGGAGGATTTTAACGTACCGCTTGCCGAGATTAATCATGGGCTCGATGGTGAAAGTCATGCCCGCTTCCAGCTTGGGGCCGGTGCCGGGTTTGCCGTAGTGGAGCACCTGGGGTTCTTCGTGGAATTCGACGCCGATGCCGTGTCCGCAAAACTCCTGCACCACGGAGTAGCCGTGGGATTCCGCGTGCCTCTGGATGGCGTGGCCGATGTCTCCGAGGTGGGCGCCGGGACGCACCCGGCTAATGCCGAAATACAGGGCTTCCTGGCAGATTTTCATCAGCCGCCTGGCGCGGATCGGCACTTCGCCCACGCCGAACATCTTGCTCGTGTCGCC
>SXGT01172354.1_pt1 | contig 11830 bp, 9 predicted proteins | sample 3176221 | NCBI WGS metagenome assembly SXGT01 (sample SAMN11356862, study PRJNA531348) | freshwater metagenome | isolation source: freshwater sample F1-120 | place: China: Fuxian Lake, Yuxi | collected 2017-12-25
CGCGCCCGACGGCTACACGCTGCTTCTGTCCAACACCGCGCCCATGAGCATCTCCCCCTTCATGATGGACAAGGCGCCCTACGACCCGGTGAAGGGTTTCACGCACATCGCCTACATCGGCTCGGTGCCCAATGTGTTCGTGGTGCATCCTTCGGTGCCCGCCAAGACCATGCCCGAGCTGGTGAAGTGGATCAACGCGCAGGCCAAACCCGTCAACTACGGCTCGGGCGGCGTCGGCTCCATCGGCCACATCGTGGGCGAGATGTTCAAGCAGCAGTACCAGCTGAAGATGGAGCACGTGCCGTACAAGGGCTCCTCTCCCATGCACAACGACCTGCTCGGCGGCTCCCTGCAATTCGCGGTGGACACGCTGACGCAGAACGTGCCTTTCATGAAGGAGGGCAAGCTGGTCGGCATCGCGGTCACATCGCGCGCCCGCGCGCCCATGTCGCCCACCGTGCCCACCGTGGGTGAAGCCGGTTACCCCAAGCTGGTGGCCGAGAACTTCCTCGGCATCTCCGGGCCCGCCGGCACGCCGGCGGACGTGGTCGACAAGGTCAACAAGGCGGTGACCGAGGTGGTGGCGCGGCCCGACGTGGCCAGGCGACTGAGCGACCTGGGCGTGGAGTCGGAGCCCATGAGCGCCGCGCAGTTCACCCGGTTCGTCACCGACCAGGTGAACGAATGGGCGCCTGCGGTCAAAGCGTCCGGCGCACGGTTGAATTGAACGCCATGAACGGCGGACTCTCCATTCATTGCGTGGACGTGGCCAGTGGCCGCGTCGCCGCCGGCCTGCAGGTGACCGTGGTGCGGCTGGGGCCGGACGGCCTGCCGCACGGCCCGGTGCTCGCCGAAGGCCGCGTGGGCGCCAACGGTCTGCTGCAGCACCCGCTGCTGATGAGCGATGCCATCACCGCCGGCGGCTACGAGGTGCGCTTCGCGGTAGGCGACTTCTACCGCGACCAGGGCACCCCCGTGCCCGAGCCAGCGTTCCTGGAAACGGTGCCCTACCGCTTCCACATCGCCGACACCTCGCAGCACTACCACCTGCCGTTCAAGTTCACGGCCTGGGGCTTTTCGCTCTTTCGCGGCGGCGCCTGAAACGCCGTCGCTCGGCGCGGGCTCAGTACGCTTCGGTGTCGACTTCGCGGCTGGACTGCTCGTTGTAGCGGTTGCCGCTCACCGTTCGCTGGTTGATGAGTTCGTCCAGCCGGGCCAGCGTGGCCGCGTCCAGCGCCACGTCCACCGCGCCCAGGTTGTCGCGCAGGTGGTCTTCACGCGAGGTGCCCGGGATGGGCAGCACGTCCGGCCCCTGGTGCAGCAGCCAGGCCAGCGCGAGCTGGGCCGGCGTGCAGCCCACTTCGTTCGCGATCGCGCGGTAGGCGGGCAGCAGCTTGAGGTTGGCCGCGAAGTGCTCGGGCGCGAAGCGCGGCATGGCGCGGCGGATGTCCTTGGCGTCGAAGGCGCCCACGTCCAGGTCGGGGCCGCACAGGAAACCGCGCGCCACCGGGCTGAAGGCCACGAAGGCGATGCCGAACTCGCGGCAGGTGTCGAGCACCGCGATCTCGGGGTTGCGCGTCCACAGCGAGTACTCGGTCTGCACCGCGGTGATGGGGTGCACCGCCTGCGCCTTGCGGAGGGTGGCGGCCGACACCTCGGACAGGCCCAGCGCGCGCACCTTGCCCGCGCGCACCAGGTCGCTCATCGCGCCCACGCTGTCCTCCACCGGCACCTGCTTGTCCCAGCGGTGCAGGTAGTAGAGGTCGATCACGTCGGTCTTGAGGCGGCGCAGGCTGTCTTCACAGTTCCTGCGGATGGCCTCGGGCCGGCCGTCGATCACGCGTTTCACGCCATCGTCGAACTGCACACCGGCCATGCCGCCCTTGCTGGCCAGCGTGAACTTCTGGCGGTGCTTCGCGAGCACATGGCCCACGTGCGTTTCGCTGGCGCCGAAGCCATAGAGCGCTGCGGTATCGAAGTGCGTCACGCCTTCATCGAAGGCGGTGAGCAGCACGCGCTCGGCCTGCTCTTTGGACACCGGCGCGCCGTAGGCGTGGCAGATGTTCATGCAGCCCAGGCCGATGGCGCTGACGCTGAAGGGGCCCAGTTGACGTTGGTTCATGGCGGGTTTCTTTCTCAAAAACGGGTTTCAGGGACTGGCCTCGGCGATGGCCGAGGTCAGGTCATCGAGGGGTGCGGCCACGTCTCGCCGCCACAGCCGCCCATCGGCGGACCAAGGCGCGAAGCCCAGCTTCGCATACAGGTCGGCCACCACGGCGTTTCGCGCGCTGGCCAGGTATTCGCCCACCAGGGCCGACACGCCCTGCTCGCGAGCCCACAGGATCAGCGCGCGCAGGATGAAGGCCTCGGCCCCGCGCGAAAAGACGCGGCAGCTCAGCAGCCAGCTGTCGATGCGCAGCGCCTGCGCTTCGCGCACCGCGAGCAGCGAACCGACCAGGCCGTGATCGCCAAATCGGTCCTTCAGGTGGAAGGCCAGCACAAGCCGGTCGGGCTGCTGCATCTGCGCCGCGAGCTGCGCCTGGGTGTAGCGCCGCGCGGTGAGATTGAACTGGTTGGTCTTGAGTTCCATCTGCGCCAGCCGGGGCAGGTCCCGCGCGAGCGCGGGCCCGGCGCGGCCCTGCATCGCCAGGCCCGCGAGGTAGCTGCCGATGTCGGCCGACGAGGTCTGGGCCGCGCGCGCCTGGCGCAGCGCGGCGTAGGCGGCACTGCGCCCCTGGTCCACCTCGGTGTAGGCCTGCTGGTCGAACCAGTGCCCGGCCTCCAGGCGCTCGATGAACTGCGCCGGGTCGGCGCCGATGTCCACCACCGCCACCTCGGGCAGCAGCTGCTGCACCAGCGCGCGCTCGGCCGGGTTGTCGTCGACGAACACGGCGGCGTCCAGCCCGAGGTTGAGTTCCTGCGCGATGCGCCGCAGGCCGGTGGCCTTGTCGTCCCAGCTGCAGACGAAGGCGGCGAAATCCTCGCGGCACAGGGCGCTGTCGGCGTGTTCGAAGCCGGTGGCGGCGATCTCGGGGGTGTTCTTGCTGCAGACCGCGAGCACCACGCCGCGCCGCGACAGGCCCGCCAGGTGCTGCTGCCAGGCGGCGAAGGCCTCGCCCTTGCCACCATGGGTCGGCCCCAGGGCGATGCCGCCGAGACCGTCGTCGCCGATGGTGCCGCCCCACAGGGTGTCGTCCAGGTCGAGCACCAGCAGCTTGCGGGTGCGGCCCGTGGTGGCCCGCCAGGCCCCACGGAACCAGGGCAGGTAGTCCGGCAGGAAGCGCGGATCGAAGCCGAGCTTGCCGGCGTGGAAGAAGCGCGGGGCCGACCACGCGGCCAGGCCGACGCCGGCGGCGAGCCGGTCGGCTTCCAGCCAGGTCACGCGGCCCGCGCCGGCGTCGATCAGCGCCTCGTTGAGGGCCTGCACGCGGCGCACGGTCGAGGCCGGCGAGCGGCGGTCGGCCACGCCGCGCCAATGTTCGGACGGCGGCACGAACAGGTGCTGCACGGTGCGGCAGCCGCGCGCCTCCAGCGCGGCCCAGATCGCTTCGAAGCCTTGCACCTGCCGCGCGATGTCGGCCGCGACCGCGTCGGCATCGGCGTTCAGCGGCAGGGGTTCGAGGGCCTGGCGCCAGTCGGGCACCAGCACCACCACCTCGGGCTCGAAGGCATGCAGGGCGGAGCCGCCGTCCATGCATTCCTGGCGCATCACGCCGTACGGTGCGGCGTGCACCAGCGCCAGCTCACCCTCCTGGGCAATGGCGCAGGCGATGGCCTGCCGCAGCAGGTCGGGCGTGAGGTCGGCGGCCAGCGCGACACGCCGCACGGCACCGCCCGAGGCGGCGGCCTCGGCCGCGAGCGCAGCGATGTCCGTCGCGCAGGCCATCAGCTCGGGCAACGGCGGCCGGGCCACGGCCAGGCGCTCGCGAATGCCGGCCCAGCTAGACATGGCGGGCGATGACCCCGCGCACCGCGCTCACGCTGGTCAGTCGCTCGATGTCGCTGTTGTCGAGCGTGATGTCGTAGGTGATCTCGATCATGCTGGCGAGCATGACGGTCTTGAGGCTGTCCCAGGACTCGACGGTCTCGGCGCCGTCGTCGTCGTGGAGGGCATCGGCAGGGATCTGCAGCACCGAGGCGATCAGGGCGCGGACTTCAGGCATGGGCGGCTCTCGCGAAGGGCAGTGGATGGAAGCGCGCCAGTATAGGGAGGCGGGGGTCTCTCACGAGGGCCTCTCCAGCGCCACCGCCAGCGCTTCGCCGCCCCCCATGCAGAGCGTGGCGATGCCGCGCCGCGCGCCGTGCCGCTCCATCGCGTGCAGCAGCGTAACCAGCATGCGCGCGCCGGTGGTGCCCACGGGGTGACCGAGCGCGCAGGCGCCACCGTGCACGTTCACGCGCGCCAGCGGCACACCCAGCGCCCGGCACACCGCCAGCAGGCCGACGGTGAAGCCCTCGCCGATCTCCCACAGCTCGACCGTGTCGATCGGCCAGCCGGTCTTGGCCAGCAGCTTGCGCACCGCGCCCACGGGTGCGGTGCTGAACAGTGCCGGCGCCTGTGCGTGCGAGGCGTGCCCGCGCACGAGGGCGCGCACCGGCCAGCCGCGCTCGCTGGCCCTCGATTGCCGCGCCATCACCACGGCCGCTGCGCCGTCCGACAGAGGCGCGGCGGTGGCGGCCGTGGCCGTGCCGCCCGCGCCGCTCAAGGGTTTGAGTCCGGCGAACTTCTGGGGCAAGACCTTTTGCACGGGTTCATCGCACACGACCACGCGGCCATCGGGCAAGGTCACCGGCACGGTCTCGCGCTCGAAGGCACCACCGGCCTGCGCGGCCCGCGCGCGCTCGAACGAGCTCAGCGCCTGGGCCTCTTGCAGGGCGCGCGTCAGGCCCTGTTCGGCGGCGGTGGCATCGACGAAGTGGCTCAGGCCGACCGGCCCCGTGCCGGTGCAGGCGTCCTGCATCACGTCGAACATCAGGTGGTCGAGCAGGCCCACCAGGTGCGCGCCGCGCTCACGCCCAAGCAGCATCGGCGCGCGGCTCATGTTTTCCATGCCACCGGCCAGCGCGGTCGCCACCGTGCCCGCCCGCAGCAGGTCGTGCACCAGCATCACGGCCTGCAGGCTGGAGCCGCAGACCTTGGAGATCGCCGTGCACGGCACATCGGGCGCCAGCCCCGCGCGCAGCGCGGCCTGGCGCACCGGCACCTGGCCCAGGCCGGCCACCGCCACGTGGCCGAAGAACACCTCATCGATGTCCGTCGCCGCCCCACCGCCCTGAGCAAGCACGGCCTGCATCGCACTCACGCCGAGGGCGGTCGCGGGCACGTCCTTGAACACGCCCTGGAAAGCGCCGATCGGCGTGCGCGCCGCGGCCGTGATCACCACCGGGTCAAGGTTCATGCGACTGTCCTCACCAACTGGTGTCGTATTCGATGTAGCGCTGGATGTACTCATAGTAGGTCCATTGCTGCGTGTGCCAGCGGTAGGCGAAGTCCGTGCGCCAGAAGCGCAGTTCCAGGGCTTCGGCGACCAGGGGATGGATGGGGTGTTGATGGACCCCCATGCCGCCGTCGTGCGATGCGGCGGCCAGGCAGGCCTCGGCCCGCGCGGCGCTGCCGCCGAGCACCGGCCTCGCGTGCCCGGCCACGCGGCGCGTCAGCTCGGCCATGGCCGGCGTGGACATGTGACCGCTGGTCCAGAACAGGTGCTCGTCGCGGAAACGGTCCAGCACGTAGTCGGCCAGCTGCACGTCGCTGTGGGCGTCGTAGTGGCGCATGCGGTCGATGTCGCGCTGCAGGCGCACCCGCAGGTCGGGCATCTTGCGCTCGGACAGGTCCATGTAGGCGGCCACCGCCATCGGCCCGGTGAGCCCCGCCTGCGCGATCCGCAAGCCCAGCATGTCGCCCAGCGGGTAGCGCTTCCACAGCGTGTAAGCCGGGTCGTGATGCACACGCGGCTCCGGGCATTCGAAGGGCCAGGCGCTGAGCAGGGCGAAGCTGGGGTAGCGGATCACCGGGCAGTGGGCCGGCAGGCGCTCGGTCAGCGCGGTCAGGGCCGGGTTGTCCTGCTGGTCTTCAAACTGGCGCAGCAGCAACGCCACGTCTTTCAGGTCCTCGTCGGGAATGGCCGGCGCGAGCGCATCGCCCGGCAGCGCGTGGTTGAGCGCGACCACGAAACGGTAGTCGCCGTTCAGGTCGTCAAGCGACGCGAGCATCTGCGCCAGGTACGGGGCCTGGCAATTGCCGTAGACCAGCACCGTTCGCGCCCGCGCACTGTGGCTCCCGAAGACCATGGCGTGGGGCGAGCGTTGCGCGGCATCAGGGGCGTTGTCGTCGGCGGGCACTATTAATAAGAAAGCAGCAAGTCGAGGCAGATTGTGATGATCAAGCGTGTCAATCGCGCATCAAAGCGGCCAATTCAACCCGTTACAAGACATCACAGTGTGTATTATCAAACGCGCTTTCACCGCCCATCCCCATCCCAGGAGCCTGACCCCATGCGTGTGCCGGACACCCGACCACTGCGTTCCTCTGCCGTGGCGCTCGCCACCTGGAGCCTTTTCTGCACCGCCGCCTGGGCTCAGGCACCCAGCAACCCACCGCTGGAACGGCAGGTGGACGAGGCTTTCCGCCAATCGATGCGCTCGCCCGGCGATGCCGCAGCCACCACACGCTACGCCCAGTTGCTGGCGCAGTCGGGCAATTACGAAGGCGCCATCGCCGCGCTCGAGCGCCAGCTGCTGGACCCGAACGCACCGGCCTCCGCGCGCCTGGACCTGGGCGTGCTGTACTACCGGCTCGGCTCGTACGACATGGCCGCCGGCCTGCTGCGCCGCGCCGTGGAAGACCCGCGCCTGGACCCGGCGCAGCGCAGCCAGGCCGAGGCCCTGCTCAAGGACATCGGCAAGCGCACCCAGGTCTCGCGCCTGGACGGGCAGGTGATTCTGGGCCTGCGCGCACAGAGCAACCCCACCGCCCGCAGCGACAGCGCCACCCTGCTGGCCGGCGGCGCGCTGGTGAACAACCCGAACCGCCCCGAGAGCGACACCGACCTGCAGGCCACCCTGCGCCTGGACCACCAATACGACCTGGGCCTGCAGAACGAAGCCGCCCTCGTCAGCTCGCTGACGGCACAGGTCGTCAAGTTCAGCTCGTCGTCGGGCAGCACCTTGCAGGCCAACCAGACCGACCCGTACAACCTGGGGCTGATCGAAGTCACCTCGGGCGTGCGCTTCAAGCCCTCGCCCGCCGGCGCGCCGGCACTGACGCTGCGGCCTTACCTGGTCGCCGCCGGGCTGACGGCGCAAGGCCACCGCTACCTGAGCAACCACGGCGCGGGCCTGGACGCGGCCTACAGCCTCGACGACCGCACCTTCATCGACGGCGGCTTCGAGTACCGCTACAACGACTACGCCACCCGCATCGACGTGCCCGCCGCGGACGAACTCAGCGGCCCCAGCAACCTGCTGCGCGTGCGCCTGACGCGCGAACTCGCGCCCGGCCACGTGCTCAGCGGCGAGCTGCGCAGCCGCTGGCAACGCACGAAGCGGAGTTATCTCGACCACGATGCCCAGGAAGTCCGCGTGACCTACGTGCGCAGCTACGCCAGCCCGCTCAAGAGCGGCGGCCTGTGGAGCACCTCGGTCTGGGGCGGGGTGCAACGCCGCAGCTACGACGCGGCCGATCCGGCGGTCGATGCGAACACCGCGCGCCGCGACACCGAATGGCGCATCGGCGTCGGCCAGACCGTTCCGCTGTCGGACGCCTGGTCGCTGCTGGTGCAGCTGGAGCACATGAAGACCAACGCCAACCTGCCCAACAACGAGAACAAGAACACCTCGCTGTACCTGGCGGCCGGCTACCGCTTCTGATGCCGAGGCACAGCCCCGCACACACCCCTTCGACCGCATTCCCGAGGACCCCGAAATGACCCCGCCGATTTCCAAGGACTGGTGGCTTGCCGCCGCACTGTCGACCGCCACCGTGCCCGCGACCCTGGCCCAGGGCCCCGCGGCCACGGGCGCTGCCCGCACCGGGGTGGTGACGGCCGTCGCGCCCGGGGGCAAGGTCACCGGCAACGAAGAGGTGATGGTGGCAGGCAGCGGCATCGTGCCGGGCCAGCGCCTGCGCACCGACGCCAACGGCCTGCTGCACGTGCTGTTCATGGACCAGTCGGCCCTGACCCTGGGCCCGAACGCGGAACTCACCATCGACGAATTCACCTTCGACCCGGGCACCAAACAAGGCCAGATCCGCCTGGGCCTGGTCAAGGGCGTGGTGCGCGTGGTGGGCGGTCAGATCAGCAAGAACACCGCGACCACGATCGCGACGAAGCACGGCAAGGTCGAGCTGCTGGGCGGCATCGGCATCATCGACAGCACGCCCAACGGCACGAGCGCCACCTTCCTGTTCGGCCAGTCGATGCGCGTCTCCGACAACAGCGGCAACACCGGGACCATCACCCGGCCCGGTTTCGGCTCGACCCTCACGGGCAACACCTTCTCCGAGCCAACGCGCGTGCCCCCCGGCACGCTCAACGTGATGCTCAAGGCACTGGAAACCCCGAGGTCCACCGGCGCCCCTGTCGCGGGTGTGAATCCGCCGCCGCCCCCGGCAGGCCAGTTGATCAGCACGGGCAACACGCCGGGCGGCGCGAACGACCCGGGCTCGACGCTGGCCAACGACCGCCTGAAAAGCGTGGTCGACAACGTCACCGTCGGCAATCCGTCGAACACGCTGCGGGCCCTGCTGGGCACCGGACAGATACAGAACCAGTCCTGATCGGAGAACGGTCGCGCCCCTTCCACAGACCGGCGGCTCGCCTTGGCGCAGCCGCCGTTTTTGCATTGAATCGCCGCCATGCGCGTCCTGTTCGTTTCCAGCTACCCGCACCTGCCCGACATCGTCGGCGGCCTGCAGACCACCACCCACGACCTGTGTCTGGCGATCCGCGCCCTGGGCGCCGAAGCCGCCGTGCTCTGCGGCCAGGCGGCGGATCCCGCCCTGGACCCGGATGCCCCCTTCACCCGCGATGACAGCCTGGGCTACCCGGTGCTGCGCTCGCTGCGGCCGGCGCAGGCCCTGCCCATCGCGGCCGCCGACTTCGACGCCGACGCCATCGTCGTCCAGAGCGGCACCACCCTGGCGCCCCTGGTGCTGGCCGCCCTGGACACCGGGCGGCCCACCGCCGTGTACCTGCACAACGTCGAGACCAGCCAGCTCGGCGGCCACCTCGTGGCCGACCCTTCGCTGCTCTACCTGGCCAACTCGGACTTCACGGCAGCGCGCTGGCACGCCCTCTACGGCCTCGACTGCGCGGTGATCCCCCCCGTCGTCTCGCCGCAGGACTACCTGGCCGAGCGCACGGGCGACAAGGTGCTGTTCGTCAACCCCACGCCCATCAAGGGCGTGGAGCGGATGTTCGAGCTGGCGATGGCCTGCCCCGAACTGCCCTTCCTCGTGATGGAGAGCTGGCACCTCGACCCGCACTGGCGCGCGCACTGCCAGGCGCGCGCGGCGCAACTGGGCAACATCGACTGGCGCGGGCCGAGCGCCGCCATGCACGAGGTGTTCGGCCAGGCGCGCGTGCTGCTGATGCCCTCGGTATGGGAAGAATCGTTCGGCCGCACCGTGGTCGAGGCCCAGCTCAACGGCCTGCCGGTGCTGGCCAGCCGGCGCGGCGCCCTGCCGCAACTGGTGGGCGGCGGCGGCATGGTGCTGGAACCGCACGCACCGGTGGAGGACTGGGCCGCCGCGCTGCGCCGCCTGTACGACCCTTTCGCCACCGCCGAGCGCGACGCCGCGCGGCGCCTGGGCGCGGCGCATGTCGCCGGCACCCCCACCACCGTGGCCCGGCTGCTGGGCCTGCTGCAGTCGCACGCCGCTCAGACGGCCGGGCGCGAGCCCGTGACTGGCCAGAAGGCCGCGCCACCGGCCCAGGCCGGCGCAACCGCCTGGCGCGAGGTCCTGCCGCGCCAGCCGCGCCGCGAAGACTGCCTCTTCTACCACTCGTACACCCTCGCCGGCGGCGAGGAAGTCACCGGTGACTGGGACCTGCGCCCAGCCACCGCCCAGTACCTGGGCGAGGTGGACTTCGCAGGCCGCTCGGTGATCGAGATCGGGCCGGCCAGCGGCTTCCTGTCGTTCCACATGGAGGCCGCCGGGGCCGAGGTCACCTGCCTGGAGCCGCCCATGTCGCACCTGTGGGACGTGGTGCCGTTCGAGGGCTTCGACACGCCGACGTGGCGCAAGACCTTCACCCGCAACATCGAAGGCGTGCGCAATTCGTTCTGGTACGTGCACCAGCAGCGCCATTCCCGCGTGCGCATGGTCGAGGGCGACCCCTACGCCCTGCCCGAGGACTGCGGCCCGTTCGACATCGGTCTGCTCGCCGCCGTGCTGCTGCACTGCCGCCGCCCCTTCGACATGCTGCAGAGCGTGGCCCGGCGCACGCGCCGCACCCTGATCGTGACGGACCTGTACGACGCCACGCTCGGCCCCCGCGCGCTGGCCGAACTGCAACCGCACCGCGGCGTGGATCAGGTGGACACCTGGTGGCAGTTCACGCCGCAGTTCATCGTCTCCGCGCTGGGCCTGCTGGGCTTCACCGAAGTGCGGGTCAGCGTGCACCACCAGCGGCAGCCCTCGATGGACCGCATGGTGCCGCTGTTCACCGTGGTCGGCGAACGGCCCGAGGTGTGACCCCTTGAGCATGGACCCCCACGCCGGCGGCACCGACGACCTGCTCGGCGAGGCCTGGCAGGCCTTCCGTGCCGGTCAGCTTGACACGGCCTTGCACCTGGCGCTGCAGGCCCATGCCGACGCGCCGACGCCGCAGGCCGCCGCCGCGCTCGGCCATTTCCTCACGCACGCCGGCCATCTGGTGGCGGCCGAAGACGTGCTGCTCGCCGCGTGCGAGCGCACGCCCGATCACGCCCCCCTGCACGGCTGCCTGGGCCTGCTGCGCCAGCGGCAGGGCGAACCGGCGCAGGCCGCCGCGTCCCTGCGCATGGCCTGCCTGCTGGACGAATCGCTGCACGAGACCGCCTTCGCCCTGGCCTGGCTGCTGCACGACCTGGATGAACTGCCCGAGGCCCGCGCCTGGGCCGAGCGCGCGCTGCAGGGCGCGCGCCTGCCGGGCCGGCTGCTGCAGGTGGGTTGGCTGCACCAGAAGGCGGGCGAATTCGAAGACGCGCTGGCCCTGTACGAGGAAGCCGTCGCCGGCTACCCCTGGAACGCGGCCGAGCAGGTGCGCCTGCACCTGCACCGCGCGCAATGCCTGGTGGCGCTGGGACAGGCCGCGCGCGCGGCCGACTGCCTGGCCGACGGCCTCGCGCGCCACCCCGACGACCCCGAACTCCTGACCGCCCTGGTGGACTGGGAGTGCGAGCACGGCCACCTGGATCGCGCCGTCGAGGTGGCGCGCCGCCAGGTCGACGCCTTTCCCGATCAGGCCGCCGCCTGGCACCTGCTCGGCGCCCTGCAGCAGCGCGCGGGCGACCTGAAGGCGGCCGACCGCAGCTTCAACGAAGTCCAGCAGCGCGACATGAGCCGCTGGGACGCGCTGCTGCGCCGAGCGCAGATCCAGGCCACGTGGCAGCACCCGGTGGACGCCGAATGGCTGTTGCTGCAGGTCCTGGCGCGCCAACCGGACTGCCTGCCCGCGCAGGCGCTGATGGCCCGCGTGCAGCTCGATCTCGGGCGCGTCGAGGCCGCGCGGCGCCAGTTGCTGCAAGGCTTGCGCGCCCACCCGCACCACGCCGACGCCTGGCTGGTGCTGGCGCAGGTGCATGCGCGGCGGCAATGCTGGGTGCGGGCTCGGCGCGCGCTCGC
>SXGT01123173.1_pt1 | contig 11829 bp, 8 predicted proteins | sample 3176221 | NCBI WGS metagenome assembly SXGT01 (sample SAMN11356862, study PRJNA531348) | freshwater metagenome | isolation source: freshwater sample F1-120 | place: China: Fuxian Lake, Yuxi | collected 2017-12-25
AACATGCCTATAAATCAACTTTGTAGTTTCTGCGCTGGGCTTAAGTTTAAAGGATTGCAAGTACTCTCAGCTAAACTATGTTGGCTAAATAACAGCCACGCAACCACAACAGCGGTTTGATAAAAATGACGCATATTTCACCTTAAATCTGCATATATTTATTTGGACAAGCACGGTAGGTTGGATTGAACAGCGTGAAGCCCAACATTCGAAGCCACGATTGTTGGGTTTCGCTAGACTCTACCCAACCTAATAGCTTATTAGTGAGCCATTGGGATATTACATAGCAAGAGAAGAAATTTTACTAGCTGCTAATAATGACAGCTAGGCAAGTGTATTATAACTAAATATAATAAAAGAATTTTATTTAGATTGAGCATAATTATCCAAACGATCAATGTTGATAAATTTTCAGTGTAGCTGGAATTTTCTGGTGTAGATTTTAAAGGTGCAAATTGCTAAAGGGTTGTTTTAACAGATAGAGATAACAGGTTGGGTAACATTCACCCATTCGGAATAGCCTTGAATATCAGTCAGGTTTGAGTTGAGTTGAGTGCGTTTCGATAAAAACTAGCTTCAAGCTGTTGTGCGATTTTATGCAACTAAACTCCATGGTGGTAGCAGTTTACTATTAGAGATATTCAGCACCCTGTAAATATTCGCAGCTATATTTTTTATGGATTTAGGCATATGGTGATTAAAACATGGTTGGAAGAGCAATGGCAACGATTGCTGAGTGCTAGTACACGCAAGAAGAGCTGTCGCAGCATTTAATTCAAACGGCAGAAGGTTTAGAGTTTGAATATTGTTCGTTTGTGTTGCGTGCACCTTATCCGTTAACAGCGCCTAAAACCTTTATATCCAGTAATTATCCCGAGGCTTGGCAGCAAAGCTATTCTGCGCACAATTATTTGCAACATGATCCGGTGGTACAACACTGTTGCCGTTCGCTGTTACCTGTGGCATGGTCAGGTGAGCACACAGACTCGGATTTTTGGGCAGAGGCAAGTGCTCATGGCATTAAACACGGTTGGGCGCAAAGTTATCGTAATCCACAAAATTTTTCGGGCATGCTGAGTCTGGCAAGACCCTCTGAGCCTATGAGTGCGGCAGAATTGACCGAGAAAAATGCGGCCTTGGCTTGGCTAACGCAAATCGCAGTTGCAGGTTTTTATCCGATGCTGAGTTCGAAAATGTCATCAGGAGAAAAAATGCTGCTGACTGCCAAAGAAAAAGAGCTGCTGCGTTGGACTGCCGATGGCAAGTCAGTCGAGCAGATAGCGGAGATTTTGCATATTAGCGAACGCACTGTTACCTTCCACATGCAACATGTGTTAGATAAATTGGGAGCACCGAATAAAGTGTCTGCGGCTGTTCAAGCGGTACTTTTGGGGTTGCTTTAAGTTGCAAATGGGTAAATTAATGACAGTTTAAGTTAAAACATCAAACCCAAGTTACTCGTTATGTCGCAACAGTGAGTTTTCTTGCATGCGCCCTGCCCCTCCAGCACCACCCCAACAACATCCCCTGCTGAAAATTCAACACCCCACTTACCAGCAGCGCTATAAGTCACTGATGCATATAAACCCTGAATGGTAAGCTAATTGCTTTGTTTTAGATTAACGCCTTTAACTACTAAACGTTTACATGCTTAAATTAAAACTCACCCCACAACTCGCTTTGCTACCCTCCACGCTGAATTCTGCTATGCACCTAGCTTGCGCAGGTATGGGCATCAGTATGCTCAGCGCTTGCGCCTTGGCCCCTGAGCAGCCACAGGTAGCGAAGCGACCTAATATTTTGTATATCGTCGCTGACGATTTGGGCTATTCCGACATCAGCGCTTTTGGGGGTGAAATCCAAACGCCAAATCTCGATGCCTTAGTCCAGAGCGGACGAATTTTGAGTAATTACCATACCTCCACGGTTTGCGCAGTGACGCGGGCGATGTTGTATTCTGGCACCGATCACCATCTGGTGGGCGAAGGTACGATGGGCGCACCCAACGATGAGCGTAAGGGTTTGCCGGGGTATGAAGGTTATTTGAATAATCGGGCGTTAAGTATTGCAGAGTTATTGCAGGATGCAGGTTATCACACGTATATTGCGGGTAAATGGCATTTAGGCTCGAAGATTCATGCCGTGGAAGATAAAACCCCGGATCAATGGGGCTTTGAGCGTTCGTTTACCTTGCTCGGCGGAGCCACGGATAATCATTTTGGACATGATACCGCGACCGCTAAAACTTATACCGAAAATGGTCAGTTTGTCAGCCTGCCAGCCACTGATAGCAAGGGTCAAGCGTGGTATGACAGCAATGTGTATACCCAAAAACTGATCCATTATATCGACGAACAACGCCAGGACGGCAAACCTTTTGCCGCGTTCGCCACGTTTACTTCACCACATTGGCCTTTGCAGGTACCTGAGCCTTGGCTAAGTCAGTATCATGGCGTATATGATGTGGGCTATGACGTTATTCGGCAGCAACGTTTAGCTAAACAACAACAGCTAGGCTTTGTGCCACGCGATTATCAACATCCTAGCCAAGCTCGGCCCAATAAGCTGAAACCCACCCCGGCAACGCCTAACTTTGCTAGTGCAAACGCAAGTTTTATCAATGCCGATAGTGTGTTACAGGCGCGCACTGAGAATGTGGATTATGGCGCCGATGCTGCCAATCCTAATTGGGAGAGTTTAACGCCAGAACAAAAACGTACGCAGGCCCGCTATATGGAGCTCTATGCCGGGATGGTGTCCAATCTAGATTACAACATAGGTTTATTAATTCAGCATTTGAAAGACATCGGGCAGTATGACAATACCTTTATCATGTTCCATTCTGATAACGGCGCAGAAGGCAGCCCCATTAGCCCCGAACAAGAAGCGGCGAATAACCAAAACTTTGGCAACTTGGGTAAAGACCAAACATTAAACCCAGCAGGGACGCCCAAAACCTATGTGCAATACGGTAAACGCTGGGCCGAAGTTAGCGCCACCCCGTTTCGGCTTTTTAAAGGCTTTACCACGGAAGGGGGTACTTCAGTACCGACGATTGTACATTTACCCGGCCAAACCCAAGCCCAGCCAGCGATTACTGAATTTGCGCATGTCCGTGATGCCGCACCCACTATATTAGAACTGGCCGGGATTGTTGCCCCCAGCACCCCTGCGTCCGAACAAGGTGTTAATGGGGTGTCTTTGGTGAGTTATAAAAATCGTACAGTGTATCCAATCACTGGGCATTCCTTTCTCCAACAATTACAAGATCAAAGCACTGCCCCGTTACATACCGAGGCCGTTGGTGAAGAACAATATGGCCGCGCCTATCTTCGTAGCGGCCCATGGAAACTGTTATGGACTGAGCCGCCCGCTGGACCTACCGATGGGCATTGGCAGTTGTATGATATTGTGAATGATCGCGCGGAAACTAACGACGTAGCAGCGCAACATCCTGACATTGTTAAGCGTCTTTATGAGCAATGGCAAAGCTATATGCACGCTAGCGGTGGTTTTTTAGCGAAAAAACCTGGCTCCAGTGGTCGCCGAAATCCACCCGTGCGTTAACGATGCTACGTCTGCTTAGCGCTACCTTGCTCCTATGCTTAACTAGCCTACACACTTTGTATGCTGCGAGCGCGCTAGGTAATGCCGCGCTATGTTCGCAGTACTCGGGTTTACCTGCCGACTGGCAAACCGAAACCCGGGCAGGCATGGAGGCTATTCCAGAGGGTGAATTTTTATTGGGGACTAATTTGGGCTATGCTGAAGAGCGCATCGAAGTAAAAACTAACGTTAAAGCTTTTTGGATAGATCAAACCGAAGTGACCGTCGCGCAGTTTGCGAGCTTTGTTGAGGCCACAGGCTATGTGACCGAAGCTGAGCACGAAGGTGGTGGCGCGGTGTTTCGCATTCCACGACGCGAAGAACTACAACAACGGGAATTTCTTTGGTGGCAGTATGTTAAAGGGGCCAATTGGCGCCATCCCCAAGGTCCAAACACGCTGGCACAGGTAAACCACCCGGTCACGCTGGTGACCTTTACCGATGCGCTCGCGTATGCGCATTGGCTGGGACATGATCTCCCCAGTGAAGCTGAATGGGAATATGCTGCTAAAGCTGGGGTTCAAGATCGAGATATCGAAAAAGAACCACGCGATGCCCAGGGCGTACCACAAGCAAATTTTTGGCAAGGGCATTTTCCTCTGGAAAACACACTAGAAGACGGACATCAAGGGGTCGCGCCAGTGGGTTGTTTTGCGGCGAATAATTTTGGCTTGTACGATATGCTGGGCAACGTCTGGGAGCAAACTCTGGATATTTATCGTTCCGGCCATAGTTTGTATCCCGACCCCAAGGCCGCAGAACTTCCAGCAACTGTACCGGAGTCTAGGGTAATTAAAGGCGGGTCCCATCTTTGCGCGCAAGATTATTGTGTGCGTTATCGCCCTTCGGCGCGTGAAGCTCATGAAGCGAATCTGCCTATGGGGCATATCGGGTTTCGTACTGTCTGGCGCGAACCTGGTGATACTGAGGATTGGTTTACCGCACTTTGGCATTAAGGCGGTACTAGGATTTATCTTAAAAGAAGGTGATCCCATCTCCAATCAAGAAAGCCAGGTTATTGCCATCCGCCCCCTAAGGCTTTATAGAGTGCTAAATTGCTCTTGATCCAATCCAATTCATTTGCAATTTGTTGGGAGCGCAAATCGTCCCAATTTAAATGATTTTGCAGCACGGGTTTTAAATCTGACTCGCCTTCATTAAACATGGCAATTGCAAGTGTTGCACTACGCTCTGCAGTTTGCGTTGCGGCTTGTAAGGTCTCGCGCTTTTTTTGTAACTGGGTTAGGGAAGATAAGGCATCTGCAACTTCGCGCAAGGCCAGTGTGACTGATTTTTCGTAGAGCGTTTGCGCTTCTTCTAATTGTGCCCGATGCGCCGTGATATTCGAGGCGATACGCCCCATTTGAAACACTGGTAACGAGATCCGTGGGCCAAAACCATAGAAACCACTGGTCATATTGGCGAAATTACTTAATTCCTGACTTTGCAAGCCAACATTACCCGTTAAGGCTAACTTTGGAAATTGCTCGGCAATCGCCACCCCAAGTAATTCAGACGCTGCCGCCAACTTGCGTTCGGCTAGCCGGATATCAGGACGCCGCCGTAATAGCTCTGCAGGTAATCCTAAAGGCACTTGCGGTGCTGCGGGCAATTGCGATGCAGCACGTAAACGCTTTGCTAATGCATCTGTTTTAAGCCCACAAAGATATTCCAATTGATGCTGTGCAGTTGCAATTTTAATCTGTAGCGCTGGAAATTTACTGCGTAAATTTTGTAACAGTAAGTCAGCCTCCTGCTTCTCCAGTAACGTCACTAAACCTTCTGCATAAGCCACCTCACCTAGATGTTGCAAAATGGTGAGTTGTTCTTGTTGATGCTGCAGAATGCTTTCTTGCTGCTGCAAACTGAGCCAAGAAAAATACAGCTGCGCCACCTCCGAGGTTAAACTGACTTGCACATCGCGCTGACTTTCTAATGCAGCTTCCGCGAGGGCCATGGCAGCTTGTTGCTGCCGCTGAATGCCGCCAAACAGGTCGAGTTCCCAATTGCTATCAAAGCCCGCGCGAAAAATATCAAATGGCGTACCTAAAGGACCTAAACCCGGGCCATTGGGGCCACCCCCTGAAGTTGCGGATCCGAGTACCCCTTGTAAGGAGTTAGGACTGATACGTTGGCGTTGATAGACACTTGCAGCAGCGACTTCCGGCCAAAATCGCGCTTCTACACTTTGGATGGCTGCGCGGGCGTTGCGCAGTCTGGCCTTAGTCGCCTGGATATCTAAATTTTGTGCCAAAGCACTGGCTATCAACGTATTTAACTGCGGATCGCTAAAGCCTTGCCACCAATGCGCTAGCTCAACATTGACCGCGCCGACTTGGACTGAGGGTGGCGTCCACTGCTCGGGTAATGGCAGTTTCGGCGTTTGATAATCCGGCCCAACGGTAATGCAACCACTTAACAACAGCGACCCAAGCACCACTAAACGACAATACGTAGAAACGTTATTCATGCGCTGCATAATCTACTTTAAACCATGTGGCGTATAACGCCGGGAGAAATAAGAGCGTGAGTACGGTGGCGACCAGCAAGCCGCCCATAATCGACACGGCCATGGGACCCCAAAATACACTTTGGGTTAAGGGTATCATCCCCAAAATAGCGGCAGCTGCTGTCAATAATATCGGACGTAAACGCCGCAATGCCGCATCGATAATGGCTTGCTGCGCTGACGTTCCGCTTGCAATATCAGTGTCAATCTGATCAACCAAAATCACTGAATTACGCATAATCATTCCCGCAAGCGCAATCACCCCCAAGGTTGCCACAAAGCCAAAAGGCACATGCATGATTAACAATATTAAAGCAACACCAATTAAACCAAGCGGTGCCGTTAATAAGACCATGAGCGTACGTTGCAGACTATGTAATTGCAACATTAACAGGGTGGTGATCGTGAACAGCATCAACGGCATAATCGCATTGATAGACTCCTGCGCCTTACTACTGCTTTCCACAGCGCCGCCTGCTTCGATACGATAGCCATCCGGCAATTTCGCCCGGATGGCGGTGAGCATAGGTATAATTTGGGCGGTCACATCCGGCGCTTGCTGGTTACCCACAACATCACCGCGAACGGTAAACACCGGAAACCGATCACGACGCCAAATAATACCGTCTTCAAACGTATGGTGGATAGTCACTAATTGCTCCAAAGGCACAGCGGGGCCTTTAGGCGTATGAATATAAAATTCACCTACTCGCGATGGATCTGAACGATATTGCGCTTCAGCTCGTGCTAATACTTTAATTAATTTATTATTTTCTCGATATTCGGTAATTTCATAGCCCGAGAGCGCTGCTTGTAAGAGCAAGCCAATATCTTGTGAGCTGATACCTAAGCCCCTGATCTTATCTAAATCTACTTCGTGATGTAAAATTTTGCTCTGTTCGCCCCAATCTAAATGCACATCTTGCATTGCGGGATTTTGGCGTACAATCGCGGCGACCTCTTCGGCAATTTTCCGAGTTTGCTGGTGATCCGGGCCACTCACGCGAAACTGCACCGGAAAACCCACCGGGGGACCATTCTCTAAGCGGTTCACCCGAGCACGCAAGACGGTGAAATCCTGCTGGGCAAAGGCAGTTTGCAAGCGACGCATTACCCGCTCACGCGCCTCTAAATCTTTGGTTAAGATCACTAATTGTGCAAAATTATCGTGTTGTAACTGCTGATCTAACGGTAAGTAAAATCGTGTAGAGCCTGTGCCAACATAAGTCACATAGTTTTTAACATCGGCATCTGCTTGCAGCAATTGTTCAACTTTTTGCGCTTGACTGCCACTGGCGATAATTGAAACACCCTGCGGTAACCAAAGATCCACTAATAACTCCGGTCGATCAGAATACGGAAAGAATTGCTGTTCGACCTGACGAAATAACGTGACTGCACCGATAAAAGTAAGCAAGGTGATTAATAATACACTCCGGCGATAACGCAAACTCAGCTGCAGTAAGCGGCGAAAAATTCGATAGATGCCACCTTGATAAGCGTCTTGTTCATGCTGCTGAGCATGAGTCGCATACTCCGGCAAGATTTTGAAGCCGATAAATGGCGTAAAAATAACCGCGACAACCCAAGACGCAATTAAGGCAATACCTACCACTTCAAAAATACTAATACAGTATTCCCCGGCTGACGACTTGGCAAAACCAACGGGCATAAAGCCCGCGACACTGACTAAGGTGCCTGTTAACATTGGAAAGGCCGTGGATCGATACGCAAAGGTCGCCGCTTTAAAGCGATCCCACCCCTGTTCCATTTTGACCACCATCATTTCCACGGAAATAATCGCATCATCGACTAACAAGCCTAACGCGATAATCAACGCGCCTAAGGAAATCCGATGTAAATCAATTCCACAGATTTTCATCACTAAGAATGTGATAGCAAGCACCAATGGGATAGATAACGCTACCACCAAACCCGTGCGCCAGCCTAATGACAGAAAACTGACACTCAATACGATGACTATTGCTTCGCCCAAGGTTTTCATAAATTCGTTGATCGAATTTTTTACCACTTGCGGTTGATCCGAAACCTTATGGATTTCAATCCCCGCGGGCAGATGCGCATTTAAGCGAGCGATATCCTGTTCTAAATGCTGCCCTAGTTTTAAAATATCCCCCCCTTTGCGCATACTGATGGCTAAACCGATGGCAGGTTCACCGTTGTAGCGAAATTGTGGAGTGGGAGGATCGGCGTAGCCTCGATAAATCGTTGAAATATCCCCCAAACGAAATTGGCGATTGTTAGCGACAAACCCTAACTCGCGCAAGGCCTCCACCGATTGCAGATCGCCTGACACTCGCATTCGAATGGCGTCAGTCGCGCCATTGATTTGGCCTGCAGGATTCATGGTATTTTGCTGATGCACGATATTAGCGATAATAATCGGATCGATGCCAATCGTGGCGAATTTATGCAATGAAAATTCTATGAAGATTTTTTCTTCCTGCACACCCAAAAGATCTACTTTAGCAACATCGGGAATACGCAAAAACTCTTGACGGACTTCATCGACCTTCTCCTTTAACTCCGCATGACTGAAGCCATCGGCAGTAAAAGCGTAAATCGTGCCGTAGGTATCACCAAACTCATCATTAAAAAACGGCCCATACACGCCTTCAGGTAATTCATGGCGAATATCTCCAAGCTTTTTGCGTACTTGATACCAGGCATTAGGGACATTAGTGGCAGGTTCACTTTCTTTTAAAAAGACAAAGATAAAACTCTTACCGGATTTAGAATAACTTTGCACATAGTCTAAACCGGGAATTTCCTGTAGTTTTTTCTCCATACGATCAGTGACTTGCAATTCCATTTCTTTGGCGGTAGCACCAGGCCATTCTGCAGTAACGACCATGGTTTTAATGGTAAACTCAGGATCTTCAGCACGTCCCAGCGTAAAATACGCCTGTAGCCCGGACAACAGCAGCACTATCATTAGATAGGCCGTTAATGAAGGATGGCGCAATGCCCATTCAGATAAATTTATCCCTTGCATGAATTTATGGCTCCAAGGGTTTGACCTGTTGTCCTGCAAGTAACTTATGCACCCCTGCAGTAACGATACGCTCGCCCGTATCAACCCCACTGCTTAAAAGCACTCGATCCTCTTGATAACTATCAACCTGTACTTTACGCGGTTGTACATGATTATCTGCGCTAACTATCCACAGCTGCGCTTGTCCTTGATCACTACTGAGCGCAGTTAACGGCACATTGGCCAGTTTTTTATTGGTATGTACATCAATCTGCACCGTGGTCGTTAACCCAGGATGCACCGCAGCATCCGCATTTTCTAAAGCAATGCGAGCACTGAAGGTTCGGGTAACTTCATCGACCCCAGGAGAAACTTCACGTACATGCCCATAATAAATTTTTTGCGGGGCAGCCCATAGACTGACTTTGACGCTGTCTGCATGCGCTAAATGCTCGAACTGGTTTTCGGGGACGTGTATTGCCGCTTCAAATTCTTCGTCTCGCGCTAAAGTAAATGCCATTTGACCGACATTAAGCACTTGACCAACTTCAGCTTTAACCTGAGTAATTACCCCATCGGCAGGGGCGCGTAACTCAGTATAAGATAAGCGCTGTTGTCTTAAAGCGAGTGCGGCTTGCGCCTGCTTGACTTTGGCAACCAACAATTGCACCTGATCCTCACGTTTTTGCACTGCCGCCTGACTAGTTAAGGCTTGTTGATATAAATTCTTTAAATGGCCCAAATCGTCGCGCGCGACAGCTAATTCAACTTCCGCAGCTTTTAACTGCGCTTGTGCAGCGGTATGCTCCCATTGCAATTCTGCTGGTTCTAAGATAGCCAATACTTGCTGTTTTTTTACCCGCATACCCACATCGACCAAACGCTGTTGCATTTTTCCTGGGACTTGGAACCCTAACGGCAACTCATGACGGACCCGAATTTCCCCAGAGTAACGAATACTGATAACTTGCTCAGTTAATTGCACAGGCAGAACTTTGACAGCCCGAACATTATCTAGAGTTTCGGTCGTAACTTCTGGCGCAGATTGCTGACAAGCACTCATGCAAACACCTAGCACGATGCACAATAATTTTGCAGGCCGATTTAAGACTATACAACGCATAAAATACTTGTTATTCATAGACTTACTTTAAATAAAACACCTGCAAATAGAAAGGAAACAACGGCCGAGTCTGCACCTAGGGTGCAAAGCTCGTTGTTGCATTTACAGTTTACCTAATTTGAATGGGTGCTAACCTAATTCAGCCAACACTTGGTCACTGATTTCAGCGTTGGAATAGACTGTTTGCACATCATCTAAGTCTTCAAGCGCATCAATGAGTTTAAGCAGCTTTTCTGCATCTTCAACATTCAAAGCTACCGTGATCTCCGCTTGCATCAAGAGCTCAGCACTACTAGCAATGAATCCCGCTTGAGCCAAGGCATCTTTAATACTCTGCAGAGATTCGGGAGGGGTGGTCACATCTATAGAACCCTCATCCTGGGTACTGACATCTGAGGCCCCCGCCTCTAATGCAACTTCAAGCATCGCATCCTCATCCACTTCTTGTTCAAAGCTAATGCTACCTAACTTTTTAAACAGATACGCCACAGAACCGTCGGTCCCTAGATTTCCACCTGCTTTAGTAAATGCATGGCGAACATCGGCAACGGTGCGATTACGATTATCACTCAAACAATCCACGAGGATTGCCGTTCCCCCCGGACCATAGCCTTCGTAGCGAATATGCTCGTAATTGACGCCTTCTTGCGCTCCGGCCGCTTTTTTTATGGCATTATCGATAGTATCACGGCGCATATTCGCGCCTAATGCTTTATCAATAGCGGTACGTAATGCCGGATTACTGAGTGGGTCGATACCCGAAGTTTTAACTGCAACAGTAATTTCACGTAGCATTTTGGTAAAAATTTTGCCTCGTTTAGCATCCTGACCTGCTTTACGATGTTTAATATTTGCCCATTTACTATGCCCTGCCATAATACTCCCAAACGTTAATGAAAAGCTTAAAATATAACTCACTCTAGACTTACACTATACCTAGGTTGCCGCAATTGAAGTGGCAAAACCCCAGAAAACCCGATGATATCCGTCACCTAGATACGCGCTCCTTACTCTATCCTTGATTAGAACCAAACTTACAGCTCCGCGGCTATTCGCTGGCCTTGAAACTCTAACTTTACCAAACCAATCTAAAACAATTCTAACACTTCAACCAGCGAGATTAAATCCACGTAGCCATATTGGCTTATTTGTTATCTAAGCTTGATTAATTGAGCAACACTCCCTAAACTTCTCCCTTAATACCCTGAATCAAACTAATCCAACTATGCAGGAGATTAATATGCTCGAATATGATGAAAAACGCGACTATATCCGTATGGATATTGATTGTGATATTACTTATCGTTTAGCGGATTCTGACGAGGTTCTTCATGGTCGATGCACATCAATTAGTGGCGCGGGCATATCTTTTATCAGTGATAATAACTATGAAACGGGTAAGGCTATGGAAGTCCGGGTACTTCCCGCACGCTCAGTCACCCCACCAATGATAGCCTTTATTGAAGTCGTCCGCAGTAATCGTTTGGCTGAAGGAAATTACGAAATAGCGGCAGCTATCAAAAGCATTAAAACCGACTAACTGGCAGACAGCTTCAATCATATTCAACATCAATATATGTACACTATTACCAAAGA
>SXGT01372226.1_pt1 | contig 11828 bp, 14 predicted proteins | sample 3176221 | NCBI WGS metagenome assembly SXGT01 (sample SAMN11356862, study PRJNA531348) | freshwater metagenome | isolation source: freshwater sample F1-120 | place: China: Fuxian Lake, Yuxi | collected 2017-12-25
ACGATGCGGTAGCCCTCGTCACGCAGCGCACGGCAGCCCTGAGCGCCCGAGTAGTCGAACTCCCCGGCCTGGCCGATGACGATGGGCCCGCTCCCGAGCACCATGATCGTGCGGATGTCCTCGCGACGCGGCATCAGGCGGCGACCCGGTCGCGGAAGGCCCGGAAGAGGTACGTGGCGTCATGCGGACCCGGGCGCGCCTCCGGGTGGTACTGCACCGAGGAGGCCATGAGGTCGGGGGCCGCGATGCCCTCCACGCTGCCGTCGAACAGGCTCGTGCGGGTCACCACGACCCCGTCGGGGAGGGCGTCGGCGACCACGGCGTACCCGTGGTTCTGCACGGTGATCTCCACCACCCCGTCCTCCGCGCGTTGCACCGGATGGTTGGCACCGCGGTGGCCGAACGGCAACTTCGCGGTCCGGAGCCCGAGGGCGTGGGCGAGGAGCTGGTGGCCGAGGCAGATGCCGAACACGGGGACCTTCCCGAGCACGCCCGACAGGGCGTCGATCACCGGGGCGCACGCGGCCGGGTCGCCCGGGCCGTTTGAGATGAACACCCCATCCGGCCCGAGGGCCAGGATCTCGTTGGCGGTGGTCCCCGCCGGTACGACCTCGACGCGCATCCCCGCCGCCGCCAGCCCGTTGAGGATTCCCTCCTTCATCCCGCAGTCCACGGCGACGATGGCCGGGCCTGCGTCGCCCAGGGTGCGCCGTGCCCCGGCCGCCACGACGGAGAGGTCGCGTCCGTCGAGACGGGGGTGCTCGCGCGCGAGGGCCATCAGTTCCTCGGGACCCATCTCGGTGCTGACCCCGCCCCGCATGGCACCGTGGTCGCGCAGATGGCGCACGAGCCGGCGGGTGTCCGCATCCTCCACCGCGACCACGCCCTGGGCCGCGAGCCACGACCGGAACCCCACGGGCCCCGCCACACCGGGGGCATCCCCGATGCGGGTGGCGATGACGGCCGCCGGCCATACCCGGTCGCTCTCCCGCGCGTGATCCCCGGTCCCGTAGTTACCGATCATCGGAGCGCTGAAGGTGAGGATCTGCCCGAGGTACGACGGGTCGGTCACCGATTCCTGGTAGCCGTTCATTCCCGTGGTGAACACCATTTCGCCCAGCGCCGTGCCGCGCGCGCCGACCGAGCGGCACGGCAGCACCATGCCGTCCTCGAGCACGATGACCGCGTCGGTCATCGCACCAGCGCCGAGATCGCCTTGAACTCCGGACCGCCCGCCTGCGCGAGCATCTCGAACAGCACCATCTCGGAGGAGGTCACATGCGCCCCGGCGCGGGCGGCCTTGTCGAGGCCCGCCTGCCGGTTGGCCGCGGTACGGGAGCCAACCGCGTCGGCGGCGACGTGCACGGATGCCCCCCGGGCAAGGAGATCGTGCACGGTCTGGTTCACGCACACGTGGCCCTCGATGCCGCATACCACCCAGGTGTTGCACCGGGCGTCGTCGTACGCGGCCTCGAAGCCCTCGACCCCGCAGGCCGAGAAGCGCGTCTTCGCGATCACGGGGGTGCCCGCGGGCAGCCGGTCGGCGAGGGCGGGCACGGTGGCGCCCAGGCCCTTCGGGTACTGCTCGGTCACGATGACCGGACGGCCCATCACCGCGAACCCCTCGGCGAGGAGTCCACAATTCGCCACGACCTCGTCGAACCGGTCGATCACCGGCTGAAACGCTTCCTGCACGTCAATGACCACCAGTCCGGTGTCGTCGCGTGACGCGAGCGCGGGATGACGATTACTCATGGGTCCCTCCGGTAGACGTCCTGGCCCCCGGCGAGCGTCATGACGACGCGCCCGGTGAGCACCATTCCGGGGAACGCCGTGTTGGCCGACTTGCCGGCCCACGGCCGGTCCCCCACCCGGTCGGTGGCCGCCAGATCCACCCCGGCCCGGTTCGCGGGTGCCCCGTCGGCCAGCGTCGGGACCGGCAGTCCGAAGATCCGCGCGGGATTCGTGCTCATCCGCAGGATCAGGTCGTCGAGCGGCATCCGCCCCCCCAGCACCAACTCGGTGTGGCAGGCCGCAAACGCCGTCTCGAGGCCGATCACCCCGAAGGGGGCGGCGGCGAATGTGTCCTCCTTCTCGTCGGCGGGGTGCGGCGCGTGGTCGGTGGCGATGCAGTCGATGGTACCGTCCGCCAGCGCCGCGATCAGCGCCTCGCGGTCGTCCGGTGAGCGCAGCGGCGGGTTCATCTTGCACCGGGCGGGATCGGGGTCGGCGCCCACGGCCTCGTCGGTGAGCAGCAGGTGGTGAGGCGTGACCTCGGCCGTCACCTGCACGCCGCGCGCCTTCGCCCGGCGGATCTCCTCGACCGTCTCGCGGGCCGACACGTGGCAGATGTGGATGCGGCCGGACTCGTACCCGGCCAGGGCGCAGTCGCGCGCCACCTGAATGGCCTCGGACACTCCGGGGATGCCGGGGAGCCCGATGCGCGCCGAGACGACGCCCTCGTGCATGACCCCGGCCCCCGAGAGGTCCATATCCTCCTCGTGCAGGGTGAAGAGCAGCCCCGCGGCCTTCTGGTACTGCAGGGCGCGGCGCATCACCAGCGCGCTCCCCACCGGCACGCCGTCATCGGACAGCGCGGCGGCGCCCGCCTCGGCCAGGTCACCGTGCCCGGTGAGCGCGTCACCCCGCTGCCCCACGGTGATCGCAGGGATGAAGCCCGTGGGCACAACGGCCTCACGGGCCGCACGCTCAAGCAGCGATCCGAGGATGCTCGGGTTGTCGGTGGGCGGCTGGGTATTGGGCATGGCAAGCACGGTCACCACGCCCCCGGCCGCCGCCCCGGCCGTGCCGCTCGCGATGTCCTCGGCGTGTTCCTTGCCCGGGGTGCGCAGGTGAACGTGTACATCCACCAGCCCGGGGATCACCGTGAGCCCCGTGCCATCGATCCCCTCGAGCCCCGTTGGGTCGCCGCCGATCCGGCCATCGCGGATGACGAGGTCACCCGTGCGGTCCATGCCCGCCGCGGGGTCCAGGATCCGCGCGCCGCGGATGACGACATTGGCGGCAGCGCCGGGCCTCTGCGGGAGGCGGACGCGGGGGTTGGGCGCCACGGTGCTCATGCGGCCTGCCGCACGGTGGCATCGGCCGGCGCGCGGGCCGCCCCCGTGAGCACCTCGTAGAGCACCGCCATCCGCACCACCAGTCCATTGGCCGCCTGGGCCTCGATGAGTGTCCCGGGATCGTCCACGACGGCCCCGCTGATCTCGACCCCGCGGTTCACGGGGCCGGCATGCATCACGCGCTGCCCCGGGCGCAGGCGCACGTGGTCCACCTGGTACATCCGCGCGTACTCCTCGAGCGAGGGGACGAACCCGCCCGCCCCCATGCGCTCGTGCTGCATGCGCAGCACGTACACGATGTCGGCGTCCCCGATGTCCCGGATGTCGGACGAGACGTCCGCCCCGAGGGCCTCACCCAGATGCCGTGGCACCAGGGTGGGCGGTGCCACCACCTGAACGCGCGCGCCCATCATCCGGAACGCGCGGATACCCGACCGTGCCACCCGGGAGTGCAGCACATCCCCCACGAAGGCCACGTGCATCCCCTCGACCGGACCCACCTCGCGCTGGACGGTGTAGAGGTCGAGCAGGGCCTGGGTGGGGTGCTCACCCGTCCCGTCACCGGCATTCACGACGGCCGCATCGGTGTACCGCCCGGCCACCGCGCATGCCCCCACCTGCGGGTGGCGGATCACGAACACATCGGGCCCGTAGGCCTCGAGGGTGAGGATGGTGTCCTTCAGGCTCTCGCCCTTGTCCATGCTCGTGCCGGACCCCCGGATTCCGACGACGTCGGCCGACAGGCGCTTGGCCGCGAGTTCGAAGGAGGTGCTCGTGCGTGTGGACGGCTCGAGGAACAGGTTCACCACGGTGCGCCCGCGCAGGGTCGGGACCTTCTTGATGTCCCGGTCCATCACGGAGCCGAAACGGCCCGCCGTGCCGAGGATGCGCCCGACGTCGTCGGGCGTGAGGTCCGCGATACCCAGGAGCGACCGGCGCCCGCTCATGCCGCCTCCTCCAGGACGACCTCATCGCAGCCGTCGATCTCGGACAGGCGCACCGCGACGCGCTGGTCACGGCTGGTCGGCAGGTTGCGCCCCACGTAGTCGGGCCGGATCGGGAGTTCCCGGTGCCCGCGATCCACCAGCACCGCGAGTTCCACCTTCGGGGGGCGTCCGTAGTCGAACACGGCGTCGATCGCAGCCCGGATCGTGCGCCCGGTGAACAGCACGTCGTCCACGAGGATGACCGCGTGCCGACCGATATCGAAGTCGAGGATCGTCTCCCCGACCACGGGCACCACGCCGCGCCGGCCGCCGCCGACCCCGACGTCGTCACGGTACAGCGCGATGTCCACCGACCCGACGGCGGGAGCGGAGCCGGAGAACTCCTCGATGAGACCGCGCAGGCGCGCTGCCAGCGGCACGCCACGGGTGTGCAGGCCGACCAGGGCGAGGGCCGACGGATCGGGGTGGTGCTCAACGATCTCGTGAGCGATGCGCGCCACGGTGCGCCGGCACTGGTCGGCGTCGATCAGGACCTTCCCCATCCCTGCGTCTCCTTCCCGGCCTCACGGGACCGGTCTTAAAGGCGTACCGGCGCCACCGTAGCACGCGCCCCCGCGCGCCCCCGGCCCTGCACGCCGGAGGGCCTCAGCCCGAGGCGGCGCCCTCACCCTCACGGGGGCGCCGGCCGAGCCGCTCCTGCACCGGGATGAGGCGCGCGGCCCCGCGCTCGCGGACGGGGATCTCCACCTGGTCGAAGTCGCGCGGCACGATAACGCCGGGGAACTCGTGCTCCGCCTCCCGGAGGGCGTCGCGGGGCTGTACCCGGGATGACACATGGGTGAGCGCGAGCATGCCCGCCCCGGCGCGCGCGGCGACGGATGCGGCCTCGCGGGCCGTCGAGTGGCGGGTCGCGCGCGCCCGGTCGGCGTCCTCGTCGAGGAACGTCGCCTCGTGCACGAGCAGGTCGGCCCCGGCGGCGGCATCCTCCGTGCCCCGGCAGGGCCGGGTGTCCCCCGAGAACACCACCACCCGGCCCGCCCGTGCCCGGCCCATCACCTGGCCGGGCGTCACGACGACGCCGTCGGGCGTCGTCACATCCCCGCCCCGCTGCAGCACCCCGAAGTCCGGGCCCGGGCGGACGCCCAGAGACCGCGCGGCGTCCACGTCGAACGTCCCGGGGCGGTCGTCCTCCACGAGGGCGTACCCCAGCGAGCGCACGCCGTGGTCGGTATGGAACGCCCGGATCACCGCTCCATCATCGTGCAGTACATCGCCGGGGCCGGACTCCTGGACCTCGAGGTGGAACGGCAGGCGCCCGATGAGGGGTTGCAGGATGTCGATCAGGCCGAGCAGGCCCCCGGGGCCGATCAGCAGGAGAGGCTCCTCCCGGCCGCGGAGCGCGAATGTCTTGACGATCCCGGGCAGGCCCAGGAAGTGATCACCGTGCAGGTGCGTGATCAGAATGACGTCGAGGTCCACGAGCCCCACGCCCGAGCGCAGCAGCTGGCGCTGGGTGCCCTCCCCGCAGTCCACCAGCCACCGCCGGCCCCCACGGCTGATGAGGGTCGCGGCCGTGCCGCGCGCGGCGGTGGGCACCGACGCGGAGGTGCCGATGAAGGTGATGGCCAAGTCCACGCGCCGACTCTAGCGGCGGCGGCTGCCGACCCCGCGCGAGGTTCCGCGACGACCGCTGTGATGCCATCTGCGCCCGCCGGGCAGGCCCCGCCGCGGGTCTGGTCTACAGCGACGACCGCTGTGATGCCATATGCGCCCGCCGGGCAGGCCCCGCCGCGGGTCTGGTCCACATCGCCAGGACGGGGCGCGCCTGCTGGTCATTCCCATCGGCGCGTCGGGGATCCGGTCGGGCAACCATCTCGCTGCCAACCCGACGGAACCGCCCATGTGGGTTCGACGCCCACGGGTCATGGAGCCGTGCGCAGGCGCCGGTGTCTAGACTGCGCCCGCGAGCGCGCGTAGCTCAGTGGATAGAGCACTGGCCTCCGGAGCCAGGGGTCGCAGGTTCGAATCCTGCCGCGCGTGCTTCCGGGGCGACCCCGCGGGGAGCCGGGGGCTTCAGCCCTTCGCCGGCGGGAAGGGACTCGCGGACGCCGTTCCGAGGGCGATGGTGCCGAGCATCGCCGGCGGCTTCAGCACGGTCACCACGACGATGACCTGCCCCTCGGGAGCAGAGGCGTAGTGCTGCATGCCCGTGGGCTCGTACAGGCCGTGACCGGCCTCGATCACCGCGCGGTGACCGGCCTAACCTTGCGGGCCGACCGGCCGGAACGGGGAACCGTCTCGTGCGCGGTGCCCGTGACGACCGAGTAGTGCAGACGCCCCTGGATGACCCAGCCCACCTGAGTGCCCGGGTGGTAGTGCCGGTCCAGGGTGTTGCCCCGGGGGATGGTCACCTTGTACATTGCGAGCCCGGTCGCCCCGGCCGCCGGCCCGTCGGACACATCGAGCTGCTGCGCACCACTGGTGGGGATCCCGTAGGCCGCCGCGGCAAGGACTACGCAGACCAGGCCGGCAGGGACGGCCGGGGCGAAGCGACGACACCTCATGGGCGTGACCGTACCGCCATCGCCCACCCCACTGCGCCCCGGGGGGCGCAGTGGCACCCGGCCTCGCCCCTGTGCCCAGAGCGTGGGGTATCATCCTCATTTCCGCTCCCATAGTCGAAGGAGGCACCCCATGCGTCTTCCGCTTGCCGTTGCGTGCACCACCACCGCTATCGCGCTCGCCGGGGCGCTGCCCGCGGCGGGTGCCCCGACGACCTCGGGCACCATCGGGACCGGGGGGCGCACCTGCGTCCTGGCGGCCGGGGCCGACTGCCACGGGGTGGCGCACAGATGGACGCTCTCCCATCACGGGAACCTCAACCGCATCAACCTGCGCCACGCGAAGCTGGCCGGGGCCGACCTCAAGGGGGTGCGGCTGCAGGGGGCTGATCTTCGCAACACCGACCTGCGCGGGGCTGACCTGCGCTTTGCTGACGTGCGCGGGGCACGCCTGCGCCATGCGAACCTAAGGGGGGCCAATCTCTCCCACGCGAAGTTGAGCCGGCTCCCGGGCGGGCGGAAGGTAGCCCACGGGGGGCAGGCGGCGACGGGGTACACGCCAGGGCCATCCTGCGACCCAAACTGCCAAGGTGCCGACCTGAGCGGCGCAAACCTGTCGGTCGTGAACCTCACCGGGGCAAACCTGACCGGGGCAAACCTGACCGGGGCAAACCTGTCGTGGTCGGTGCTCACCTCGGCGAACCTGACCAACGCAAACCTGACCGAGGCGTACATGGCCGCGGCGTATCTGGCCGGGGCAAACCTGACCGGGGCGAACCTGACCTTGGCGGTGGTCTCAGACGCGGTCCTCACCGGGGCAAACCTGACCGGGGCGAACCTGACCTTTGCGAACCTCGCCTTATCGAACCTGACCGGGGCGAACCTGAGTGGGGTCCTGTGGTGGCTGACCGTCTGCCCGGATTCAACGCCGACCAACCCAACATGGGGCGGCCCTGGGGCGTGCCCGGTGACGGGCCCCTTCAGGGGCGCCTGACCCGAAGCAGATCCGGCCTTGCGGGTCGACGTCATCACCGCCACCCTCGCGGCGATCGGCGCCCTTGAGCAGGATGCCCACGTTGCACCCGGGGTGACGACGCCCGAAGGCCGACTGCCACGGGGTCGCCCACCGGTGGCGGCTCTCCCACCACGGAAACCTTAACGGCATCAACCTGCGCGACGCAGCGCTGCCCGGGGCCGACCTCGCAAGGGTACGGCTGCAGGGGGCCGACCTTCCGAACATCGACCTGCGAGGGGCCGACATGCGGTTCGCCGACCTGCGTGGGGCACGCCTGCGGTACGACGGGCGCCACGTGCCCGGATGGCACCCCAGGCACCCGGCGCTGCTCGGGCATCGCCGAGGCCGGCCCCGCCCCATATCAAGGAGGTGGGAGGAAGATCGGCGATCTCTGGCAGACGGTGGGCTACCATGCGAGCGTGAGTGAGCCCCGATGGAGCGTGCCCCTGCCCGAGGGCGCCGAGCCCCCCTTTCAGGCGTGGGTGAACGGCCGGTCGATGGAGGAGGGCACCGACTTCATGGTGGAGGGGCGCTGGCTGCGGTTCCGCGCCCCCTTGACGCCGAAGGCCCGTCGCCGGGGCACAGGTCGGCGGATGCTGCTGGTCGCCGGCGTCGGCGTGTACGGCGACCAGACGGCCGACGTCGTGGACCTGCGCTACCACGCGGGCGGTCGCGTGCAGCACGCGACCGAACTGCCCATCATCCCGCCGCAGGCCGACACCGGCGGCGGCTGACCGCCTGACCCACCGCCCACGCTGCCGAGTGCGGGAGGCACATGCAACCACGGCGGTACCTGCCGTGGGTAGCCCGGCGGCTGCGGCCGCGGCAGCACGCGGGGCAACGTTCCACCGGTGCGGCAGCCCGCACCCCGGCCCCGTGCCTACGACCGGAGCGCGTCCTGCAGGTCGCGGCGCCACTCCTGCGTCGCAGCGAACCCCGGGGGCGGGGGGCCGGGCACGCGCTGGTCGGCCACGAGAGCCTCGACGATCACCCCGCCCATCGTGAAGGACGCCAGACGCGGGGGCAGATGATCGGGGCGCGGCGCACCGATGCCTGCGCAGAGGTGGTGGACCAACCCGACCTGCGTCGGTGGGTCGTGCTCGGATACCGCGTACCGGCCCGGCGGGGCGTCGGCGGCGCTCGCAAGGGCGGCGGCGGCGTCGCGCGCGCCCACGAGGGCGATGTGATTCCCGCCGGACCCGACGATGCGTACGCGCCGCATCAGAAGCCCGCGGGCCACGTCACGCAGGAACCCGGCCGGGCCGTAGGGCCAGGGCATGCGGACCGCCCGGGTACGGTCGCCCGCGAGCGCATCCTCCGCCGCCAGCGCCGGGGATGAGATCTGCAGGGGGCCGTCCGCGTCACCGATCCACAGGGATGCCGTCACAACGTCGGCCCCGGCGTCAATGGCCCCCCGGAGATTCCGGGCGCCCTCGGCGGCCTCACGCGCGAGGTGCGTGATCTGGCGACCGCGCACCGGCGGCTCCAGCTGCGGGAGCCCGGCGTGGACGATGACCCCGGCGTCGGCCGCCGCCTGCTGCCAGGGACCCGGGGCGGCGAGGTCGCCGCGGATGACCGACACCCCGCGCTCACGGAGCGCCCGGGCCGTGCCGTCGTCCGCCGGCACCAGAGCCGTGACCGCCACGCCACGTGCCAGCAGGAGGTCAACGAGGGGGGCACCGACCAGGCCGGTTCCCGCCGTGACGAACGCGGTCGGCGTGGCGGTCAGCCGCCGGCCACGGCGGGGAGGATGGTGACCTCCTGGCCGTCGGCCACCTGGGTATCAATGCCCTGCTCGAACCGCACGTCCTGCCCGGCCACGAAGACGTTGACGAACCGGCGCAATGCCCCGTCCTGAGTGACGCGGTCCTTGAAGCCGGGGTGTGCCGACTCGAGTTGGTCGATGATGGCGCCAACGGTGCCGGGATTGCACTCGACGGTGCCCGCGCCGCCGGTGAGCGGGCGCAGCGGCGACGGGATTCGGACGGTGACGCTCATCGGGAGATCTCCAGGGTCGTGGTGTCGGCGATCGCGGCCTCGAAGTCCGCGACCGTGGGCCGGATGGTCACGGGCTCGCCGCGCTCGGCCACGGCGTCGAGCGTCTTGAGCCCGTCACCGGTGATGTAGACGACCACCCGCTCATCCGGCCCGATCTCGCCGCGCTCGGCGAGGCGCCGCAGCACGGCGGTGGTCACTCCGCCGGCGGTCTCGGTGAAGATGCCCGTCGTCTCGGCGAGCAGCGCGATGCCATCGGTGATCTCGTCCTCCGTCACCGCCTCGATGGACCCGTTGGTGCCGCGCGCGACGTCGAGCGCGAAGAGCCCGTCCGCGGGGTTTCCGATGGCGAGGCTCTTGGCGATGGTGTCGGGACGGACCGGGGCGACGAAGTCGAGGCCCGCCTCGTACGCTGCCGCCACGGGTCCGCAGCCCCGGGCCTGAGCCCCGGTCATCACGGGCACGCACCCCTCGACGAGCCCGAGGTCGAGCAGCTCGCCGAACCCCCGGTGGATCTTGGTGTAGAGCGACCCCGAGGCGATGGGCACCACGCAGCGATCGGGGAGCGTCCACCCGAGCTGCTCGGCGGTCTCATAGGCGAGCGTCTTCGAGCCCTCGCTGTAGTACGGGCGGACGTTCACGTTCACGAATGCCCACGGACGGTCCGCCGCGAGTTCCATGCAGAGGCGGTTCACATCGTCATAGGTGCCATCCACCGCGATGAGGGTGCACCCGTAGATACCCGTCGCGATGATCTTCTGGGGCTCGAGGTCAGCCGGCACGAACACGTACGCACGCATCCCGGCGGCGGCGGCATGCGCCGCGACCGACTGGGCAAGGTTGCCGGTGGACGCGCACGCGACCACCTCATACCCGAGTTCACGCGCCTTCTGGAGCGCGACGCTCACGACGCGGTCCTTGAAGGAGTGCGTGGGGTTCGCGGTGTCGTTCTTCACCCATACCTCGCCGAGGCCCAGGCGTCCGGCGAGGCGCGGGGCCCTCACGAGCGGGGTCATCCCCACCGGCAACCCCGCCGTGGGATCATCGGGGGCGCAGGGCAGCAGATCGGCGTACCGCCAGATGGACGCCGGGCCCGCCTCAATCGACTCGCGGGTCACCCGGCGCGCGAGTTCGTCCCGGTCGTACACCACCTCGAGCGGCCCGAAGCAGAACTCGCAGGCGTACGACGCCCCGAGCGGCAGCTCCTCGCCGCATTCCTTACATCGCAGGCCCCGTGCGCCGGTGGCCCGCCTGCCGATCGTCTCCATCCTCGTCCTCCTCTCGTCGCCGGGAGTCCGAGGGCCGCATCGTCTCCGACGCGTGCGCCCTGTGCATCTCCCAGGCACGAATGCCTGCAGGAATTGGCACCTGGCGCTGATGCGCTGGTTGCCGCGGCTTCAAAGGGCCATGTCCCTCCACCGCTCTTGATGCGTCAAGCGAACGGGACCCTAGCGGAGGGGTTGGCGGCCCGTCAATGCCCCCGCCGCCGCCGCACGCCCGGCGCTGAAACATCCGCGGCCCGCCGTCCGCACGCCGTCGTTACCATTGACACGACCAGATGACCGATCCCACGCCCGAGACGCCCCGCGAGGGCGACCCCGACGCGCCGCCGCCACGGCGGTTCCCGTTCCTGCGCAAGCGGTCCTCCCCTGACGCCCCCGCACCGGACCCCGGGGAGGACGGGGACCGGACCCGCCCGGGCGTCCTTCGGCGCCGCCGCCGGGCGCTGCTGGGCACCTACGAGCAGGGGATCTTCGACGTCGGCGGGCTCGCGATGGAGTTGCACGGGCGCGGGCTCCTGTCCGAGGACGTCCTGTCCCGCCGCGCGGCCGAGGTGTCCGATGTCCGGGCGCAACTCGACGACCTCGGGGCCCGCCTCGACGCGATCCGCGAGGCCCGCCGGAAGCGGCGCCACGATGGCCGTGGCGCCACGGTCGCGTGCCCCGGCTGCACGACCCGCTCCCGGGCGACGGCCAACTTCTGCGCCGCATGCGGAATGCCCCTGCACCTCGCGGGACCCGAGGCCGCGGAGACCGGGGGCGGCGTGTCCGAGCAGGTCACCTCGGTGATCATCGCCGAGCAGGTGACCTCGGTGATCATCGAGGAACAGGTCACGTCCGTGATCATCCCGGCCCCGGGCGATTCCCCGGCGTCCACGGTCACCCCGCCGCCCGGCGGGGACGCCCGCTGATGCCGGAGAGCCCCTACCCGGGACCGCCGCCGCCCCACC
>SXGT01292153.1_pt1 | contig 11826 bp, 10 predicted proteins | sample 3176221 | NCBI WGS metagenome assembly SXGT01 (sample SAMN11356862, study PRJNA531348) | freshwater metagenome | isolation source: freshwater sample F1-120 | place: China: Fuxian Lake, Yuxi | collected 2017-12-25
GCCACGAGGCCTGGCGTGACGACGAAACGTAAAGGGCCTATCAGTGACCGCGGCTTGGAGACGTTGTGTCCGCGGTGCGGAGGCGCCGCGCGAGAACGGCGCGCACCCACCGCGCGCAACCCGTTCCTGGCCCCGAAGGATGCTTTGGTTTGCAGCCTCTGCGGTCTCGACTATGAGCCCGGTGCAGCGCCTTGGACGCCCGATCGTCCCCGCGACTGACGATGGCTGACGACTCCTCTGACGCACCCCCGAGCGAGAACCAAACCCGACCCGGCGCGCTCTGGGTGGGTGGCGCGTTCGTCGCCCTGGTCGCGGCCGTGGGCTTCGCGTTCGCTTCGCCTGAGCTGATGCTTCGGAGGGCGACACGTGATGCGCGCACGTGTGTGGCTGCCGTAACGGCTCCACGAGGGCCCACCCTTCCCGATTGTACGGGGGTCGTCGACGATTTCGCATGGCCCGCGTCGATCAACTACACCGAACACGACGCCACGTACCGGGCAGAGGAGCTACGCGGACGCATCGCGATGGACCGCTACATCGACGCCGCCGTTGGGGATCCGAACGGGGACTCGCTCTCGAGCAGAGCGCTCGACGTCAAGTCCGCCCAGGAGATGATGGACGCGGGCTCTCGCCGCGTTTCGCTGGAAGAGCTCGGGCCCGCGGTGGTCGCACCGCATATGGGCAAGCTCGCCTCGCTCTATGGGGATCGCATGACGCTCATCGATCACTTCGAGTACTACGGGCTTTGGCACACGCGCCGTGACGCGCTCGAGGCCGCTTTGCTCGAGGCTGACTTCGACGAAGTCGACCGCATCGCCAATAGGCTTGGGGAATGGAACGTCCGTGAAGCGGACCTTCGGAGTGCGACCGGCGCAGCCCTGTGCATCACCGCGCCGAGCGAGGGTCACGCGCTGCTCTCGACGATGCCCACCACCCGGTCGGAGAAGCGCTACGCGAACATCCAGCGGGACTATGGAGAGATCGTCGCGGCGTTGAAGGCGTGCGCCGCCAAGGCCGGACAAGATCCGCCAGAGAGACCGAGCTCGTACCACGCAGGGCTGCTCGATGCTGTCGCGCAAAACGCGCTCACCGAGCTGCGGCTCGCAGAGGGGGACGGCAAACTTGCGGAGCCACTCGCGGATGCTCAGCGCCTGCTCTCGGGCTCGGAAGAGCTCCCTCCGCGTGCTCGGCCGTTTCTTCTGGCCGCAGTGGTGGTGCTCTCGGACAAGCCGACACCCATCGACGATCTTCTCATGTTCGCGGAGCCCACCGGGAACGAGCCGCCGTTCGCGCCGATGATCGTTCGCGTGGGAGCCTTGCTCGCGGAAGGCCCTGCGTTGAACCCCGTCGCGCCCGTGCGCTGGCTCGATGACGCGGCCGCGCGACTCGACACGATCGTGCAGATCGAGCCCGCGGGCGCACGCCGCGTGAAGCTAGAAAAATTGCTGGGCGGGATCTTTCTTCAGGCCGCGGCAGATCACGCGCGCAATGGTTCGCCGTCGCTCGCGAAGGACAGCGCGACGAGAGCGTGCAAGCTCCTCGCGAGCACCTCAAAGGCATGTGCGCTCAGCGTGGCGAGCGCGCTCTACGTCGGTGGCGAGCCCGAGGGCGCACTCGCAACACTCGCCGAGGCCACATCCGCGAGCGAGGGCGACGAGCGCATCGAGATGGCGTTTCAGACACTGCACGCGCTGCTGTTGCATCGTTCGGGCAAACACACAGAGGCCATGTCGATCGCCGAGCGGCTGCCGCAGCCCAAAGCGCGCGGTGAGATCGACGAGCTCGCGCTCGAAGCTGCGTGGACTCGGCTCGCGCTCGCGCCCGCGAGCCTCCGCGGGATCGGCGTCTTCGGAACCCCGGATGGCGACACGACGTGGCAAGGGGCTGCAGACACGTCCAAGCGGTACGTCACCATCGGCGCGCCGTTCGTTCGCAGTCAGCTCGCCGCGTGGGCGCAAGCGTTGGAGAGTGACGATCCGACGCGACGAGCCTTCCGATACGAGGCGCTCTCCTTGCGTGGTGACATGCTCGCGCTTGGGGTTCCGCTGATGGTCGCGGCCGATCGATTGCTCGGAGAGACCTACGACGGCGCGGCACACGAGGTCTGGCTGGACGCGTTCACCACCATCGACAGCCGACGGATCCGCCTCCGAAGCTACGCGTTCATGCGCGCAGAGGCGGCGTTCTTACGGGGTGATAGAGAAAGCGGCGAACGATGGGCGGAACGTCTGCGAGTCCTTCGTTTGGTTGCGAAGAACCCGCAAGACCTCGAGGTCACGCGACTCCTCCGACTCTAAGGACGGTCTGATAGAATGACGCACATGCCCACGCTCCGCTTCGGTGTTGTCCTCGTTGGAGCTCTCGTCGTGGCCTGCACGCCGTCACGCCCGCGCACCCAACAACAGCCGTGCGCCGATCCTCGAATCCCCGGGTGCGCGCCGTACGGTCAGCCTGGTTATGGTCAACCCGGATACGCGCCTGGGTACGGACAAGCTCCGTACGGGCAGGCGCCGTATGGGCAGCCGACCGGCTGGCAACCTCAATATGGCCGAACCGGCATGGGCCCGCCGGGTTACACGCCGCCAGCGGGCTACCCCGCGCAGCAGGGTTCGTGGCCTCAACCCGCGCCCGCCACCTCGTTCGTCCCGCCAACGCCGGCCGTCACTGCGAGTGCGAGCGCCGCGACCACAGCGAACGCGCCTACCCCTGTGGTCGTGCTCTCCGAGCACAAGCAGAAGTGCCTCGCAGAAAATGGCACCGAGGAAGACTGCGTGACAGCCATGAAAGAGCTCGCAGACGGTACGGGAACAGAGGCCGACGCCGTGGTCGTCTACGAAAAGGCCTGCGAGAAGAAGGCAAAACTGCTCGGCTGCGGTGCCTTCAAGTCGAAGGCCGTGACAGCAGACGATCGACCGACGATTGGGTTGCTCGGCCTCTGTGAGTTTGCTCGTTACGAAGCCTGTGAAGACGTCGTCACCTCCGCGGCACCGCTCAAAGCCTGGCTCATTACGTTAAAAGAGGTCGGCTGCCGGAAGAACGCGACGGCCCTTTGCAAACACTACAAAGCCTGCAAAGCCAAGACGGTCTTCGAATGCAAAACCTCGGGCACACCCAGCGTGGAAGTCTGCGGATGCGTCCCGCAATGCGCCGGAACCCTGACGTGGAAGAAAGGCACGCGCACCTGGCCGGACGGATCCCAGCGCGGTGTGTTCGCCTGCGAAGCGAGTCCGTAGCAATGTCGCACCCTTTGCATCGCGTCTTCTTTTCCGTTCTGGGTCTCGCCGTCGCGTGTGGAAATCCACCGGAGCCACTGCCGGCTCCGCGGTCGTCGCCAACGACCTCGGTGACAACAGCCGTCGCCTCGTCGTCGACCGGCGCGCTGCCCGTGGCGAAAACCCCGCCAGCCACGCCGAAGCGCGGCCTCTTTCCGGCCGACGACTCGATAAGAACGCGTTACCCGTGGCTCGTCGATGGCAAGGAGGTCCGCTTGTTATCCGAGTCGATCGACCCACCAAGCGGCTTCTCGCGAGTGAACGTGTCGCCCGGATCGTTCGGCGCATTCCTCAGGGAGTTGCCTCTGCGCGCGCCCAGTTCCCCGGTCCGGTCTTATCGTGGGGAGCTCCTGCACGAGGGCACGGATCCGAGGATCGCCGCGGTCGTCGAGCTGGACGTCAGCCCCGTGGACATTCAGCAGTGCGCGGACTCGGTGATTCGCCTCCACGCCGAATGGAAGTGGGCAGCAAACCAAGCTGATGGCGTCGGCTACCATTTTCTGAGCGGCGACTTTGCGACGTGGAAGCGCTACCTCGCCGGTGAACGCCCGAAGGTGGACGGAAACAAAGTCGCGTGGAGCGGCGGAGCAAGCACCAAAAACGACCACGCGTCGTTCCGAAAATACCTCGATCTCGTCTTCAATTACGCGAGCACGATCTCCCTCGCGTCCAAGTCGGCGAAGCCCATCGAACGCAAGGACGTCCGAGCAGGCGACTTCTTTGTGCTACCCGGAGGTCCAGGCCACGCGATCCTCATCCTCGATCTTGCGGTCGACAAGACCGGCAAGACGGTCGCGCTTCTCGGACAGGGCTTCATGCCGGCGCAGGATTTTCAAGTGTTGTCGATGAGCGGTAACCCTTGGTTCTCATTCGACGGCGAAGATGTGCCAACACCCTTCTGGCCGGCGCCGTTCCCCTGGTCCAGCCTCCGCCGGATGAACGGCGACCTCTAACTTTGATGTGTCGCCTCGCCCGGTATGTGCTCGCGCTGTTGATCGTGGTCCTTCCCGCGGAGCGCGCGCTGGCTCTGGAGCACGAGTGGCACCTGGGCGCGAGCGCAGGTTACTCGTACCTCAGCTTCGACCGCGCGCCCGGCCGCAACGGATTTGGCGGGCAGATCCACGCGCGATACGGGCTCACAGACGCCATCGATCTTTCCATGAGCGCAGGTGCCACGAACTTCTTCGAGGACGGCCGCGTGCTCCTGGGGACATCGGCCGGGCTCGCGTACGTCGTGGACATCACGAGGTGGATCCCCACCGTCGGAGCTCACATTGGCGTCGTGGACATTCTCACCACGCGCTGCGAGCTGGCGCCGGCGCTCTGCTATCACGACATCCGTCCGAGCGTGAGCGTCCCCATCTCACTCGAATATCGAGCGTTGCCCTCGTTTCCCGTGGGCGTTCGGTTCGAAGGGCAGTTCATCCTCCTCGGCGAGCCCTCGGCGTCGATCTCCTTCGGGGCCTATGGAGCGTTCGCTCTATGACAAGAAGAAAACTGCGCATCGGCTTGTCCGCAAGCATGTTTCCCGAAGACCGGACACGGACGGTGTTCAACGGTCGGGCGTTGCTCTTCGTTGAGCAGTCGATGTGCGCTTGGCTTCAAGCTCCTGGGGTTGTGGTCTACGTCCTGACGGAATCCGTCCGATACGACGAAGTCGCCGCAGATCTCGATGCGCTCGTGCTTTCAGGCGGTGTTGACATCAGCCCAACACGTTACGGAGAAACGCCGAGGAACCCGGCGTGGGCCGGAGATCCGCGCCGCGACGAGTACGACCTCGGCCTCTTCGCGGCGATGTTTGCGGTCGACAAGCCGATCCTCGGGATCTGCCGAGGACATCAGCTGATCAACGTGGCGCTCGGCGGCTCCTTGCATCAGGACACGCGCGAGGATCGCCCCGAGGCGCGCGTGCACCGCGACGCGACACGTTATGATCTCAATGAGCACGTGATCGAGATCGTGCCCGAAGGTGCGCTCGCGTCGTTGTACCCGGGTGTTCGTCGCGCCCACGTAAACACCGTGCATCACCAGTCGATCCGCGGCCTCGCCGATGGACTCACGGTGGATGCACACTGCCCAGAGGACGGCGTGATCGAGGCGGTCTCGTTCACATCCAAGCCGTTCGTTCGGGGTGTCCAATGGCATCCGGAGTTTCGTGAGCCTGAGGAGGACGCGCTGGACAACACGGTTCTTCGCGAAGCGTTCTTCGAAGCCGCTGCGAGGTGTGGATAGCTCACTGGTGCGCGTCGCAGTGAAGCGTGCGACCATGGACGACATGACAGGACTGTTCTCGCGTAGCCGAATGACCCTCTGTTTCCTCGCCGCGCTCGGCGCCCTAACCGGGGCCTGCAAAGAGCCGGAAGAAACCTCCGAGCCGGTGAAACGAAAGTCGACTTCCACGGCAACCGAGACGGCCGCGACACCGCCGACGCCAGCACCCACGCCAACCACACCCCCGACACCCACGCCAGAAGCGACGACGACCACCACCACGACAACAACGTCCTCCGGGACGACGACAACCACCGGCACAACAACGGCTGCCCCAAGCGCCACGCCCAGTGGGGCGAAGCCAGGCTTGCCGGGGATCCCTGGGCTGCCAACAGGGATCCCAAAGGCGATCCCGCCCGTTCCGACGGGTCTGCCGAAGTTGCCAGGAATGAAGTGAGCGCTTGAGTCGGCGCGGGATGTAGGCGGCTGTCGTCTCGAACTCGTACTTTTGGGGGTCTTTGATCTGGCTCGGTCTCGCGCGGCGCGTCAGACTGGTACGCACACATGACGAGGCGAGACGAGCGGGTGGATGTCGACGTTGCGGCCCTTGAGGAGTGCATTGCCCAGGCCGAGCACGCCATCTACGAGCTCGCGTTCTTCGATCACTTGGACGAGGCTCGGGACTTGGGCCTCAACCTCCGCCGCGCGACCCAAGCCCTTCAGCTCGCGCTCGTCGCGGATGCCGAGCCCGCGATCCTGACGCGCATCCAACTTCGCATCGAGACAATGACGCGCCAATGCGCCGGTGTCATGGCGCGGTGTGAAGAGGTGCCTGTTTCGCAACGACCAACCGCACCACCGCCCTCTGGGCTTGACCCGGTGGCGCTCACGAATGACCCAACACCTTCCGACCGGCCTACAATTCGCCCCAATGCGCCTGCGACTCCACTCCGTCCACCGCCCCCGAGCGCAAAATCCTCCGGTGTTGTGTCGAAGTTTGCGAGCACCGGTATCGCTGGGCGCAAGAACGGCTGAGCGCTACGCCGCCGCCGTCCTCACCGTCGGAATTGCAGCAGGTTGCGCCGGATCAGGCGCGCCCGCGCTCGCATCGCAGCCGGCCGCTGTGACGAGCGCTTCCGAGATCGACGCGCCGCTCTCGGCTCCCGTCCGTTTCCAGTCTGAGATCGTCGCATTCGGTGTCGTCGATGAAGTGCACGCGCTGGCGGCGGGACCAAGCGGACCGATCCTCATGGGCGTGCGCAACTGCTGCAAGCCCGTGCTGTGGACACGGACGGCAGATGACTGGGCGGGACTGCCCATTCACGCAGCCATCGGAATCTCCGAGGGCTTCGACTTCGTCACGTCACCTGCGGTGGCGTTCGCGACGTTTGACGAGACCGATGGAGGCAGGCTCCTCGTGGGTGACGCAGCGAGCGTCGCTCCGAGCCCAGTCGCGATCCCAAACGTGGGTTGGGTCGGCTCAGCATCGCTTCGCATGACCAAAGACGGCCGCCGCGTCGTCGCGTTCGACAACAACAAGCACGAGCTCTTTCTGGCCGTGGAAAGCGCGGGAACCTACGCGCAGAGCAAGGTTGCGAGCGACGCCGCTCGACCCCGCTTGGCCGTCGGTCCGGCAGGGCAACTCGCCGTGCTCGCGAGCATCGGCAAGAACGCAGTGATCTACGAAGCGGGTTCGATCGACCAGCCGCTCCGCGAAACGCGGTCGAGCCCCGGCGTGGGCTCGGACATCGCCTTCGTGGAGGATGGAACGCTGCTGGTCCTTCTGCACACAGCAACGAGCTACACGCTCGCAACGCGTTCGATCGGCGGCCAGTTCGAAGAAGAGGTGCTGCCGCTCGACGGTGGTTGGATGGGCGGACGCCTCGCGATCGACGAGAGGGGCCGCGTGGCGGTCGCTGCGGAACAGGTGGACTCGGCCGACTCGCCGACGCTGCAGACTCTGCAGGTCGCCGTTCGGGATCCCGGACAGAAACGCTTCGTACGCGCCGACCTCGGCGCCGAGCCCCTCCTGATTGGCCGGGCGCCGACAGTAGCGTTTGACGCGGCCGGCCGCATCCTGATCGGCGCGGTCATCGAAACGCACCTCACGCTCCTGACGGAGGTGCGTCAGGGAGATCCCGCTCCGCGACCGACGCTCCACACGGCGGTTCATCGATGTGTTCCGGCCTTTCGTGAGCAGCTCACAGAGGCGCTGGTCGATCGTGATGCGAGCGTGGCGTTCTCACCCGTGGCCTGCAATCTGGTTCGAGCGAGACCCAGCGCCGCGATGCCCTTCGCCAAGGCGGCGTGCGACGCGGGGTCGGCCGAAGCCTGCGTGCTGGCGGCGTCGCTCACCGGCCCACCGGAGTGGTTTCAGGCACGCGAGCTCGAAGTCTACGTTCCACGACCGGGCTTCTGGTCGAGCTTTTGGTACAAGGCGAACCCCGAACCGATGGGCGACGTCGACGTTGCGGGCGCGAGACAGCTGCTGCAGGTCGCATGTAAACGCGGGCTGAGCACAGGTTGCGCGGGGGTCGCCGAGTCGTTCGGGGTCAAGGTCGACCCGGGAGAGTCGAATGCCGTGACCGCGGAGCGCCGCCGTGCCCTTCGACGCGCGTGCGAGACGGGCTTCGGGTTGTCATGCCGCACGCTGCTGCAGCTGCACAAGGCTGAACTGGAAGCGCCTGAGCTCGACGCGATCCTCGATGGCGAGAAGAGAACGTGCGCCGGCGACCGCGCGCCCATCTCCGCCCACGACGCCAACCGCGCGGCGAGCTGCCTGGCGCTGTCCGCCCTTGTGGAGCGCAAGCTCACGACGGAAAACCTCGCAGGCCCAGTTCCCGCCAACCTCGAACGAGCGTGTGCGCTCGGGAGTCAGATCGCATGCGCCAAGCAGGTCTACGCGCACGTCAAAGGCACACACAGGCTGCCGACCGCTGCGCTTGCTACGATCGCTGAGGTGTTGAAGGACCCACGCGGGCCCGATCCATTTCTTCTGGGTGCCATCGCCTTCCTTCAGAAGCGCGGACTAGGCGTCCAGAAGGACACGGCGGCGGGTGACGAGCTCTGGGCGACGACCTGTGAGCGCGATCCCGACTTCTGCAGGTGGCTCGGCGTGGGTCCGTGAAGGACTCGACCCGTTTGGCGCTCCTCGCGGCCACGCTCGCGAGTTGCGACCGCGGCGCACCGACCGCGCTACCGCGTGTTGAAGAGGCCCCGGCCTTCGTCGCCCCTGGTCCCGCGCGTGCACGTCAAGCAGACGCCGTCCGACAGAATGACGCGTGCGTCGCATGCCATCCTCGCGAGGCCGCGGAGTGGCTTGGCTCGCTGCACCAACGTGCGAACATCGAGCCCGCCTACCGCCGCGCGTTTGCGATCGAGCCGATGCCCTTTTGTCGATCCTGTCACGCGCCAGAGGCCGATCCGTTTGAGGCTCCGACACACGACGTGAGCGCGTTGGGCGTCGGATGCGTCACGTGTCATGTGACGGGCGACACGATCCTTTCAACGACCGACGATGCTCCGCACGCAGCACCCCACGCCGTGCTTCGGGATGTGCGGTTCGAGCGAAGTGAGGCGTGCGGAGGCTGCCACCAGTTTCGCTTTCCCAACCGGCACGGCGACGAACCGTGGGACTTCATGCAAACGACCGTCCGAGAACACGCCGCGAGCAAACACGCGGAAACATCCTGCGCTGAATGCCACATGCCGCTCAACGACGACGGGTCACGTTCGCATCGGTTTGAGTCCTCGCGCGACTTCTCGAAGCTCAGGCGCGCGCTCGAGGTCCGAGCCACCCGCGCTTCGGGCGCGCGGGTCACGATCGAGTTGCGTCTGCGAAACGTTGGACACGCCTTCCCAACAGGAGACCTCTTTCGACGCGTCGAGGTTCTGGTGGAGGCCTACGGTGACGACAACGCCGTGGTCGCATCCGATCGGAGATACCTCGCTCGACATTTCGAACTCACGCCTCGCGGTCGAGCGCTCGCACGCGACGATCGGATCACCGACGACGGGAGCACCATCGAGTTCGACCTTGGCGAAGTCTCTCGTCCATTCCCCATCGCGTATCGCGTCGCGTATCAACGCGTGGCGCACCCGACCGGGAGCGACGACGTGGCGGCTGTGCTCGAGGCTGATGTTGTCCTCTCGGAGGGCGTGCTTGAGACGCACTAGCGAAGCTAGCGAGCGACCTCATTCCACCACTCGATTTCCCGACACGGGGCAAGGAATGCAGCAGCCGGTCGTTCGACCAATGGCGACACTAGCTCCGCTCTGCTGGCGCGCGGTCGAGCTCGAAGGCGTCGTGAAGCGCGTTCACCGCGAGCTCAGTGTACTTCGTCGCGACAAGGCACGAGACGCGGATTTCGCTCGTCGAGATCGCCTGGATGTTGATGGCGTGGTCCGCAAGCGTTCGGAACATCTTCGCCGCAACCCCGGCGTGTGAGCGCATCCCAAGTCCAACGATCGAGATCTTGGCGATGTCCTCATCGAAGCGGACGGCTTGCGCGCCGACCTTCGCGGCGATGTCATCAATCACGTCCCGCACCCGCTGAAGGTCCGTCTTGGTCGCGGTGAAGGTAACGTCGGTTGAGAGCGCCTGCGTCCCCTCGCGATCGGCCACCGAGACGTTTTGAATGATCATGTCGACAGAGACGTTGTGCTCGGCGAGCCGGCCAAAAATTTCGGCCACGACCCCGGGCTGGTCGCGCACCCCGACGAGCATCACCCGCGCTTCGTTCTTGTCGTACGCGATACCCGTAACGACGACCTCCTCGAGGTCGGACTCACTGGTAACCACCGTCCCGGGTGAGGAAGAAAACGAGCTACGCACGTGCACCGGAACCCCATGTTTCATCGCCATCTCGACACTCCGAATCTGCAGAACCTTCGCCCCGAGCGACGCCAGCTCGAGCATCTCTTCATGACTGATGCGGTCGATCTTTCGCGCCTTCGGACAGACGTTGGGATCGGTCGTGTACACGCCGTCTACGTCGGTGAAAATCTCACAAACGTCCGCAGAAAGCGCCGCCGCCACCGCCACCGCGCTTGTGTCGCTGCCTCCGCGTCCCAGCGTCGTGATGTTCCCGGCTTCATCCACACCTTGAAAACCCGCCACCACCGCCACCTCCCCATCCTCGAGTGAGCTGAGCGCGCGCGAAGCATCGATCGTACGGATACGGGCCTTGGTAAACGAGCTATCCGTGAGGATCTTCAGTTGATGTCCCAGAAAGCTGCGCGCCCGGCCGCCCTGCGCCTGGATGGCGATCGCCATGAGCGCGCTCGCGACCTGCTCGCCCGTCGCGGAGAGCGCGTCGAGCTCACGCGCGTCCGGCACCGGCGTAACGCTCTTCGCGAGCTTGATCAAACGATCCGTCTCACCGGACATCGCGCTCACGATGACGACCACCTGATTGCCCTCGGATTGAGCCCGAAGGGCTCGCTCTGCAGCGGCGCGAATGCGCGGTACCGTCCCCATGGAGGTGCCACCGAATTTCTGAACGACGAGAGCCATTCCGCGCGCAGCATGCCTTCTTTCCGGCTCCGTTTACAAGCTGAGACGTTCTTGGTAGGTGCTCGAGCCCACGCGTTAATTCACGGATGACGATGACAACCATTGAAAGCTTCCCCAAGGCGTACGGGTTCGGTGTCGCTCACGCGACGGCCCGGGACGGAACCCGCTTACGAATCGTCGTGGCGGGCGCAAAGAACACGCGGCGGGTCGTCTGCCTCCACGGCTTCCCGCAGAACGCGGCTGCCTGGCGCAAGCTGGGCACGATGCTCGCCGACGATTTTCAGGTGGTCATGCCAGACCTTCGCGGCTTTGGCGCGAGCGATGTTGCGGCGAGCGGGCGATACGATCTCGACACGCTCGCGGACGACGTCGTTCGCGTCATCGAGAGCACTTCTCGCAATGCCGAGCCGGAGGTTGTCCTGGTCGCACACGACTGGGGGGGCCCCGTTGGGTGGCACTTCCTCGAGCGCGCTGGGCACCTCGTTCGCCATCACGTCTGTGTGAACGGACCTCACCTGCTCTCCTACGCCAAAGAACTCGTCACGAATCCGAAGCAGCGCGCCGGCGGCTGGTACACCGCGTTGTTTCAGATCCCGGGGATTGAACATCTCCTCGCGTCGGGCGGGGGCAAGGCGCTCGCGAATACGCTGGTGCGAAGCTCGAAGCCGGGGACATTCTCGGAGGAAGATCTCGCCCTCTACATCGAGCCCCTCAGCAACGTGGAGCGAATGCGGGCTGGCCTCTCTTACTATCGCGCCGGCTTTTCCTGGCTCGCCGCAAAGGAGCACCGCCAGAGGAGCGTCGTTGTCGAGACCCCGGCCACCACAA
>SXGT01463519.1_pt1 | contig 11824 bp, 6 predicted proteins | sample 3176221 | NCBI WGS metagenome assembly SXGT01 (sample SAMN11356862, study PRJNA531348) | freshwater metagenome | isolation source: freshwater sample F1-120 | place: China: Fuxian Lake, Yuxi | collected 2017-12-25
CGGCGGCGTCGGTCAGCGCGATGAAACCGAGCACTGCCTTCTTCGTCTCCGGCCCGGCGCCCTGCGCCGCGGCCGCGCCGAACGGAAAGGCGCTCTTCGCCGCGGCGAGTGTCAGGACCGCCGCCGTCGACTTCAGCAGCGACCGGCGCGACGGACCGACGGCAGGCGGCAGGCGGTTCACGGTCATGGTCGCGATCCCTCGCTTCGCACAGCGGTTGCCGCCGGCGGGTGGTGCGCAAAAACGAAAAAACGCTGCTCGACCGAACGTGCTCGCACCCCTCGAGGGGATCGTCGGCACCAAACGGTCGGCAGCGTTGCCTGAGGCCCAGCATCGGGCGGGCGGTTCGGGATAGACCGGGGGAGTTTGGCCGCATCGGCCAGCCGGTCGATCCTCCATCGCCCATCATGGACGGTGGCGAACTCGCTGTTGGAACGATGCCAACTCGCCCACTACTTCGGCAAGAGCAAATGTTGTGCAGTGATAGCCGAAGAATTGTACAGACGGACCAGCCGTCACACCGCCACGCCGAGGCCGCGCAGGTAGCCCTCGAGGTCGTCCGGGTCGAACAGCCGGCCGTCGAAGAAGCCGTCCGGGCCGAGCACCAGGCGACCCGACAGCGAGGCGACCGGCGTCGGCCGGGTGAGCGCGCCCTCGACCTTGGCGCTCGCCGCCGGTAGGTCGGCGCCGATGGGCCCGAGCGCCCGACGGAAGACGTCCGGGCGGTAGGTTGCGCGCGCCACCGCCGCGCGCTCCGGCGTATGCGCCACCTGACCCCAGCGCACCATCTGCGAATAGAGCCACAGCGCGTGGCTCTGCCAAGGGAAGTTCGCCGCGTGCGCGTTGAAGATGAGGAAGTCGGCGATCTCCGACGGAGGCTCTCCCGGCGCCGGGACGAGGTGGCCGGAAAGAGCCCGCAGGATCTGCCCGGCCGGCGCGCCGACCCGCTCGGGCCGCGCAAGGATGTCGGCGAGTTCGGCGTGATTGGCCGGGCTCCCTGCCCAAACGGCGGCGCGATGGAGCGCGCGTAGCAGCGCATCGACGGTGGCCGGGTGCTGGTCGGCGAAGACGGTGCGCATGCCCAGCACCTTCTCGGGGCTCTGTCGCCACAACGCCGATTTGACCGCGACGATGTGGCCGACGTGCTCATCGACGGCCTGCGAGTTCCATGGCTCGCCGACGCAGAAGCCGTCGACCCGTCGCTCCCGGAGCGCCTCCACCATCATCGGCGGCGGCACCACCACCAGGCGCACGTCGCGGTCGGGGTCGATGCCCGCCGAGGCCAGCCAGTAGCGCAGCTCGTAGTTGTGGCAGGAGAATGGATGAACCATGCCGAAGGTGAGCGGAATGGCGCCTCTGTTCGCACGCAAGGCGATGGTCGCCGCGAGCGCCGCCGCCATTTCTGCCGGGCCCGCCGCCGACGTCGCGCCCTGTGCGGCCATCGCCTCGAACAGCGCCGTCGAGACTGCGACAGCGTTGCCGCCGAGACCGAGGGAGAACGGCGCCACCATTGGCACGTCGAAGCCGCCGATGCCGAGATTGGCGGCGATCGGCATCGGCGCCAGCATCTGCGCGGCATCGAAATGGCCAAGGACGACGCGGTCGCGGATGTTCGCCCAGGAGGTTTCCCGCACGAGGTCAAGCGTCAGTCCCTCGGCCTCGGCGAAGCCCTTGTCGCGGGCGGCGACGACGACGGCACAGTCGACGAGGGGGATGAAGCCGATCGTCAGTGTCTCACGCTTGCTTGCCACTGCCGTCACCCGCCGATCAGCTTCGCGGCGGTGACGACGCTCTGCGCCACCTCGGCGAGGCGGCGGCTCTCGCTCATCGCCGCTTTGCGCATCAGTGTGTAGGCCTCCTCCTCGTCGATGCCGCGGCTCTTCCTCAGGCTGCCCTTGGCGCGGTCGAGGACCTTGCGCTCGTCGAGTGCCTGGCGGGCCTGGTCGAGCTCTTCGCGCAGGCGGCTGAAGGCGTTGAAGCGGCTGATCGCCATATCGAGGATCGGCTTGACGCGCTCCTTCTTCAGGCCGTCCACCACATAGGCCGAGACGCCCGCGTCGACCGCGGCCTCGATCATCGCGGGGTCGGAGCGGTCCACGAACATGGCGATCGGCCGCGGCCCTGTCCGCGACACCTGGAACATTTGCTCAAGCACGTCGCGGTTCGGGTTTTCGAGATTGATGAAGATGACGTCTGGCTCGAGCTCCAGCAGCCGGCGCAAAAGCCCGCGTGTCTCGGCGATCACGGTGACAGCGCGATGACCGGCATCGCGCAGGCCGTCCGCGATGATCGAGGCACGGGCGGGGTCGGCGTCGATGACCGCGATGCGGAGCGGGAAGTCGAGCATTCGGTTGGTGGATGCCAAGCTGACCGTGTCCACGACGGACACAGAGGCCCGCCAGCACGCAAGAGCCGTGCCTGTTCGGCCGTCGCGACCACCACATAGAAGCGCCGCCCGATCGTTACGGCTGCGAGCTTGAAGAGGCCGCGTACGCTCGCGGATGGAAATGCGGAGGCCGCTGGTCGCCGCGGGGCGCGGCGCTGGGGCGTCAAGCGGTTCGCCAACCGCTCGCGGATTGGCGAGCGGTTGGGCGCTTCCCGTCTCCAATGCTGGGCGGTCTAACGCCACGATGGGCGATGGGGTCTTCCTCTTCTCGCACGCCGGTGCATGCGATCTGGCGCTATCGTAGCTTTTGGCACGCGGCCCCTCCGCATCAAATCCGTCAGGCCGCGGGCACAACTTCTGTCTGCGAGCCCGGACCACGCAAATGGGTTTCCCAGGCCGCCATCAGCGCGCGTCGCTTCTCCAAGGCATCGCCTCGACGGTATGCCCGTTCGGTCTGGTCACCGACCGAGTGCGCCAACGCCTGTTCTGCTACCTCTCGGGGGAAACTGGTTTCCTCCCCTGCCCAGTCGCGGAAGGACGAACGGAAGCCGTGGGTCGTGGCACCGTCTCCGACGGTCCGCCGCAGCATCATCAACAGGGTCATCTGCGAGAGCGGGCGCCCCTTGCGGGCGCCGGGGAAGACGTAGGCTGCGCCGTCCACATCGTCCACGGGTCGCAGCAAGGTCATCTGGTCGAGTACCATCACGGCACCCTCCGTAAGTGGTACGCGATGCTCGCGCCCCGCTTTCATCCGCCCGGCGGGGATGACCCAAAGTGAGTTGGCTAGGTCGATCTCTTTCCATGTGGCGCCAAGGACCTCGCCTGTGCGCGCCGCCGTAGAGATAACGAACAAAAGGCATAGAGACGAGACCGACCCGTTCTCTCTCAGTCGCGCCGCCAGCTTCGGCACGTCTTGGTAGGGCATGGCCGCATGGTGCCCCCGTTGCAGGCGCTTTCGCTTTGCCAGGAGCGCGTCCAGATGGCCACGCAGGCGGGCCGGGTTCTCACCGGTGCGTAACCCCTTCGCCTTCGCCGCATCAAGCACCCGCTCGATCCGGCCACGAACACGTGACGCCGTCTCGGCCTTGGTAGTCCAAATGGGTTGCAGGATTGCGAGCACGTCGGTCGTGTCGATTTCGTCGCAACGCTTGGAGCGCAAGGGCGCCGCGTAGTCGCGCATCGTGTTGCGCCATTGCTGAATGTGCTTTGCATTTCGGAAGCCGGGCGCAATCTCGTCGATCAACCCATCCATGAACTCGCCAAATGTCGGGACGGCCGGCAGGGCCACAGCTGGAAGGGCAGCCGAACGGCGCGCCTCGATTGGGTTTAGTCCTGTCGCGAGTACGCGGCGAGCCTCGTCGGCTTTGATCCGAGCCTCTGCGAGGCTAACGCTCGTCACGCCGCCCAAGCCCATCTCCTTGAGCTTCCCTTCCCGGCGGAACAGGAAAGCCCACCGTTTGGCCCCCGACTTTTCAACGACGAGATAGAGGCCATTGCCATCCGCATGCCGCCCCGGCCCGGCGATTGTGGCCACCTTCCGAGCGGTCATCCTGTTCGCCTGCCGAGCCACAGTGCACCTCACACCCTAACTTTCACCCCAACAAGTATCGCGGTCGTAGGTGAATGTCCATGAATGCGTCCGAGCGCAATTCCCAATTTTATCTTTTTATCTCAGGGTTATATGAGAACAGCGGCGGTTGGTTGCGATCACGTTCGAACCATTAGAGTGGGGACTCTCCCTCCGCCATGACATCCCCAGCGCAACGCGGTGTCGATCTTCAGGCCGATGCGCCTTCGGCGTCCGCACGCGGCGCGCTCTATGCCGCTGATCCCCGGACCATCCTCGGCGACCAGACGGAGCGGTTCGCGGCGCGCATCCTGCCCGATGCCGCCGGTCGACGCTCTCGTTTGGTCATCGGTGGCCCCACCCGCGGAGGGGTCAGAACGTCCCGTTGGCGTTCGCGGACGTTTCGGGCAGGACCTGCAGCATCGCGGGCGGCCATCGGGTACCGATGTCGGGCGTGCCTGCCGGCGTGACGGTGCATTCCTCCGGCTTCGGCGCGTTCCGGCGGGCTACTTCATGTCGGCCTGGTAGCTTCCATCCCAGTCAGGCAGCGGCGGCGACTGTCGATAGCTGCTGATGCGCTCGGAGAGCATCGCATAGTAGCCGGCGAGCGGTTCGATTTGACGGGCGGCCATGGCAGCTTGGTGTGTCGCGCCGTCCCAATCGCGGTGCCGATAGGCCGTGAGCATCTCGCTGTGAGCGGCGAGGCCCTCGTCGGGGGCGGAAACCCGCGGCAGGGCGGTAAAAACCGTGATCGCATCGCTCCGGCCCTTCACGATGACGCGGTCGAGTTCGACGATGGCGAGGCCATCGGCGACGGCGCGGGCGGTTTCCGGCCCGATCAGGAGCGGCACGCGATAGACAGTCGAGAGGCCTTCGAGCCGTGACGCGAGATTGACCGCGTCCCCGAGCGCCGAATAGTCGAACCGGCGCCGCGAGCCGAAGTTTCCGACGACGCAGTCTCCGGTGTTGATGCCCACGCCAACCGCGAGTGCCGGGATCGCTGGCCCGGATGTCGTTTCGGATGCGATGGCCTCGTTCAGCCGGGCGACGGCCTCGATCATCGCGAGGCCGGCACGCACCGCACGCTCGGCGTGGCGTGGTTCCGGGAGCGGCGCGTTCCAGAAGGCCCTCACGCAGTCGCCGATGAACTTGTCGATGGTGCCGCCCTGCGCCAGAACCGCCTCCGACAGCGGGTCGAGCAGCCGGTTGACGAGGGCGGTGAGCCGCTCGGGCTCGTCCTTCAGCGCCTCGGCGATCGCCGTGAACCCGCGCACATCGCAGAACAGGATGGTGAGGGTTCGTCGCTCCCCGCCCAGCTTCAGCGCGGCCGGGTCACGGGCGAGACGGTCGACCAGGGCTGGTGCAAGATAATGGGAAAACGCCTCCGAGATGCGCCGGCGCAGCCGCCGTTCCTCGGCAAAGTCGAGCCCCACCCGGGCGGTGGTGGCCGCCACGAGCGCCACGGCCGGGGCGATGGGCGGCAGCCAGAGGCGTCCGAAGCGCAGCAGCGCCCAACTGCCGACCAGCATCGCGAGCACGGACAGCGCCACCCAGCCGGCCGTTCGCCAGGTGACGAGCCTGAGGGCGAAGATCAAGGCGAGCAATGAAGCGGCGGCGAGCGCCAGCCACATCGTCCCTGCCGGCGCCGGCATGACGTAGAGGTGGTGGCGCAGGTTGTCGAAGACCGTCGCCTGGACCTCCGCCCCGGCCGACAGTCGCCCCGTGGTGGCGGTGAAGGCGGTCTCGAACGCGTCCGTCGCCGCCGTCCCGAGTTCCGGCGCGTTCTGCAGGCTGTGGCCGATGATGACGGCGCTGCCGGCGAATGTGTTCGGCGGCAGGAAGGTCGCCGGATCGAGCGCCTGATAGTAGGAGACGGTCGGGTAGGTGCGCGGCGGGCCGAAATACTGGATGAGCGCACCCTCCGGCACGGACGGCAGGTCGGCGGCCGCCCGGCCATCGGCCGTGGCGAGGACCTGCGCGGCAAACCCGTCCGCAAAGCGAGGCAGGCGCCGCAGCGTGCCGTCGCCGTCGAGCAGGACCGAGGCACTGCCCGGTTCTGCCCCGGCGGCAGTGAGCGCAGCGAGCGGCTCCACCACGATCGTCTGCACCGCCTGTGGCGTCTCGATCGTCGTCACCTCGGCGGCGAGCACGACGTCCTCGCCCATGGCGGCAGCAAGTGCGGCATCGGTGTCCGGCGCCGACGGCTCGGCGAAGATGAGATCGACGCCGATTGCGGTCGCCCCCGCGGCGCGCAGGTTCTCGATCAGCCGAGCGTGCAGGTCGCGCGGCCAGGGCCACTGGCGGCCGATCTCGGCGAGCGAGGGCTCGTCGATCGCCACCACGACGACGCCCGGTCGGTCGGGCACCGGCGGCAGCACGGTCGAGACGATGTCGTAGAGCCTGGCCTCGGTGAGGCGCCAGGCTGGCAATTGCGCCAGCGCCGCCACCAGGGCTGCAGCGGCGACGGCGATGAGAAGCGTCGTCGCCCAGCGCGGCAGGCGTCGGCCGTTGCCGGTCGCGGCGGGGGTGGCGCCGGCCATCTCAGAACTTCGCGGTGAATGTGGCCAGGAACGTGCGCCCGGGACCGGGAATATCGAGGGCCACGTCGTGCTGTCGGTCGAGCAGATTGTAGATGCTGAGATCGAGCTGCATGTGCCGGTCCGGCGACTGCCAGGAGGCGATCAAGTCGGTCGTCGCGAATGCATCCAGCATGTACTTGAAGCGGGCACCCGAACGCTCGCCGACGTAATTCTCGGCGACCGTGAACTGGACACCGGAGGGATGGACGAATGTCAGTCCGCCGGTCACCTTGACGTCCGGCACGAAGGGCAGCGGAGCCCCGTCGTTGCGGCCGCCTGAGGTGTTCTCGGAGTCCGTCCAGGCGGCGTTGGCGAAGGCGCCGAAGCCGTGGCCGATCCAGAGGTTGGCGGCGACCGACAGACGGTCGAGGCGGCCTTTGGGGACGCCGATGTTTCCGCGCAAGTTGGGCACCGCGACGTAGAAGCGAGAGAACGTCTGGTGCTGATACTCGATCGCCGTGAAGAAGCGTTCGGTCCATTCGGCATCCCAGCGGACTGCGAGGGTGTCGACGTCGCCACCGCCGCGCAATGGGATGGGGTTCGGCGTGAGACCGAAGGTCGTGACGGGCGACAGCGAGAAGTTTGTTCCCGTCTCCGTGTCGACCCGCCCCATCGCGCGCAGCCAGTGACCCTCGACGGGGGTCCAGGCGATGCCGACCCGCGGATCGACGGTATCATCGCTGGAATCGGACAGGAGCGTTCCGAACGCGCCCGCTTCGACCTGCAGGCTGCTCGTCACCTTCCAGATGCCGTCGACATAGAGGCGCCCGAAATGGCCCATGCCGTCGTCGTTTCCGCGTGTCGTGATCGGTGGCGGCACGTGATCGGGATAGTCGCGACGCGTGAACTTCGTGTCGATCGACTCGCCGCCGACCTCCAGGCCGCTGCGGACGGTCACCGACCCGATCTCGACCATATGGGCGACGGCGGCCTCCAGGGCACCACCGCGCCCCCGCTGATCTGAGATCGTGGTGGTGTCGCAGGTGGGATTGCAGGTGACGCTCGTGTACCGGTCACTGTAGGCCGAGGCCGCCACGCTCGCCGACAGGATGTTGTGGTGGCCGAAGGTGTGGCTCCAGCCGAGGATGGCCTGCGCGTTCGAAAACTGCTCCTGGTCGGAGCGGGTCCGAAAGTGCGCCTGCCCCGGCGAAGGCAGGTCGGCCTTGTCGGCATCGGCGAGGAAAACGACCCGGTCGAAGACCGTCGGAGCGAGGCCGAGCTGTAACTGCAGCCCTTGCTGCACGAGTTCGTCATTGCGGCGGGCCCCCTCGGTCTTCACGCCGTCTGCGGATAAGAAATACGCAACGGGGATCGAGGAGTTGTCGAAGCCCTCGGCGGAGATTCTGCCTGTGGTGCCGAAATGGTCCTCGTCGCGGATCGGCGTTCCGAGGCTGGCCGTCACGTCGGTGAATGGACGTTTCAGAAAGTCCGTCCAGCGGTTGCGGGCCGAAAGGGCGAGCGGCTCGAGCAGCAGGCCCTGCACGTAGACGCGCCGCGCGTCGCCGCGGATGGTGTCGCCAAGGTCCGGTCCGTCCAGGGCCGAGCGGACCCCGAAGGGATCCGGCACGTCGGCCGTCGCCTGGTCGAAATAACCCGGCGCCTCAAAAGGATCGAAGGCGAGGTCACCGTAGAAGCGGCCCCACGCATTGAGCGTCAGCATCCTGTACGGGTTTTGCAGGAACGAGCCCGACTTTCTCGAGAACGCGAGATTCCCTGAGAAATAGTCTTGTCGCTCCCGGTAGCGCGCCATCGCCTCGCGGGCACTGGCGATGGCGGTGTCGGGATCGAGGGCGTCGACGGCCATGCCAGATCGGATCACGGCAGGCAGCGGGTCGTTCGGGTCGAGGCGGTGAGCGTTGTCGATCTGCTGGATCGCCTCCTGCCGCTCGCCCGCCTGATAGAGAGCGATGGCGAGGTCGCGCAGCGAGGCAGCGTCGGCCGGGTCGATGGCGGTCGCCTTCAAGAGCGTCTCGACGGCCAGCTTCTCCTCGCCCGTATGGATGTAGTAGCGGCCCAGCACGTCGAAGACGGGGGCGATCGTCGGATCGAGGGCGAGCGCGCTGTCGATCGCGGGCTTCGCGTCGCGCGGTCGGTTCCGGTCGAGCAGCCAGCTCGCGTAGTTTGCATAGGCGACGGCGTTCTGCGGATCAGCCTCGATGGCGCGCTCGAAGGCGCCCGCGGCCTCGCGGACGGCGTCGCGGTCGGCCTCGGCGATACCGACCTCGTTCCAGGCCGCCGAATCGCCGGGTGCCGTCGCGGCGGCAGCACGCGCCTTCGCGAGCGCCAGGTCAGCATCGAGGATGACGTGCGAGGCGACGACGGACTCGGCGTAGAGCGTCAGGCTGTCGTCTGGATCGATGGCGCGCGCGCGCTCGGCGGCCTCGCGCATCTCCTCGCGCCGGTCGAGCAGCAGCGCCGCCTGCACGCGCTCGGCCGGCAGGACGACGGCGTCGGGAAAGCGCGCCTCGGCGGCGCGGAGAGCCTCGAGCTCCGCTTCCGGGCCGTCGATGAAGCCGGCCAGCCAGGCGCGCGCGAGGGCGGCGTAGGGGTCGGCGGCCGCGAGCGCCTCGGACGGCGGATCGATGGCGACGGTCGGGTCGGCCAGGGCCGCGGCGAAGAAGCGACCATAGACCGCGGAGGCGCGGCGGCGGCCGTCGAGGCGCGGCTCGGCTGCCTCGAACAGGCGCTGTGCCTCGCGGTAGCGCAGTTCCGAACCGGCGATCAATGCCTCGACGAGGTCGACGCGAGCCTGCTGTGCCGGGCTCAGTGGGCGGGCGCGGGCCTCGGCGAGGGCGGCCGCGGCAGCCTGGCGGCCGGTGACGGCATGCGACACCTCGGCGAGTGTCAGCCACTCCTCGGCGCTGCGGGCCGCGGGCGGGATCGCCTCGAGCCGGGCGCGCACCGCGCGCATCTCGCGCCGGCCAAGCGGCGAACCGGGCAGCAAGTCGAACACGCCGCGCAGGGTGCGGTAGAAGTGCATCTGCTGGCGGTCGGTCGGATTGACGCCGTAGACGCGCGTCGGCGCCCCGCCGATCGTCGCGACAGCTGCCTCGCCGGCCGAGACGGTGAGCGTGCCCTGCGGGTTCGTCATCTCGACAACGCCCTCGAACACCGTCAGCGTGGTGCGCGCGCCGTCGACCGAGACCGCCCAGTCGGTGCCGCGGATTGCCGTGGTGGCGGCCGGCGTGTCGATGATCACCGCGCCGCCGCCCCGTTGGGCGCGCGCCCACACGGCGCCCTCGGTCAACGACAGTTCCGTCGGGCCTGCGGCGGCCGCCGCCTTGACGACGAGGGTCGAGTTGCGGCCCACCCGCATCTGCGTCCGATCGGAGAAGAGCAGAGCCAGCGTCCCGATGGCGCCGGTGCGCAGCGTGTCGCCGGCGAGCACGGCCTGGGTGACGAGGGCCGGGCGCCAGCCGCGCTCGGCAACGAACAGCACCTCCTCGCCGCCCTTGGCGGCGACGATCGCGCCTGCGGCCGGAGACGGACGTGCGACGACGCCGAGAACGGTGGGCGGAAGGGCGACCAGGATGGCTGTCGGAGTTTCCTGCGCTTCGGCGATGGGACATGACAAGCCCAACACGACGAGCGGAATGCTGGCGACCAAAATGGGGCGCAAAATCAAACCCGGATTTGAACGCTGCCACGGGGGAAGCGGACGCAACGCAGACGAGGCCCAAAAGGCCGGCGGCCCGTCGGTAAACGGGCCTCATCACGGCAATGGTGATGTCGGACGCAAGCTGTCTCGACAGCGGTCGCGCGGTCAACCCGCCGGGCGATCACCATTCGAAGCGGGGCGGTCACGAAGTCTTGTGCGGCCAAGTCGAGACATGACGGGGGCAGAAACCGACGGTAAATGAAAAGCAAAAAGACGATCAACTGAAAAGAAAAAACGTAAGGAAGGCATTCCCCGTCGATGCGGCCAATTGTGATGAAGTCAACTTGATCGGCGAGCAGCGACCGTTACATGACCTGCTGAGAGTCGGCGCCCCAGACGCTCCGTCGCAGAGGATGTTGGAACGTCGGACGAACGGACGCTCCTCCCTCAGTCACCGACGTTTCTTTTCCGCCTCAATCGAACCAATCGAAATCGGGCCAACGGGTCAATCGCGGAGCGATCATGCGGCTCACTGCGCCAGACGGTACTTCCAGAGAGCGTATTCCCGCGCGCGCGTCTCTGCGTCCCCGCCGACGAAGACGGCGAGCTGTGCGGTGCCGCTCGCTCCATAGTCCACTGCCTCCACCCGCCAGACGCCGGGCGTGGTCGCATCCTGCCGAACCGTCGTCTGCACTCGCCGGGCTGGCGCGAGCTGCGTGATTGTTGCTGCTGACATGGAACGTCCTCCCGTTGCGCTGCAAAACACGCGAGCCGGCGGAAAGTTCCGTCGGTCACGCAGCCGTGTGCCAGCGATGGGGAACCTTCCGCTGTCGACGGCTGTTCTCCGACGTCGCGGCTGCGTCCGGCTTTGCCGAAGGCGGCAGGGGGCTAGAGAAAGTCATGCAGACCTCCGACCGCTACTTGGCATCCCAGACCGAGGACGGCCGATACCGGCTGCTCGTCGAAGCGGTCACGGACTACGCGATCTTCATGCTTGACCCCGCCGGCATCGTTGCCAGCTGGAATGCCGGAGCCCGCCGGCTCAAGGGCTACGAGGCCGATCAGATCATTGGCCGGCACTTCTCGCAGTTTTATCCGGAGGCCGACCGCCACGCCGGCAAGCCCGCTCTCGCCCTCGCCATGGCGGCGCGAGAGGGTCAGTTCGAGGCCGAAGGCTGGCGCATCCGCCGGGATGGCAGCCGCTTCTGGGCGCACGTCGTCATCGACCCGATCTTTGATGACGGAGGCAGGCTCGCGGGCTTCGCCAAGATCACGCGAGACCTGACCGAGCGACGGGCCGCCTACGAAGCCCTGCGCCGCAACGAAGAGCAGCTGCGGCTGCTGATGCAGAGCGTCTCGGACTACGCGATCTACATGCTCGACGCCCGTGGCCAAGTCGCTAGCTGGAACCTCGGCGCCGAGCGCATCAAGGGCTATCGCTCCGAGGAGGTCATCGGAGAGCACTTCTCGAAGTTCTATACCGCCGCCGGGCGGGCGAATGGCGAGCCCGACATTGCCCTGGAGACGGCGGCTCGGGAGGGGCGATACGAGAAGGAGGGAAAGCGCGTCCGCAAGGACGGCACAGAATTCTGGGCGAACGTCGTCATTCACCCGATCCGCGGCGAACACGACGAGATCGTCGGCTTCGCCAAGGTCACCCGCGACATCTCCGAGCGGCTGGAGGCGCAGCTCGCCC